>JAEEGL015089805.1_pt1 | contig 14371 bp, 13 predicted proteins | sample 9134231 | NCBI WGS metagenome assembly JAEEGL01 (sample SAMN16246548, study PRJNA631951) | gut metagenome | biome: gut microbiome; feature: rumen; material: fiber-attached | host: Bos | place: Iran: Karaj | collected 2018-10
GTGAGGATATTAATACCCGCTTTCTTATATTTCTCCAGCAGAATTTGTACCACTTCGGGATCGAGGTTCGGCAGGATGGTCGGCATGGCTTCAATAACCGTCACAGGTACACCGAGTTCATGATAGAGCGTCGCAAACTCCATTCCGATGACGCCGCCACCGACAATAATAATTGATTTCGGCAGCTCCGTAGCCGCCAAAGCATCTGTACTATCCCACACAGCAGGATTGTCCTTGATACCCGGTATCGGCGGCACAAAATTCGTTGAACCCGTACAGATCATGAGGTTCTCTGCCTCGTAGGTCTCGCCGTTGCACTGAAGGCTGACAACTGATGGCTGATGGCTGATAACAACGGCTTTGCCACTCACCACCGTACAATGCTCATTATTCAACCGCTGCTTGATTCCCGCAACGAGTTTTCTAACCACGATGGTCTTGCGTTTTTGCATGGCGCCAAAATCAAACGCCACCTGGGTTGCCGTCACACCGTATTTCTGCGCGTGAGTCGCATTAAAATACTGCTTCGCGCCGTAGAGCAGCGATTTGGTAGGAATACATCCCACATTCAGACACGTGCCGCCAAGCGCATTCTGCTCAAAGAGCACCACATCTTTGCCTGCTTTTGAAGCTTTTTCGGCAGCCGTATAACCCGCCGGGCCGCCGCCGATGATTGCTAAAAAATATCTCATATGTTTCGTAAATAAATTCGTACGGCCTCGGCGATCATTTCCACGCAAGGCCTTTTCTCGTAATACTGCTGGGTGCGATCTTCAGGACGAGGATCTTGCGGTTTCGGTGCCAAACCTAATAACTCTGCGCAAACAAGGCTTCCATACTTCGCCTTGAACTCTCCTGCCAGCTGCTGCACAAAGGCATAGTTCGCCATCTTTCCTTCGGAATCATGCGGCGTGGCGGAACCGTTATGCAGGCCTGCGAGCATGAACATGCCGTTGGCAGCACCACACGTCATCCGCATCCTTCCCGTTCCGCCGCCAAAAGAGGCAGCCAAACGCAATGCCAGTTGCTCGTCGTGGATGCCATACAGATCTGCACAAGAAGCAAACACTGCCTGCGAGCAGTTAAAACCTTGTTTGAACAAGTCCTGCGCCTTCTGCGCACGAGATTCAATTTCCTGAGTTGTCATTATACCAGTTTTCCAATTGTTGGTTAAACGTCCTTCTGTCCATCGTCTGCGCCCACTCTCTCAATTCGTCCGTATGGTCCTCAAAATGCATAGTGACCGTACGACGCAGTTTCCATTTCTTGGGTTTGAGCTTGGACCAGTAGCTACCTTCCAACCCGCGCATTCTACAAAGGATCACGCGCACGCCCGCAGGCAGTTCCCGGCAGACTTCATACGCCATACGGCGGTTTCCGATGATCTCTTTATCGATGGTCTTCACGTGTCCGGAAGGATAGAAACAGAGTTGTTTGCCTGCTGCAAGGCTGTCAATCGCAATACGACTGAGTTGTTCTGCTGCTGCCACACCCTCTTCGCGCGACATAGCGCTCTTGTTCAAATCCGGCACTTCGATGGCGTCAGCTTTGTTGAGAATGTGCCGATAGAACTTATTGCGCATGAATAATTCGTCCACCATCGGACTAATCGGCAGCCACCACATCTCGCTGAAAAGAATCAGCGGGTCGATGTACGCCGTATGGTTCGGCAGAACCAGATGCACCGATTTGTCGCGCAGCAGTTCCTCTCCCGTGACGCGGATGTCGTAGTGCCAATGAAAGAAGAATTTTACTATTTTGCCTAATGTGTATCGATTCATAATTCGCTATTTCGGGGTTACGTTATTATAGTTCTTTAATTAGTTCCATGAGCGATGCACCACCTCGGCGGTCGAAGAAGAGTGCATCGATGCCGGCTTTCCGTGCGCCTTCAATATCCGTCGTCATGGAATCGCCGATCATGAGCACTTCGGAGGCTTTCAATCCGCAGCGACGAAGCGCCTCTTCAAAGAAACGAATGTCAGGTTTGTCGTAGCCTATATCCATGGATATATACGTATCCTCGAAATACAGAAGAACCCCTGCTCTCTCCAGGCGATTGCGCTGCAGATGACCGAAACTATTCGACGCCGCAAAGAGCCGATAGCCTTTATCCCGCAGCGTATCTAACATCTCTTTGGCTTCAGGCACTAAGGTGCGGGTATTTCCCCATGCCGCGCGAAAGGCGTGCGTAAAGGGTTCTACCGCCGTCTCCGGATAACCGATTGCCGCGATAAACTCCTTCGGGTAGAGGTCCATCACTTCCGCAATCGTATATTTGCCATGCTTGGCTTCGGAGAAGAGCCGCCCAGCGATGTCAAAGAAGAGCTGGAAATGCTCCGGGTGTTCCGGCATAGCTGCATCAAAAGCCTCCCGACAACAAGGGACGTAGTCGAGAATTGTATCGTCAATATCGATAAAGATGGCTTTGTAACGCACAATCAAAGGATTTTTACTGTTTAACTAAAAATGGAGCCACGCGACGTGACTCCATTTTGTCGGGTAGGCGAGATTCGAACTCACGACCTCCTGCTCCCAAAGCAGGCATTCTAACCGGGCTGAACTACTACCCGCTTCTCCCCAAAAATATAAAATTTTCGGGGACCCCATTTAATATATTAATATCGTAACGGGGAAAATCGGGTGCAAAGGTACAACAATTTTTTGACATGCGCAAATATTTGTGCTACTTTTTTGCGTTTTTTAGCAAAAAGTCGTCAAAAAACGTCGATTCGCTTATTTCATCAGCGCTCCTTTTGCGTCATAGACCCTTCCGCCGAAGGAAACATACACCGTTCCTGCATGCATGAATTTAGCCGCCGAACGGAGTTGTTCTTCGTTTAATTGCGGCAGAGCAGTAGGCATTTCCGGATTCGGCTGAATCGTGAAGGTCTGCATAATCACCGTCGTCGGCAGGTAGTTATGGTTACCGGGATGGTAAGCAATAACGGTCACTTCTCCTTCATTCTCCGGCATGATTATACCCTCCTCTATCGAGAGCAAACAAGCCGTATAAGCGTACGTAATCTCAAGGCCGGAAGAGAGCGTTGCAGTAGAAGGAACAGGTATGCCGATGGTGAGTTCAGCTTCCTGGTTCTCCCAAAGAATGGTCTGCACGGCTTTGTTGACATGCAGCGCCACCGGCATAGTTGCGTAGTTATAGATAGCGGTGTCTTCCGGCGTAAAGAGCAACGAGAGCATGTAATCACCGGCATCGAGGAGCGTATCGGGAGCGATGTTCAGCCAAGAGAGCGAACCCGGCACTTGACCGATGAGTTCATGGATTACCGCTTCGTTCAAGAGCTGACCGTACGTGATATCTTCGACCGAAAGGCTGATGGCCGGATCAGCCTTATGGATGAGAAGGGACTTCTCGATGGAGTTAGCCGCGTTGTATTTGTAGTTACCTGGCTGCGTAGCCGTAATAGTGACAGTGCCGGAACGATGGATGCGCAGCACATTCCCTTCCACCTCTGCGATAGCAGAGTCGGAAGTCAGATAAACGACATCCAGACCGGAGGAAGTGAAGGCATTGAAACTAAGTTCGTCGGTTGCGATACACTCCGTAAGGGTCTGCGGCCAAGAGAGCGTCTGGTCGTATTTGGAAGTTGTACCGGAGACAGCGATGCGCGCCTCACGTCCTTCACCCGAGATGATGATCTCACCGGAATGCGTACCGGCTTCCTCATGCGAATAGAGAAGTGTGATGGTGGTCTTCTGATCCACGAGGTTCTTCTGACCTACCGTCTCTACGGACGCCGAGAAATGCGGGTCAGTAGAAGTGACAGAAGCCACTATATTGGTCCACGAAACGGTCACATTCTTCGTTGCCACGGGATCATCCACCATAGCCGCAGCAGGTTCCCACTCTTCAATACCGACACTAAGGCTCTTGAGTTCGGAGACACGGACGTTATAGAAAGCCGCTGCGGTGTAAGCCGAAGCAGCAAACTTAATATAGCGCGTGGTGGTAGAGAGCACAGCCGAGTCGGCTTTGTTGGCTGCGATCGTATTACCCTCCGTAGAGAAGATCTGCTGCCAGTTGTTATGATCCGGCGATTGATAGATGGTGATTGTTCCATTCGAAGCACCTTGCCATTCGAAATAGAGTTTCTCCGCGATACCTACTTGCGGAAGCGCAATGACGCACTCGTCGGAGTACGGATCGGTGTTTATCAGAGGAATAGGAATCACAATCTTACCTATCTCAAGATGGGCGCCCAGACCAAAAACACCATTATTCCAAGACACATTCTCGGTCTTGGAGATAACCGTCTGAGCATTGTTAAAATCTGCTTGTGCAAAATTCGTATCCCATGCTAATTGCGCAGAAAGGGATAGCGAGAGTGCCACGAAGGCACAAAGAGTAAAGATCTTTTTCATATTATAAACAAACTATTTGTCCCTTTTCGGGTATTTCTATATTCTTGAAGCCGGCATCGTGCAGGTGGCCTTTGTAGGTCTCTGCGGCGGTTTCTTCGCCATGGACGATGAAAGTCCGCTGGACTTGATCGACTGTAAGGGAGCGCGTGAGGTAATCAATCATCTCTTGGTAGTCGCCGTGTCCTGAAAAACCCTCAATCTTCGTAATCTGTGCTTTGATCTTGCGGTCGAGACCGAAGATAGAGATCCATTGTAAGCCGGGCTGCTGAATACGTGCGCCAAGCGTGGTGGGTTCGCAATAACCGACGATAAGGATCGTGCAGCGCGGATCAGAAATGTGGTTCGCAACGTGGTGTTTGATGCGTCCGGCTTCCAACATACCCGAAGCGGAGATGATGATACAGGGTTCGTCCTTGTGGTTGAGCGCCTTGGATTCGCGGATGTCGGTGATGTACCGCAGGGTATTGAAGCCAAACGGATCGGAATCAAAACGGAGTGTGTCATGCACTTCTTCACTCAGTTCCTCGGGGTACATACGGAAAATCTGGGTCGCATTCGTGGACATCGGCGAGTCCACATAGACGGGGATATGCGGCAGACGGCCATCGTTATAAAGCTGGTTGAGGACATAGACAATCTCCTGGGTTCTGCCGACCGAGAAAGACGGAATCAGCAGTTGTCCTTTGCGATAGACGCAAGTATCCTCTACTACACCGAGGAGTTGCTCTTCCGTCACTTCTTCTTCCTCATGCAGACGGTCGCCGTAGGTCGATTCACAGATGAGGTAATCGCATTGCGGGAAGAGTTGCGGCGAAGGCAGAATATGACAGTGTTTACGGCCGATGTCACCGGTGTAAGCCAAGCGCTTCCAACGTTTCCCCTCACCCTCTAATCCGCTCATCCTCTCATCCTTTTCATATATCTCCAGCGAGCAGATAGCACCTCCAAGCATGTGACCGGAGTTGGTGAAAGTCAGCAACACATCGTCAAACAAACGGAAACGGCGGTCGTAACTATACGTCACAAAATGCCGCATCACCTGCTCCACCTCACGCTGGGAGTACAGAGGTTCGATCTTATAGGTCTTGCCCTTCTCCTTATGCGGGTGTTGGCGATCGATCTTCTTGTTATACGTACGAACATCCTGCTCCTGAATAAAAGCCGTGTCGGCAAGCATGAGCGCACACAAATCACGCGTCGCAGGCGTGCAGTAGATATCCCCGCGGAAACCCATTTTGTAGATATACGGGATGAGTCCCGAATGGTCGATATGCGCATGAGAGAGCACGACACAATCGAGTTTCTTGGGATCAAATCCCAGATCGCGGTTGGCTGCATCGGTCTCCATTCCTTTACCCTGGTACATACCACAATCCAGAAGAATGGTATGTCCCGAATCGGTAGTAATCAGATGTTTACTGCCAGTTACTTCGCGAGTAGCGCCTAAGAACTGAATCTTCATACGTACAAAAAATTTTGGCACAAAATTACTATAAATTTTGCATATATGCAAATTTTTTTGTACCTTTGCACAAATTTTCTTAACAACAATGAAGAAATTAGTAATTTTAAGTATGGCATTGATGGCGTTAATTGGCGCAAGTTGCCGAAATAACGGCGAAAAGTCAGAGGCAAATGGCGAGGACAAGGCTCCCATTACGAAGCCTCAGATTACGATTGAAGGCGGTCGTCTGACGCCGGAAGGATTATGGGCGATGGGTCGCATCGGTAGTGTGAAAAGCGACATTGAGACTGGTCTGCTCGCTTACACCGTGAGTTATTATTCCGTAGAAGAGAACCGGAGTACGACCTGGATTCGGATTTGCAACCCGTTCGAGGACATGAAGGTCGTTGATGAGTTTGTAGGTTCTGAGCCGGCGTGGTTCGGTAATAGCGGCGCGTTAGCGTACCTCAAAGGCGGCAAACTCTATATCCGCCGAGACAAAGAGGAAGTGGAGGTCGAGGGCACAAATGACCAAATGGTAAATGACATCGAGGGCTTCCTACTCTCCCCGATGCGCGATAAGATCATCCTCGTCAAGCAGGTGAAGACCGTCCCGACGACTGCGGACAAATATCCTGATCTGCCTCTGGCAACGGGTCACATGCACGAGGATTTGATGTACAAACACTGGGACGAATGGACGGAGACCGCTCCGCAGCCTTTTGTCTATGATCTTCAGATTGAGTACCACGGCGAGGGCGAGCGGATGAAATCCGCCAAGTTGGGCGAGGGATTCAATATCCTCGAAGGAACGGCTTTTGAGAGCCCGATGAAACCTTTCGGCGGCATCGAGCAGCTGGCATGGAACCCGAACAACGAGGAGATCGCTTATACCTGCCGCAAGAAAACGGGACTCGACTACGCCATTTCGACCAACAGCGATATATACCTATTTGATATACGTACGCGTGCGCACAAGAATATTACCTCCGACAACAAGGGCTACGACACGAATCCGTCTTATTCTCCGGATGACAAATGGATCGCTTGGCAGTCCATGGAACGCGACGGGTATGAGAGCGACGAGAACCGGCTGATGGCGTTGAGTATGGAGACCGGCGAGAAGCGCTTCCTCAGCCGTGCGATGGACACGAACGTCGATGAGTACGCATGGCTCGACGACACCTCTCTCGTCTTTACCGCTTGCAAACAGGCGACCGTACAACTCTACCGCGTGACGCTGGACGGCTGGACAAGCAAGCTGACGGAAGGCCAGCACGACCTCGGTCTGGGTGACGTAGCGGATTATCAGGCATATATATTAGGTCACTCGATGCGTCAGGCGAACGAGATCTACCACCTCGACATCCGCAAAGAGGGCGCGTTAGAGCAGTTGACCCACGAGAACGACAATATTTATGAGCAGATCGAGCGCTCGACAGTAGTACCCAGATGGCAGAAGACGACGGACGGCAAAGACATGCTGACCTGGATTATCTACCCGCCGCATTTCGATCCGGCAAAGAAATACCCGACGATCCTCTACTGTGAGGGCGGTCCGCAAAGCCCCGTAAGCCAGTTCTGGTCGTTCCGTTGGAACTTTATGATGATGTCCGCGGGCGACTACATCATCGTGGCACCCAACCGTCGCGGTCTGCCGGGATTCGGAAAGGAGTGGAACGAAGAGATCTCCGGCGACTACGGAGGCCAGTGCATGAAGGATTACTTCACAGCGATTGACGAGTTCTGCACAGAGCCGTATGTGGACAAAGACCATCTGGGCTGCGTGGGTGCGTCCTTCGGCGGATTCAGCGTGTATTGGATTGCCGGACACCACGACGGACGGTTCAAAGCGTTCATTGCGCATGACGGCATCTTCAACCTCGAGATGCAATACCTTGAGACCGAAGAGAAATGGTTCGCCAACTGGGATATGGGCGGCGCTTATTGGGACAAAGACAATAAGATTGCACAGCGCACGTTCGAAAACAGCCCGCACAAGTTCGTCGATAAATGGGACACGCCGATCCTCTGTATCCACGGCGAGAAAGATTATCGTATTCTCGCCAACCAAGCCATGGCAGCATTCGATGCAGCCAAGATGCGCGGCGTGCCTGCCGAACTCCTCATCTTCCCGGACGAGAACCATTGGGTCCTCAAACCCCAGAACGGCATCCTCTGGCAACGTGAGTTCCGCGGCTGGCTGGATAGATGGCTCAAATAATTCTGCGTTTGCTTTGCTTATTTTGCTGGCATACCTTTACGCAGCTTCGTTTATTTTGCCGGATACTATCCGGCTCAAAAAAGCGGAAGGGGCTCCCCTTCCGCTTTTTTCTTTTACTCCGTGTTTTTTACGTTGTTTCCTTCTCGCGCATTCGTGTGCGAGCCCTCTTTCTCAAAACTTTCCCTCGCATCAGTCTCCCATCGTATGCTCATCGTATGCTGAACGTATGCTCATCGTATGCTCTTTACAACGTCAGTACGCCGAACATACCGCGGAATTCTATTCCGCTTTCTCTCCGTCTATTTCCGCGGGATTTGATCCCGCCCGCCGCACGCTGCATTTACGGAAGCAGCAACGCCGGAGATACGACCATTCCGCTATATTGGCTGACTATCGAATCATGCCGGATGAAAAAGGTGGTCGGCATCGTATTGCTCAACCGGTACATCTGCATGGCGGAAATCTCACGTATCTCAAAATTCGTTTCAAAGAGACGCTCAAAACGTGCTCTCGCCACACTATCTTCCACCGCCAGACCAATAACCCGATCTGCCATGCCCATCGGCACATATTGATTGACATTTCCGATGGAGTTTTGGCAATAAGGGCAACTATAAGAAAAAGCAAATACCAAATAGGTGGAATCCGGATGAACAGTTACATATTCTGCCAAAGGGCTTTCTGCTAATGCCTTAGCTTGGAATATATGTTGTTTTTGCAGACATCTGGCTCCGTGCATCGAGAAACCGCACATAAACATAACGATTACCGCTATAGCCGCCATGAAAATTACGGAAGGAATAGATATTTCTTTACTTTTTTCTTGCGGACGAATAAGTGTCGGTACTAACATGCCCAGCAGAATGCCATTTCGCATAAAAGTCAGCCAAGGTTTGGAGTTAAGCCAACTTATCGGACCAAAACAGCCGCAATTAGTTATTCCGCGGGCAGTCACTCCGTATAAATATATTGACGAAACAACCAAAAGAAATATAGCCGTTCCCCAAGAAATAGGCTTTGCATAGAAATCAAAGACAAGCATTATGCCCAAGAAGATTTCTATGAAGATAATAAGCGGCGCGACGAAGCCGAACCATGTTGCACCATATTCGCTCATGAGATCCGCAAAAGCAGCGGTGTCTATGGCTTTGAGCAGCCCGGAAAGAAGAAAAATGAAGCCAACTATTACGCGGATGATTTTATTCATAATAAGAAAGAGTGTGCACCATACATACAGTCTGGTACACACTCAAAATGGTTTATTTACAGTTTACATTAACATATGCATCTGCTATAGCATAATGTGTGCGTAGTACTGCTGCCAATTCTCCACAAGTACTAGCTCCCATAGCTTCCATATCGCTTTTACTGAAATGCTCATTACCAGAGGCATCAGATTCAGTAATAGTGCAATTACAACCATCAGATACTTCATTTTTGTCCTTGCAAGATACGAACATGGCGCTCATAGACATCGCTACAAGTGCGCCGATTAAAAAGAATTTCTTTTTCATTTTATTAAAAGATTTAATTGTTTTCCCTGCTCTGACGGCTTTGCAGGTCTTGCCCCGTTTGGAGAGTATCGGTTCTCTATAACATGGGACATAACAAAAAGCGGGACTGCAATCTTGCTGTTCCGCACATCAGGCTCTGGTATTGCCTTTAATCCAAACAACAACACTGAAGCCCACGCCGTATGTATAACTGAATATGGTACGCGAGCGCGTGCACCACGTATATACACACCATGGACATCTTAGTGTCGCATTGTTTTGGATTAATTATGAATTTACCAGATTCGATGTGCCAAAACAAAGCGCGTAAGACGCCTTTTCAATATGTCCAATATTATCACCCACCCGAAAGACATATTCCCTCAGCGTGAGCTCAATACGGCAAAACTTTTCTTAGCCACAAGGGCATGATTATTTCGTTTTGCGCTGCAAAATTACACAAAAAAAATGATATACGCAAATAAATAGAAAGAAAAAATCGAATTACTTTGCATAATTCAAAAAAAAGTACTAACTTTGCACTCGATTTTTCGGATAACTGCATTATGAAATACAATTACGAATACGAGATTAAGTACCAGGAGGTGGACGGCGAGAAGAAAATCCGCCTCTTCAACTTGGAGAACTACCTGTTGGAGGTAGCAGGAAGAGTGGCGGATGAGTTGGGATTCGGCATCGCCAACCTCCACCCGAAAGGGCTGACATGGATCCTGACGCGGCTGTCTGTGGAGATGTACGAGTTGCCGACACATTGCGAGAAGGTACGTTTTGAGACGTGGATCGAGAGCAACGCACATATGCTGAGTACCCGTGATTTCCGGATCTACAGCGGCGACAGACTCATCGGGCAATGCAAGTCCGTGTGGGCAGTATTGGATCTGGAGAAACGGGAGATCGTGAATATCTTCGATGACCCGATGTTTGAGAGTTGCGTGGACGGCGAGGTGATTGAGATGAACCGAATCCGCATGACCACCATCCCTGAGCCGACAGGCATCGTGCCGCATAAAGTCGTGTATTCGGATATCGATTATAACGGCCACTGCAACTCCTGCCGATACCTGCAGGCGATGACCGATGCCTATCTGCCGGCGTATTACGGCAAGAAAGTGCGCCTCGACATCAACTACCAGAAAGAAGCCATGCTCGGCGAGGAACTGCAGACACTCTACCTCGTCACAGAAGACGGCGTACAATACCAACAGAAGAACCCGCACGGCGAGACCTCTTGCTCTGCAAAAATCACAATATTATAATATGGAACAAATCGAATCTGCGCCCTTGAAGCGCCCTACAGAACTGGAATGCGACGTCGTGCGATTCCAGAACCAGAAAGATAAATGGATCGCCTTCGTGGGGCTTAAAGACGGTCATCCGTATGAGATCTTCACCGGTCTGGCGGATGATGAGATGGGTATCGCCTTGCCGAAATCCGTAACGAGAGGTAAGATCATCAAAGTGACCCAGGAAGATGGTACGAAGCGCTACGACTTCCAGTTTGTCAACACCCGCGGCTTCAAGACGACCGTCGAAGGACTGAGTTATAAATTCGACCGCGAGTTCTGGAACTACGCAAGGCTCATCTCCGGCGTGTTGCGTTATGGCATGCCGATTGACCAAGTGGTTCACATGATCAGCGGCCTGCAGATGGACAGCGATTCCATCAACTCCTGGACCACCGGCGTAGCGCGAGTACTCAAACGCTACATCCCCGGAGCCGAAGTAGATGAGATAGAAGAATAGAAAAAGCCCGCAGCGTTGCGGGCTTTTTTCTTACTTTTCTGCAATAAATCGCGTCTCGAGCATTCCGAGCGATTGATTTTCCACAACCTTGATGCCGTATTTGGTACGCCATTCGAAGGCCAGAGATTTCCACCACCCTTTCGTGACATAGGCATAGATAAAGGGATGAAGATGTAACTTCAGACCCCGGCCATGCTTCTCGTACTCTTGTTCGCATTCTTCGGCGATCTTATCCGTAAACAGGAGAGAGGCCTGGATTTTTCCTTTACCCATACAGGTCGGACAAACCTCTTCAACAGGCATCTCCACGGCAGGACGGACACGTTGGCGCGTGATCTGCATGAGTCCGAACTTACTCAGCGGCAGGACGTTATGTTTCGCGCGGTCGCGGTCCATCAGTTTGCGTACGTAGTCGTAGAGTTGCTGCTGGTGCTCCTTGGAGTCCATGTCGATGAAATCGACGATGATGATGCCTCCTATATCGCGGAGTCGCAGTTGGTGAACCAACTCATCCGCTGCCAGCATGTTAAACTGGTACGCATTCTCCTCTTGGTCCTCATAGATCTTCTTGCTGCCGGAGTTGACATCAATGGAGAATAGTGCTTCGGTCTTATCAATGATGAGGTAGCCCCCATGCTTAAAACCGACCGTTCTGCCGAGGCCCGTCTTCATCTGGCGGGTAATGTCGAAATGGTCGAAGATAGGTTGTTCGCCTTTGTAGAGTTTGACGATCTTCGCGCTCTCGGGAGCAATCAGCTCCAGATAATTGCGCACGTCCTCGTAGATGTCCTTGTCGTTGACTTGAATAGATGTGAAATCCGGGCTGAGTACGTCACGGATGATTCCGAGGGTACGTCCCATTTCTTCGCTGACAAGGCTGACGGGTTCTTTCTGCTGGAGAGATTTGATGGTCTGTTGCCATCTCTCCATTAACAATCGCAACTCACTATCCAGTTCTGCTGCTCTCTTATCCTCCGCTACCGTGCGGACGATGATTCCGAAGCCCGCAGGCTTGATTGAGAGCAATAGTTGTTTCAAACGCTGGCGTTCTGCCTCGCGTTTAATCTTCTGCGACACCATTACGCCGTCGGCAAAGGGGATGAGGACGATATTCCGTCCGGCGATAGAGATCTCTGCGGTCAGACGCGGTCCCTTGGTGTTTATGGGTTCCTTGGAGACCTGAACCAGCAGTGTATCGCCTACTTTGAGTACATCCGCTATTTGTCCTTCTTTGCCTACTTCCGGTTGCCGTTGCGTCTTGGTGACAATCGGCATCTTGCGGCGGTCGGAAACAGCTTTGGTGACGAACGTTTGCAACGTACGAAACTGAGAACCTAAGTCCAAATAATGCAGAAAAGCTTCTTTCTCATGACCTACATCCACGAAGACGGCATTGAGCGCCGGCATGACCTTTTTCACTCTACCGTAGTAGATATTCCCCACAGCGAAGTTATCCTGATTCCGTTTCTCACGGTTCACCTCCTGCAGTCGGTCATCCTCTGTCAGCGCAATAGCGATCTCTTGCGGCTGTACGTCCACAATCAATTCACTTTTCATACTTGAAAGGATTAAAAAATAAATAAAAAAGCCTTGTGGCAAACTCACTCACACCAGAGCAAGTTTTACGCCACAAAGCTGAAACAGCAATCGTCAATTACTTATGCTTATGACGATTCTTACGCAGACGTTTTTTGCGTTTATGCGTAGACATCTTGTGTCTCTTATGCTTCTTTCCGTTTGGCATAATTGTTTAATAATTAAATTGTTACTATAATGTTATTTCTTTTTTGCTCTTTTGCCTGCTGGTTTTGCGTTCTCAACGACCGACTTGAACTCCTTGGCTGGTTTGAAGACCGGTACGCTGTGTGCAGGAACAATCACCGTGGAACGGCGGGTAATATTGCGAGCCACTTTCTCCTTACGAGCCTTCAGTTCAAAGGTTCCGAAACCACGGAGGTACACATTCTCGCCATTTGACATACATTTCTTTACGTGGCTCATATAACTCTCTACGATCGTACTGATTGTCGTCTTATCGAATCCCGTAGAGATTGCAATTTCTGTAATAAGTTGTGCTTTAGTCATAAAGATGTTTGTTAATATTCGTTTCAAAAATCCGAAAAACGCGGCAAAATTACTAAAATATTTTGACATGTGCAAATTTTTTTGTATTTTTGTGCTCGATTTTGATATTTTGATTAAAAATTTGGGCAAAATGCAGGACAAATCGCTAATATATAAGCGTTTATACGCATGGTATGAGAGTTCTCGCCGTGTCTTGCCGTGGCGTGAGACGGAGGACCCTTATTATATATGGTTGAGCGAAGTCATTTTGCAACAGACGCGCGTAGCGCAAGGCATGGAATACTACCTGCGATTCATCGCTCGTTGGCCAAAGGTAGAAGATCTGGCGGCAGCGAAAGAAGAGGAAGTATTGCGGGAATGGCAGGGACTCGGTTATTACAGCCGTGCGCGGAACCTCCATAAGGCCGCGCAGATGATAGTAGAAAGTCACTCTTTTCCTAAGACCTTCGAGGAAATCCGTGCTTTGCCCGGCATAGGCGACTACACCGCCGGCGCGATCGCTTCCTTTGCGTACAATCTTCCTTACCCTGCGATGGATGGAAACGTCTATCGAGTGGTAGCGCGGCTCATGGATATAGACGAAGCCTTTGACACAACCGCAGGCAAGAAACTCTTCCACAAGCGTATTGAAAAACTCTTGGATCGAGACAATCCTAGACTTTTCAACTCCGCTATCATGGAGTTTGGTGCACTTTATTGCACGCCTGTATTAGGCGATGCGTGTGAGGCTTGCCCCTTAGCGGATATCTGCATGGGACACGCACACGGGACAGCGGACCTACTGCCCGTTCGCAAACCTCGTCCCAAAGTGCGTGACAGATGGTTCACGTACCATATATATATACAAGGAGACAAGACGCTGATTCAAAAGCGCGAGAATCCGAAAGACATCTGGTACCATCTCTACGAATTTCCCTGCGAAGAATCTGTCAGCGAAAGCGGTCTGTCAACAGAGTGGTCTGTACTCCGTCAGGCGAA
>JAEEGL011752787.1_pt1 | contig 14370 bp, 8 predicted proteins | sample 9134231 | NCBI WGS metagenome assembly JAEEGL01 (sample SAMN16246548, study PRJNA631951) | gut metagenome | biome: gut microbiome; feature: rumen; material: fiber-attached | host: Bos | place: Iran: Karaj | collected 2018-10
AGCGCATAGTTGTCATCCATGAGTTTCCAATCAACGCCAGGTGAGACGCGCCAGAAGGCGTTCTGCGCCTTGTCCGTGATGTTGAAGAAGACGGCGGCGACAGACATGTCGTCGGCCATAAATGCGTTAGAGAGAATGGGCGCAGACGGTGTGGTGATGAAACCAGCGAAGCCTTGGCGGACGGGAATCTTGTCAGTGGGATGAAGAACTTTCGGTGCCCTGAGCATCGTGCCGAGCAGCAGATACGGATGAAGCTTTCGGCGGAGTTTTGCGGCGTCGGCGAGAATGGCTGTAGCCTTTGGAGCATATTTCACCAAATCGTCTCGAACAAGGCCGAGTTGTTGGCCATGCACGAAGCATTTACCGATGGCGAGAGCAAACTCCTCAAGACCGCTGTCGCCAGACTTGTCTTTATAGGCAGGCTCGACGTGCGGGCCATACCATTTGCCTGGAATACGGCACATTCCTATGCAGTAGTCGTGGTAAACGGCTTCGAACATCGGAATGTCGTTGTCGCCTTGCGAGACAAGCCACCAGAGGTTGATGTCGTTCGCGCCGATGTATGTCTCGCAGCCTTGTTCGCCCATTGTGAAGAAGTTGGGGGCCTTTTCCTTGACGGCATTCTTGAGTGCGATGACATTGGCTCGTTGGCAGCTAATTTTCACGGCACCGTCGCCTGACTCATGAGCGTGGTCATTCGAGAAGCAGACTGGATTGCCGTTGGTGGCGAGTTCGTCAAGATAGATGCCTGGGCAACCGTAATTTGAGATTTTCATTGCCATTTCATGCCAGTGTCTGCTGACTTCGGGCGTACCATGACAAAGCGCGGCATGCTGCGATCCTCTTGTCGGATGCTTTATGATGCTCATGTCGGCACGGCGAATCATGATTCTCTCGTCATATCCTTTCATAAGTACATCCCATCTTCCGAAATTAGTATATGGAAGTAGATGTATGCCGTTTTCGTTCATCATGCGAACGAGTTCCACGAAGCCGCGACGGGCCTGATATTCAGGGCTTCCTGCCTCGATTCCAAGACATCCGAAGCAGTGCCAGTTGTCGCTGAAGAAGACGCCCACGCCCGCAGGACTCACGGCGTCCTTTATTGCGACAAGCCTGTCGCCAGAGCCATGCGCACTGATTTTGCCTGCGAGTTTCAGACGTTCCTCTGGAGTGAGTTTTGCGATTGCCTCGACGTTCTTTTCTTGATAGGCATACTTCTCCTCATCGACGCCACCGCCCTTGACCCACACATCGCAGTCAAACAGTACAGGATTCACACGATTGACAAGCCTTCCGCTCTTCTTGCTCCATGGCATTCGCGTGGCGCGTCTGCGGTAAATTTGCATCGCGTCAAACCAGTCGCCGTTGAAAAAGCGCATGTCAAACGGGAAGGGCTGCGAATACTCCTTGCGTCCATTGATGTTGCCTGAGGGAACAGTGCTGAGGGAATAGGCGAGCGAGTTGTCAAGTTGCCTTGAAACAGAGTATTCCTTGGCGAGCATTGTTGAGTCGTAGGATGAGAGATAGAGTCCGCCGTCAGAGTCGTAGAATGCGGAGCATTGCATAGGAGCGCCTGCGCCGTATGTGAGATTGACGGTGCCGACAGTTGAGAAGTCCCTGAGCAGAATGCCGCTGCATTTTGGCAGGGCGGCAAAATCATCGGAACCATCGTCGCCGAGTGGACCGATGCCGCTGACGCATGGAAATGTAACATCAAGAATGTCCTCGCCGCCATTTACCTTTATGCGCCAGTCCGCGCCGTCATATCGCATTTCGACGATGACCTGCACGTCAAAATGGTTCTTAGAGTCTGGAATCTCCAAGTCTTGCCACGATAGAGTCCATTGATTTGGACCGTTCTTCTCCAAACCATGGAATCTTCCTGAATCGACGCTGACACATTTTAAGTTTGGCAGTCTGAACGATATCCGCCAGAGATTCTTCGGGCGGCGGATTCCGCTTTTGCTGATGAACTCTCGCCCGTCGTTTGTAATAGATGACACAGAGACGCAGCCTTCGCTCTCCTCAAATCCAATTTTGGCTTTGCCGCATTCAATGCTGAACTTACGCTTTGGAGCATCTTCGCCGCCAACGTCAGTCAGCACCTCCACGTCATCAAACCATACCGTGCAAGGTTCTCCGTTTACTATCGGCCAGACCTCTATGCTTTTGATTGGTTTCGTCGGATTATAGACACTTTTGCGGCGAACCCATTCGCCATTCGTATCGCTATCGACGGACAGCCCCGCAAACCAATAGGAGCGATTTCCATCCGAATCGACAATGACCAAATCTATCGCCGCCAACGTCTTGCCGTTTCCTTTTCTCAAACATGAGAATGCAACTTTCAGAGGTTGTGGTTTGCGTTGGCCGACTGTTATGACTTGTCCAGAATATGCACGGTAATTGCCGCCTGACACATTCTCGACTTTCAATGATTGTTTCCCGCCATGTTTGATGGTCTCATCAAGCCTGACACTTCCTTTCGCTTCTCCTATCGGGCGGTATGAGATGCCTGGATTCTCGAAACTACCGTCTGGAAACACGTTGATTTCCGACGATATACAATATAAAGGTATAATGAGAAAGACAAGCCGATAAAAAAGATGCGATTTACGATTCATGTTTCGTTACTCCCTAGAAACTCTAGAAGCTCTAGAAAAACTCCCTCTTGCAGTTTGGAATGGAGTCCAGAAAGACTTTGCCGTAGCGTTTGGTGACGACACGACTGTCCAAGACGACGACGATTCCTGTGTCCTCCCGCGTCCTGATGAGCCTTCCGAACCCTTGGCGGAATTTCAGGACGGCCTCGGGGACTGAATAGTCGAAGAAGGCGGAGCCGCCATCGCTCTCGACCTTTTCTGTCCTAGCCTCGATGAGAGGGTGGTCTGGCACCGCGAACGGAAGGCGTGTGATGATGACGTTCGAGAGGGCGTCGCCTGGAACATCGACTCCTGTCCAGAAACTAGAGGTGCCGAAGATGACCGAGCGGTCAGTGCTGCGAAACTCCTCCAACATCTTGCGCGGCGGTAGTCTGTCGCCCTGTACAAGCAGGTTCATCTTTTCCCGTTTGAAGAAACCGCTCATCTGCACAGCGATTTCGTTCATCAGCGAATAACTCGTGAAGAGCACAAATGCCCTTCCGTCGGTCTCCTTTAGGAATCGTGCTATATGCTCTACGGCGGCATCGACGAATCGTTCGCGCTCCCTTGGGTCAGGCATGTTCTGTGCGATGTGGAGAGTCACCTGCTTCATGTAGTCGAATGGCGTGTCCAGAACTAGCGAGCGGGCATCTTGGCAACCGACGCGCCGCTGGAAATAACCGATGTCATTGTTGACTGCAAGCGTGGCGCTTGTCACAATGACTGGCTTTTTCATGAAGAGAATCTGCGAGAGGGCAGGGGCGATGTCTATGGGGACGGCGTTCATGCTGACTTCGGTCTCGCCTTTGCCTTCGCGTTCAAGCCAATAGACATAGCCTGTCTGACTCATGTTGAAGAATATGTCCAATGTCTCAGACTGCTCCTCAAGGCTTGCGTCTATGCCCTCAAGCTCCGACTTTACGCTATCGTCGCTTGTGCGGCCAATGGCGGAGGCGATGGCGTTGCGCACATTGGCGATAGGCACCTTAAGGTAGTTCTGTATATGACCTGGAACCGTGTATCGCAAGGGATTCTGTTTCTGCGGCTCCATCCACTCAATTATCCTTGAGAAGAACATGTCGCAGATTCTGCGTGTGTCGGCGACGACGCCTCTTGCGAAGGAATAGTGCTCGTCGCTGAAGATGCCAGTCTTGTGGTCGTTGTTGTAAAGTCTGTTGAGATGGTATCGTATTGGAAAGCTCCCTGCCTTTAGGCCGAGATGCGTGGATGCGCTGTCCTCTATGGTGTGTCCTTCGTCCAAAATGACAGCGCAATAGTCTGGCAGCACGGAATCCGCGTCTTCACCGCCTTTGCTTGCCTTTTTAGACTGCTCTGCCGCAAGAGAGGAGAAGAGTTTGGCATGGTTGGAGATGATTATTTCGGCGGCCTGGACGCGACGCCGCGCCCTCTGGAGGAAACACTGCTTCCTGAACTCGCATTTGGGGCCAGCGCAGTTGCCGCGCTCGCAGCAAAGAGCCTGCCAGAGATTCGGTGTAAGCCCGAAGTCGATTTCGCTTCTGTCGCCTGTATATGTCCTTTTCGCCCATCTGTGGAGGCGAGACAAGTCGCCAGAGACTCCATCAAGCATGAGCATCTCTTGATTCAAATCGACGACATTGTCCAACCGCCTTAAGCACAGATAGTTAGATTGCCCCTTGGCGACAACGGCGTTTATATCGCAACCTAACATCTCGCTTAGCAGAGGGACGTCATGCGCCATGATCTGCTCTTGAAGGCTTATCGTATGTGTGCTGATGATTACAGGCTGCTTTTTCTCTTTGGCGTACAGCACTGCAGGAACAAGATATGCAAAAGTCTTTCCGACGCCTGTCGGCGCCTCGACGCATAGATTCTCCTCTGCGTCCATCGCGTCTGCCACGGCAAGAGCCATATCGACTTGCTGTTTGCGTGGCTCGTACTTGAATCCGTCTTTCCCCTCGGTGTCCTTAAGCGGCGAATCATCGCCGAAGAACCTTTCGACCTCAGACTTTATCATCCGCTCTTCCCGTCCCCCTGCACGCTATTTGTCGTTGAGCTGCATTTGGAACGTGGGCAGCACGATGCTTCCAGAGCCGTCTTCTTTGTCCTCTTCGGTGAGTTCGCTCTCGTCGGTGATGACCTTTTCAGGGCCGTTCTTCTTCTTTTCGACGTCGCTTTTGGCGGCGGCGACAAGTCTTGAGAGGTCGTAGATGTCCTTTTCCGTATTGTAGATTCGCTTGTATTCTGAGTTGAGAATATAGGCGAGTTCGACATCCAACAATTTATGCGGCTCCGTGGTCACGCTGTCGTAAGTCTTCTCAATTCCTCTGAAGTTTGTGTAGGTGAAATTGTGCTTTCCATTGATGACGAAGCCTGCCATTGAGTTTTCCTGGAACAGCTTGATTAGTTCTTCGTCCTGAAGTTTGTCAATCTCCCATGTCTCGATGTAAAGTTCGCTTGGCCTGTTGCTGAGCGCCTTGTCGATGACATCATCCAACCCTAGCGACAGTTCGTCGCGTGGATAAAGCACAATATACATCTTCATCTTAGCGTCAGGATTGCCGCGCTTGCTTCTGTAAGGAGTCTTGTTTTCCTCTGACTTTTTCTGCATTGCCTCGAATTCCGCTTTCTCCTCTTCAATGCTCTTCTCAAACGGGAAGAATCTGCAGATCTTCGCGGGAATCAGCCATGCCGCCAAAAGCACTATCACTATCGGAAGACCATATTTGATTGCAAGCTTGCGCCGACGGAGCGACTCATTCTTCCAGCGCTCTTCCACTGTTTCTACCGAGTGCCTTATATCCTTGTCATCAAACAGGCTGCCTGATTTTCTTTCGTCCATTTATATGTCCCTTATACATTATATTATAATAGATGATAAATAACATATACCAGCTATACTTTTTTTCAAATGACGCCTGAGCGTATTTTCAGCGTATGGTAACCTGTTTTTCAAGGACGCGGAAGATTGCGCTGAGCGATTCGATGAGGGACTGGATTTCGGCTGTGCAGTCGTTGCCATCGTTGATATGGAGCATGATGTCGGCTGAGGCGTCAGCGAACTCCTGAAGGCCGATTGAGGACAACTGCCCCTTGAGTTTGTGGAGAATGGCCTTCACTTCATCAATCTGACCTTTCTTAGCGTAAAGCGCGAGGCTGTCAAGGACTGGACGCCAGTCCGCAGCGGTCTGGGCGAGAATCATTTTGATTTCGCCAAGGGAAATGCTGTATCTTTCGCGCATGTAGTCATGCATCATGCGGACTTGGACCTCCTCTGCGCTCTCATCGCCATCGTCCTGTGGTTTCAGGCTGCGCTGAGGCTCGATAGCGAGAGCGTCGGCTATGCAGAGAAGCAGCTGATTTCGCTCGAATGGTTTGGGAATGAATGAGTTAGCGCCTGATTCTAGCGCGCGGGCGACATCCTCCTGATACGCGGAGGCCGTCAGCGCGACGATGTGCGTGGTTCCTGTGTTCGGGATTTTCCTTATCTCCTTCATGGCAGTGTATCCGTCCATGATGGGCATCTGGATGTCCATGAAGATTATGTCGAATTTGTCTTCAGTGCATCTCTTGACGGCCTCCAAACCGTTTTGTGCGGTCATATATGGTAGGCCTGTCCCCTGACAGATGGTCTCAAGGAGGAAGAGGTTTGTAGGCGTGTCGTCAACAAGAAGCGCGAACTTTTTCTTGAGTTCGTTGACAGGCAGTGTCACCTGGAAGTTTCCTGTGAGCCGCAACTGCTCTTCGTGCTTTGCAATCGGTGCGGAGAAGCTGAACTTGAACTCCGAGCCTTCCATGCGTTTGCTGGTGACTGTCAGCTTGCCGCCAAGGAGCCTGACGATATTGTCGCAGATGACAAGTCCGAGCCCTGTTCCGCCATAGCGTCTGGCGGTGCTCTTGTTGGCCTGTGAGTATGGTTTGAAAAGCTTGTCGATTTCGTCTGATGTCATGCCAATGCCTGTGTCCTTCACAGACACATCTAACTCAAGCATTCCGCCTTCCTTCTCGCGCATTGTTACTGTCAGCGTGACTTCTCCATGCTCTGTGAATTTGACGGCGTTGGAGAGCAGGTTGTCTATAACCTGCCGCAGCCGCATCGGATCAGAGCGGATAACAAACCCCTTTTCGGGAATGTTTCCTTCATGATTTAATTTATAGGCGATTTTGACATTTTTCTTTGAACGGCAAAGCTGCGTCGCATAGGCGACACATTCCTCTAGCAGAGCCGAAAAGTCAAACGCAATGCTTTCAAGTTCTAGCTTGCCTGAGTTGATTTTTGACAAATCCAGCACATCGTCTATGACGCGCCTCAAGCTGTTGGCGCTTGACTTAATCAAGCTAAGGTACTGCTTCTGCTGCGGGTTTAAGTCTGTCTCGCCTAAGCTGTCCAAGAAGCCTATTGCACCGTTGAGAGGTGTGCGAATCTCATGGCTCATCGAGGCGAAGAAACTGTCTTTGGCGTTCATGTCTTCGCGGGACTTCACCTCAACACCGCGCAGATCCGCCTCGATTTCGGACGGCTCTGGCAGAAGCGTGCCTGATGAGGCTTTTCCATTGGGATTGTTTAGCGATAGATAGCTTCCGATGTTTCTCATCGGGCAGATGACATCGCGCCAGTAAAGCCAAAGCATCGCGGCGAAAAGCACTACTAATACGATAATGTATAGGAGTGCAATTCTGAATGCCCTTGACAGAAGCATTGAATGAATCTCCTGAGCCAGCGCAAAAGTGGCGATCATCTTCTGTCTGAAAGCGACTGCATTGCTTCGCGATAGTGCGTTGTTCCTTATGACGTCGCGTCCAGACATGATTTCGGAGCGTATGCCGCGGATTGTGCTCCAACTTTCCTTCAGAGAGGCAAGCCCTAGCGCGGGATGTCTCTTGTCCAAATCCTCTAGACTGGTGAAATAGTCGTCAATTCTACTTGCAGTCTCTTCAATCTGACGCCTAATGTCAAAATCTTGCTTGCCTGACGGACGCAATATGAACTGATCCAGATATGAACGCTGAAGTTCAATGTCCTGCCCAATGTCAGAGAGAAGCCTCAGAAGGGTCGCGGCGGACCTGCATCGACGAAGCGTAAGCGCCTCGGCCACAAGCACAACGACTCCCACCAAGATGGCGACAGCCGCCAGCAGCAGCATCTTGTGGTAGAAGCGGAGTCTCATTCCAAATGTTTAAAATGACGAATGGCCGGCAAACCATTGGAGTGTCGGCCAATTTGCTTTCGCGGTAATCGCGGAAATTAGAAGCAGAAATTGATTATCGGGAAGAACGGAACGACGGATTCAGTGATGATGTTGACGATTCCAATCTGAATGCCTGTCATGCTTTCCGTGTAGTTGATGAGTCCGATCTGCAATCCGCGTGTCGCCATGGAGCTGTTGATGACTCCAACCTGTATGCCCTTTGTCCTGTCCTCTGTGACGTTCAAGGCGCCGAGGGTGACGCCGTTCGAGTTGCCCGACTGGTTTACAATGGCGAACTGAAGTCCTGTGAACTCCTCATGGGCGCGGTTGACCAGAATGTTAATCTGAAGGGCCGAGGCGGTCTTGGCGGTCGCCGCCAATCCCAAATCAACGCCTTGGACATAGTCGTTACCGCCGAAAGGCAAGTTTATCTTGAGTCCAGACACGTTGATGTCTTCTGTGACAACTTGATACTTTGGCGGCCAGATGCCCAGCTGGAATGGCGTGGTGTCATACGCTGTTGCGCTAAATGCGCCAATCATCAGAAACGCAAACAATACTAAACTCTTCTTCATCTTCACTCTACTCCTTTTTTGTGATAATCTTAATCGATTTTTTATTACAACTTAAACATAGCACACATATTGTAGATTTTCCAATCACAATGCGCCATAATAATAAATGTATTTACAAAACTATTTATCAATCGGGAAGTGATAACAAAAAAAGAGGGGCGTTCATTCAAACGAACGCCCTCTTGCCATCAAATTAATCGTTGGACAAAATCAATCGGTGACAGTGCCTGATGGTGCGGCAACCCAGAACTTGCTTGAGGAAGGAGATGTGTGATTCGGAATAGATGCGCCTGGCTTGGAGGCGGAATGTCCATCGGCGAAGCAGATTGACGGCTGTGTGTTGTGGCGTCCATGATAGACGAAATGGTTGCGGAATATAGGAGCGTACAAATTGGCGTATTCGGCGCCGTCGGTCGATGGTGCATATCCTGTATCGCCGAAGATGCAGCAGTCAGACGGATATGTGAAGTTGGCGCGCTTGGTGCCGTTGGAGCGGTGGTTGCGTCCATACATGGAGTTGCCGATGTACTGTCCAGTGTATTTATATCCGTCCTTTGAGCCTTCAACGCCTGACGGGCAGTTGTATGTCTTGAAGTCCCCGATATAAGGATAGATGAGGGTATGCCAGAGGATGTAGCCACCTGTATGTGTGTTTCCATTTGGAAGAGTATAAGATGCGCAACCGTAGTTTGTCGGTGTCATGGCATCGTCGTTGTCGTCGGCGTACATTGCATTGGCGAGTCCGAATGTCTTCATGTTGCTGACGCAGGAAATTGTGCGGGCCTTTTCACGAGCCTTGGCGAGCGCGGGCAGAAGCATTGCGGCGAGAATTGCTATGATGGCGATGACCACCAGAAGTTCAATGAGGGTGAATTGTTTCTTCATTGTCATGTTCCTTTTCTGTTATTGTTTAATGTAGGCTATTTTATTTATCCTTAAACTTGTTTTGTGTTCAAATTAGTCGGTGACTGTGCCAGAAGGCGCGCCATACCAGAATTTGCTTGTGGAAACAGGCTTTGGTACGGATACCCCTGGTTTGGGGGCGGCATGTCCGTCGGCGTAGCTTATTGACGGCTGGTCATTGTGGCGGCCATGATATGCGAAATGGTTGCGAAGTGAAGGCGCATATGAATTCTTGTATGCGGCTCCATCAGTTTCAAGGGCATATCCTGTGTCGCCGAACATGCAGCAGTCTGCAGGGTATTTGAAGTTTGGGCGTTTGACGCCGTTGCAGAGATGGTTGCGTCCATACATTGATCCGCCTGTGTATTGTCCTACATATACGACGGCACCGTTGACACCCGCCACGCCCGATGGGCAGTTGTATGTCTTGAAGTCTCCAATATATGGATATATGAGAGTATGCCAGAGGATGGTAGCGGATGTATGCTCTTTGCCGTTGGGAAGAGTGTATCTCCAGCCAGTCTCGCCTGTGAAGTTCGTCGGCACCATTGTATCTTCATAGTCGTCGGCGTACATAGCGTTGGCGAGTCCGAAGGTCTTCATGTTGCTGACGCAGGAGATCTGACGGGCCTTTTCGCGTGCCTTGGCAAGAGCGGGCAGCAGCATTGCCGCGAGGATTGCTATGATGGCTATCACCACCAGAAGTTCGATTAGTGTGAATTGTTTCTTCATAACCTGTGTTCCACTGATTGTATTGGTTAATGAGTTTTGTATCGTTTATGACTATTACAAATTATATTAAATTATTTACCAAAATCAAGTGTTATCATTATTATTTTGAGATTGCAGCGACTTCAAGTTTCTTGAAAGTGGCCATTCCTGGCCAGAAGTTGGAGCCGCTAATACCAATGATGACGTAGGCCACGCCAAGGTCATCGGGGACGTCCATCTCCATTGTGACCGTGACCTCTTCGCCGCTTTTGGCAGGGACGAATGCTGAGCCGCCGAGCCTCTCCCATTCGATTGGCTTGCGCTTTTCATCCTGCCAGCGGAATGAGACGGCGAGCCCCGCGTCAGCGCGCTTCGACTCTACGACGCCTGTCAGTCTGACGAGAATGGTGGAGCTTGGCTTGCATGGGACTGGATAGTTCCATCCGCAACCAGGCGGTGTGTCCTCTGGGAGTTGCAGAGTCGAATCGGTCTTCATGCCCTTGCCGTCTGTGTTGTAGAGGGCTTTTGATTTTGAGCCTTTTGGGACGTATGTGTACCATTTGCCGTCAGCCTTTGCGGGGAACGAGATTGTGGTGAAATCGCCTTCGTGCGCGAGGGGCTTTGCCTGGCCTGTATATTTTACAGTCGCCAATGGATTGAAAGAGAGGTTGCTGTAGAGTCGTGGGTTAGCCCATGAAGGATTCACAGCGTCAGGCGAGGCGGTTGTGCATTCTCTTGTGACGCCTTTTATCATGCGTGTGCGAATCATGTTGAAGCGGTTGTCGCCTTTGCGTGTGAGATGAGTAAGTGAGTTTGGAATGACGGCCTCGCACTCCCAACTGTCGGCGTTTTTCTTGACCTTGACATCAATTTTGCCGTGGATGTCATAGAACTTTGACTTGTCTTTGTAGAAGTTTGTGACCATCGCGGCTATGCCCTTGTCGTTTATAAGAATCTGGACGGGGCTGCCATGTTCGGCGGAGAAGAAGAAAAGTTCCATTGCATTGTCGTTTCCAAGAGTGGCGAATGGGTCGTCTGGCTTGTAGTCGGGGGTTATGCTGTTGGCGATTTGCGGCTCGGTGAAGAGCGTGCGGATGTATAGGTTGTCCTTGTCGGCGAGCAGCTTGAACTTTCCAGGCTGGAAGGTTTTGTTGTTGTCGCCTTTCATAAGGTCATGCCAGCGGACGGCGGCCCAGTCGTCCTCGGAGGGCTTTCCATCGATGAGTCCTGCATAGACGTAAGGCTTGAGAAGTCCTTCCAACGGCAGGTTGAGCAGTGATGCCCTTTCGCGGAGCATGAGGTCGTATGTGTATTTGCGCATACGTGCGACACGTTTGCCGTGGATGGTGCTGGCGGGTGCGAGAGCCTCGGCCTCTTTGAGAAGGGCGTCAAGAGCCTTGAGTTCATCTGCGGTATAGATGTTTTTGAAGGCTTCGCGAGTCTTCTCCTCGTTGTTGGAAGGGCTCCACGGATGGGAGGTGCGGTCTTCAGGCCATTCTTTTGCGAGGGTTTCGGTCCAGTCCTTCTCAAGGCGCAGCATGTATGCGAGCATTGGCTTGGCGGCGGGACCAAACTGCGCGGCGCAGTATTCCTCGCGGAGTTTCGTCAAATCCAAATCAGGGTTCCAAAGGAGATGCGTAAGTGCATACTCTTCAAACAATTGGGCAGTCTGGCTGGGCGCGCCATTCTCCACGAAATACCCTGAGCAGATGCCACGATACTCTTGAAGGTACTTCTGTGTGAGTTCAGCGGCGGATAGCGGAAGCGGATAGAGGCCAAAGGTCTTGCCTGAAATCATGTAGATGTAGAGTTCAATCTTGTTCTTTCCGCCGAGATACTGATGCCAGTCATGGATGAGTTTCTGTTGTTTGGGATAGAACTGCGGTGCGGCAAGTTGTTCGGGACCAGGGACGCATATGATGGCTCTAACATTTTCAGGCATCTTGAAGTCTGGAATGTTCTGATGTGGAGGGTAGGGCGATATGCCGACAATTTTATCTGGCCATTTCTCCTGGACATACAATGCGATTTCGGCAATCGAGCGCCAGAGCAAATCGTTGAGTCCCTTGTCAGTCTCACAGCCAGCCGTCTTGCAGCGGTCGCAACGGCAGCGATGCGAACCGTATGTGTCATACGGCTCAAGGAAAATTGTGTCACGAGACATATAGACCTCTGGCCATTTCTTCAGGCATGGTATGACGGCTTCGGGGGTCTTGTCGCCCCTGAACCAGGCATCCGCCATGCGCTTCCACATGTCGAGCACCTCTGGATGCGTCCAGCAGAGCCAACGTGGATTGCGTGTGCCGTCCTCCTGCAATGCGAACCAGTCTGGATTGGTCTTGAAGAACTGTTCCTTTAGGCGCATGTGCGCGGGAGTGTGTCCGCTATATAGACCTGATTTCCAACTACTTACACGCAGACGCAATGCCCACTGGAAGATTCCGTTCCAGCCGCCATAGAACTCTTCGTCTTGAAAAGTCCAGTTGCCGAGTCCGTCAAAATCGTATGGTCTGCGCTTGATGTATGCAGGGGCGATGGTATCGTCTCTTTCGGCGACAGTGATTTTGTCTTTTTGCGGTACGAATTCACCATATGGGCCTGGCTCCGTCCAGCGGACGCCGACATAATCCTCCAAAAATGTATAAACGCCTTCCAGCGTTCCTTTGTCGCGAGTGTGGTGCAGGAGGTTGTGGAAGTCTCTTGATTCCGCGAAGTTCTCGTCGTATCCTGCGATTAGGACTTTACCATCGCCGAATTTGAATTGCAGTGTGTCGCGTTTGGTTCCGCCGTTTGGGAAGGCGGCGCGGCCCAGAAGCACGGTGGTTTTGGCGTCGCTATTTCCACGCTTGACGGCAATTTCGCTCCCAAACGCCTTTCCGAGACAATGCGAGAGTTCGCCAGCCGCGAACACCTCAATGTAATTTGGTTTTTCAGGAATGACGATTTCGGTGGAAGCGTCCAGCACGACATCGCCCGCAAATGCCGTAAATGCCACAAGAACCGCAAGCGCGGCGAAATGCTTGTATGAAAACTTTGCCATCATGTCTCCTTATTTATTATAGGATATATTCTCTCCTTAATATATCAAAGGTATTGTTTTTTTCTATTATGAATTGCATGTCTGACATGCAGTATGCGGAGAAAAAGCAGATTTCAGGCGGAGAGTGCTTGTTTCAGACTGTGCCAACTGGATCTCATCGAGAACACGCACTCCTGCTGCTTTTCGGCTACTTAAAGCGAGGTTGCAGGGAGGTTCAGGACATCCCCTCGGAGATGTGTCCTCTGGGGATAGAGGCTAACTACCGCACCCGTCGCCACCCGTTGCCTAAAGATGGCTAGCTCGTCGAAGTGCCGTGCGTCCTTAATATCCAGCGTCGCCGACTTTTTGAACTCCGTCGGATATATGGTTTCGTCCATGCTGATGATGAGGTCGAGCTCCTTGGGGCGGCGTTTCTTGTCGCGAAAGTAGAAGAATGGCGTCTCCCTCCCTGCACCAGCGTAACTCTTGACGATTTCGGAGAAGCACCATGTCTCGAAGAAATGCCCCGCCATCGCGCCGTCGGCAAGCGTTTCGGGCGATGTCCAGCTGGTCAGATAGGCCATCAGCCCCGTGTCCAGCATATATACTTTCGGTGTCGCAACGACAAGCGAGGCGGTCTCCCCTGTCTTGTACGGCTGAAGGATTTTCACAATGCCCGATGCCTCCAGAATGGAGAGGTACCCCTTGGCGGTTGGCTGGCTTATGCCGATGTCGCGCGCGATGTCGGAGTAGTTCAGCATCTGGGCGGAGCGGGCAGCCACAGCCTTGAGGAAAGCGTAGAATACGTTGAGGTCGGCCACCTGTGAGAGCGACCGCACGTCCCTCTCCAAGTAGGTCTGGACGTATGAGCGGTAGAAGTCAAGCCAATTTCCGCGAGGGTCGGAGGACATCAGGAGGTTCGGGTAGCTTCCCGTCCAGAGTCTCTCGAAGAACTTCGCGGGAGATGGCTGCTCGGCGCCGACGGCGAGACTTTCGGGCAGGTACGGCACTGCCTCGGGCGCACCAGCAAGTTCCCGCGCGGAAAGACCGTGGAGGTTGAAGATGCCGATTCTGCCTGCAAGCGATTCGGTGACATTCGTCATCATCTTGAACTGCTGCGAACCAGTCAGCCAGTACATGCCGACGGCCTTGTCGGGACTCCTGAGTCTGGCCTCGTCGATGCGCTCCTTGATGTACGGAAGTAGCTCTGGCACATACTGGATCTCGTCTATGGCGACGGGCGGCGGGTTGTCCGCGAGAAAGAGACGCGGCTCCGCCTTGGCCATCGCCTGCACGTCAGGAACGTCTAGGGAGACGAAGCGCCGCTCTGGCTCCGCGACGCTGTGGAG
>JAEEGL013365633.1_pt1 | contig 14370 bp, 12 predicted proteins | sample 9134231 | NCBI WGS metagenome assembly JAEEGL01 (sample SAMN16246548, study PRJNA631951) | gut metagenome | biome: gut microbiome; feature: rumen; material: fiber-attached | host: Bos | place: Iran: Karaj | collected 2018-10
ATCATTGGCTGCATGCGCAGTTCGAGATATATCTGGCCTCAAGAGGGGAGTTCGCGCTGATGATCGGGGAGAAGGGGTACAGGTTCTACGGGAGGAACGGATTGACGGATGATACGCTGGAGCTTCCGCCAGGGGAGCTGTACGGGATATCGTATTGGCATTGGTGATAGTTTGAAGTTCTATCGCAAGGATAAGGAAAGCAAGGTCTATTGGGTGGTGCATACGAACACGAAGGGAATCCACGAGTTCTCTTTCGATAAGAAGAAGGACTACAACCTGTTCCGGGATTATCCATACGAGCTCACCGAGGAGGAGAAGAGGATATTCGATGAGTGCGAGCCTTTCTGGGCTGAATTCTTCAATAAAAGAACAAAGGATTGAGCGGGCTGTGCCCGCTCCAAATAGTTTCAATCATCGTCTATTATGACGTAACCCGAATCAATGTTCCTCTTCAGATCCTCCATTAGTTCCTTAGCTTGGAGATCTCCGAGATCGGCAGCCTCTTTGTAGAAGTTTAGAGCGCTCTCATAATCTTGTTCTACCCCCATCCCGTGTTCTAGCATGTAACCTACTTTCCTCATAGCTTCGGTTTGGTGGGATCTTTCTGATAAGAGGTATAGTTCGAAAGCTATCTCTTGATGGTCCTCGATATCAGTTGACCGCATTATGGTATCTCCAAGTTTTAGAGTCATTATTCCAACGTCATCCTTTGAGAATTTATGGGCCAGTTCAACAATGTTCATTATGTCCTCTAAGTCTTTGGTTTTGAAAATATCAATTATGGCATAGTAAAGAAAGGCTTCTTTATGCTTTGACAATAGGGCATCTTCAAATTGTTTCACTGCCCCTTCTGGATCGTATATGTCGCTATTAGGTGTGAGCATTAGTACCCCCAAGCAGAACATGGCGTCGGCGTTGTACCCGTCGGCGGAGAGCCTGAACCATTGCGCGGCATCCCTGTTGTCAACTGATTCCAGGGGGCCGAGGGAGAGCTAGCCCATGTCGAACTGCGCTTTTGCATTGCCTTCAATTGCTTTGGAATAGGTGTTTAGGATTTCTTTGTTCAATGTTCTAGGCGCTGCTGGATATTCTATTGAGACTTTTCTCATTGTTCCTCATTTCCTATTTTTTATGGGGATTTCTTGCAGATCGGTGAAAAAGGCGTATACGGGATCTGCTTTGTCTTTCAGGATCGAGGATCGTGTCTTCGGCAACAAGCTGTGTTGTCTTCCTTGAAGGGTCGTAGCGATATGAAGTATAAGAAACTTGTAGTTGTATGGTAAAATTGACTAATCTGGATCATTGTATCTACCAACTATTTGAGTTCTATCAAAAGCCTTTCCTTAGCTATTCCAAAAGAACTCGTTAATGGGAGGTCAATTCCTTATCATGCTGTCTCAAAGGTTTATATCATGAATTTGGCTTAGCATCAAAGAAAACAGGTGTTCTGTTCTTACGAAGAAGGAGAAGGGGAAACCGAAGTATTGTGGAATCATTAGGCCAAAATGAAAGAGATCAAAGATGTCGAAGACGGCCGAGACCGATATTCAGTCAAGATCTGGACCCCCCTCGATTACGTCCTCTATGTCACCGATGTTTTCCAGATACTTCTTGATAGAGGACATGTAGGTGGCAACGTATTCCTCATCGGAGTACTCCTGATTGGGTATACGCAGTATCTGGACTCCCGCCCACTTCAGATTGAGCTTCTTGTTCCTGCTCCTGTATATGGGGGTGGCTTTCAGATAATTGAACCAAGATTCCCTGTATTTGCTCTCTGCCGGTCCGATTATAAGGGACATGTATCTGTTGGCGTTCTTGGTGTTCTCGACCTCGAATACGAGCATATCCTTATCCGACACCCACGAGTCAAACCCGACCTGGCCCGCTTTGGCCCTTATGCGCGGAGTCGTAAATCTGATGTAGGCTCTGGAGCTGGTCAGCTTGATGACCTTGCCCTCGGCCTCGTACTCGGAGAGCAGCTTCATCACCTCATCATATACCACTGAGTGCTTATCTGGGAGATTCTCGATAATGAGATTGATAGCTTGTTTGTGTTTGTTATAGATGTTGATACAAGTCTTTCTGAGTTCTTCATCATTCATAAGTTCACCGGCCAAAGTGTTGGAGTAATCTTCGAGGTAAATGCGACATCTGTCGGTTAGGTCCTTGTTCGAAAGGATGGCTTTGACGAGGTCATTAATGTACTGATAGGAAAGGGACACCCATTCGTCATCGGAAGGGTTATCGCCGCTCAGTGTCAGATATACGAACATTCTCCTGTAATCTGGGAAGGATGAGACGACATGTTTACGATATCTCTGAAGCTGGTGGCTGTGCTCGGAGGAATGGACCTTGTTCTCTATAGCGATGACTAATTTTGATGAGGCGGAGATGGCAAGAATGTCGATGCCTGCATATTCACGGTAAACGAGGAAGTCATCGAAGGTCAAAGCATCGATGTCGACTATCCTGATGGGAGTATCCTCGGGTCCGTAGGTCTTGGCTACCTTCTGCAGGATCTTCTTGATGAAATAATCGTTCAGTCCATGGAGCTCATGGGGATCAAGGAGCCAAGCCAGAAAATTGCTGTGCCTTATCTCCATTCCCGATATAGACAGGACGTCAAAGATATTGAGACGGCTGGCCCATTTGTCAAGCTTGTCAAGACATTCGATATCCAGAAGGAAATCTTCAAGACATTTCTCCCTTAAATCTGTTGGTGACAACTGACTGGCGTGTTTTCTGTCGTTCATCTTGACTTCCGAAACTGAATCTATTCCGATATTTATAGAATTGAAGTTAAGGGCATAACGATTGACAAAAGATTTTTACTATGTGTTGGATGAGAATCGATTATCACCCTTTCAATTACTTTAATCTGGAAAAAAAGATTTGAGATAATCTCTAAGCCCTTCATCTACGCAATAAATGAAAGTTCCTCTCATACCTCTTGTTAGAAGTACGTTGTATGTGTTGCGTATCAGTTGTTCAGCTTTCGATTTATCTTTACAAGTCCTAATTTTAGAACTATTATCAGATTTGGCAATTTTTGATTGATCGTAAACAATTTGATCATTTTCATATCTTAAATCATTTCCAATTATTACTCCACAGTATTGCATATCTAATCCTTGGCAGGTATGAATACTTCCAACATCTTCAAATGAGTCTTTATCATATAGCCAAGAGTAATCGTCTTTATTCATGTTCCATTTAGCTTTAAAATTGCCATTATCTAGGATAATGTCGTAACTATTATCGTAGTCATTTCTCGAAACCCATTCGAACGTATATCCTGCAACCATACGGGAGTCTTTGAACAGATCATTCATTTTACGCAATTCTTCTCTCATGTCTGTAGCCTTATCAAAGACCTTAACGTGATAATCGGGGAACCCTTTAGGTTCAGGAACCGAGTCCTTATATCCCAGTATATAGCGGATAGTTTCAAGATAGCTATGTCCACCTAGAACTCTAAATTGAGTGGTGAGCGTGGGGCCTTCAAAGACTTTTGAATTACAGCGATCTGCAGCTTTATAGATTCTGTCTATAGTTACGTAATCATCGACCATAATTGCTTGGTCCTCGTCGATGAAGAATACTGAAACACGTGAACCCTTGATACAGCGTTCGAGCAAGTTTATTCCTTTTGGAATGTTTCTCCCCCATTTCCAAATATAAATGCGATGCGCTTCATCAAACAACGAACAAGCCATAGCATTTTCTGGGAGATTAGCTAATGTTGCTGATGATTTGAATAGTTGATTTATGGCTTTTTTTCTATAATCATCATCAATTAGTTTTTTTGAATAGTACTTACGAGGAGCTTCGTTAGTTGTAAAATATGCCGCGTTCAGTATTTTCTCGCCATGCTGTGGTGCAACTAGTTGTCCTAAAACATTTAAGGCAACAATTGATTTTCCTGTACCTGGTCTACCGCGAATAATAATTGTTCTCTTTTCACCGTATCTATCACTGTCACGCACCATTTGTACTATGGTAGAGACTGCGTCTGCTTGTTCGTCACTATATGATAGGAATTCTTTTCCTTCAATTGCATCACGAAGTAGTTTTGATAGCATGGGCGATGGACGTATTTCACTGCGGTCTATTCTGGAAAGTAATCCTTTACAAGGACTTTTGATGTATTTCTTGATGAATTCGGCAAGTTTCTGCTCGTCTTCTTTTAAAAATATAGGACTGCTTTTTAGAAGAGGATATACTTCTTGGTCCCCAATTATCACTCTATTAGCTTGATCCATGTTATGTAAATAGGAGCAAGAAGCGAATGAAACCGGGGCGGTATAGACATATTCGTAAAAGTTTTTGATGATACCTACATAGTTAGCAGCTTGATACGAGGGATGCCAATAATCATCTTCAATCCCCCCTGCTCCGATAGTATGGACATAATTAGGTTTATCAGTCTTGTCGACAAAACTCCACTGTTTTAATTCGATAACAACTGCAGACTCTTTATCATTCTGGTCTAGGCCACAGATTATTGCGTCTATGCGCCACTTGTTCCTTTTGATTCTGTATTCGATTCCTATTTCTGCTTCTTTTGCTACTTCATGGTCTTTCAATACTTGTGCTAAAAGAGGTAATGATTTTTGCCAGGATCTTGTCTCAGGTTCTCCTACATGAATGCAATATTTGTACATGCTTTCTGAGATGATGTCAGAAATGGTGAAGCCCTTTTCTTTCGAAGAGCATTGGTTAATAAAAAGTTCGCAAGAGCCTTCGTAGATGATCATCAATGTAAAAGTATAACGGAACTATTTTAACATCTCAGTAGTAGTATCCTCAATTCTCGATTCTTTTACTCAAATCTACTTAGGTTATTATAATAAAAGAGATCTTTTTATCCGGATCTAAAATGGGCGGACAACTATTCAATCCCGTATCTTTCAATAAAGAAGTTCAGATTGATTCCGGATTCTCTGATTTGGTAGAGCAAATTGAAAAAACAGACATTAGGTTGCCCTATACGCCCGTAGTCGTCTCAGGTTCAATAGTCATTGATAATCCGTCTTCGTCTTATTCGTTAGAAGCTATGGACGATAGAAGTGAAAGTAATGGAATTATGCTAGATCCAGAGAAAGGTTGTTTGACAGCGCATGACGATTCTATGTTAATTGCTGCATATGACGAATCCATTGCATTTTATTCAACCTTGGAGGGGAAGCTTGCCTATGTATCCCATGCTTTAGTTTTCATGCATAAAAATGCATATTATCCTCTGAATAGACTGTCTTTATTGTTTTGTACTGCTTCGAAGTCAATTCAGAATAAGGTTCAAGGTTCAATACTGGCAGATAGATGGGACGTAGATACCACAATTAATGTGGAAATTGCTAAGCAAAAAGGAAAGTTTATTGTTGATAATTCGTTCAAAAACTCAATTCTTTTGATTGATGGACCGTTGTTGGCTGGAGACGGTTTGGCATATTTTCACAGCAGTGTGAAGGATTTAATTGAAAATAATATCATTCCAGTGTTTATTGTAAAAAACAGTTATTCTGATTTGTTAATTAGGAGTATTAGTTCGTTATCCGGACAATATAATTCAGATCTCCATTATACAAATGAGATTTTAGAGGAAGGTTATCGGACGAGATTCTATAGGTATACTGATGAAGTTTCTAAGGATAAAACGAAGGTGTTTTGTTATCTGAAACATAAAGATCATCATAGTCCGATACGTGTGGAATTTCCTACAGAGGTTTTCTTGAAAAAGAGGGAATCTGTTGAATCGATAATGGACTTAATTTATTATTTGATTTTAGTCCAAGGAAATTATTCAAATCCACAAGTTAGACCGATTGCCATTGCTGAAATGTATGCAAGAGAGACAATTAAACTGATTAATTTTAAAAAAGACTCAATAGAAATGAAGTTGACACCCACAATGAATGAGGAGCGGGGGATGTTTTGATGAGATGGATCGTCTGGAAAGAAGAAAATGGTAAGATTAAACTGATATCTAAGATGGGTACGAAAGGGATGCTTCCCAAAGGATCTTATTTGACGATTGAAGATGAGGGGACCAAATTCATTCTAAGGGTTGATGATAGTAGGCAAGACGAACCATTTCAACCTTCTCCTTTAATTGCTGATATGAATCTAAGCGGTCTGGATGCGGATCGCCAATGTAAAAACATTGTTTCGGCATATCGTATTAAAACGATAACTGAAGTAGATGATGGTTTAATTAGGTATATCAGACCCTTATCAGAAGCAAGGCGTTCAACTCAAGCAGAAATAGACCTTGCAATGAATGCAGAAAAGGATGGTCCTGAAGTTTTTGTTGCTACGGTGTATTCAAATGAAAACCAAATATTGCGTGATGAAGAGAATCAACTAATTACAGCAAAACTGCCTGATGAATTTTATTTTTATCAGACTATGATCTGTGGAAAAACAGGAAGCGGTAAGACTGTTGCTATGAAGTATTTGGCGCAGTATTTTGTGGAACAGATGAATGGTGCAGTTTTAGCAATTAATGTGAAAGGAGACGATTTCTTACGTATGGACTGTCCATCGTCTGATAATAAGTCCATGGAACAAATCAAACGTGAGTGGGACTCAATGAAAAAAGTCCCTCATGGACTATCAAAATTTGTGGTATATCATCCTGCTTCTAATAGCATTCCAGACGTTTATAATACATTGACTGCCCCCCGTCAACCGATCACATTGAAGGTAGATGAAATAGAACCGGAAGCTTTAACAGGAACGCTTACTGGAATCACTGATAAGGCTGCAATGGTTTTGCCAGGAATATTTAGGCAATGGCGTAAAATCAACGAAGGAAAGAGTTTACGTTTATCCGATTTCATAACATATGTTTCTGAATGTAAGGAATCTAAGCTATTCGAAGTTTGTAATGATGCAGGAGATGTTACTAGAATATCCATTCACCCATCTACAGTGACTGCATTAATCTCATGTTTAGAGTCAGCATCTGCATTTTTTGATAGAAGTGACGCCGTGTCATTGGATGCAAAAGATATTCTTGAAAGAGGAAAGATGAGTGTAATTGATGTCGCAGATAACACTCGTTTTGGTTCGGTAATCCTTAGAGATATATTGAAAAAATTGGTTCAAGAAAAAGATCGTGGTGGACCATATTCTAAAGTCAAATTATTGATAATAATTGATGAAGTTCATCAGTTCTACAATGATTCATCATCAAGGAGTTCTCTGACTGATCTTGATACCATTTGTAGAACGGGTAGAAGTAAACAGATAGGTGTTTTCTTTGCATCACAAAACCCAGGGGATATGCCATCTGGTTTGTCTTCAGTCGTTAATTCTAAGCTATTCTTTAAAACTGATGTTCAATCTGTAAAAGAATATGGTATTAAGGTAACGATTGATGAGTTAGAAGGGTTAAAAAGTGGTTATGCGGTCGTTTCTATTCACGATCTTCCACAGCTGAAGGTAGTTAAATTCCCCTTAGCTTTATCAGGAGTTGTTCATAATGACACTGTCTGAAGAGTTTATCGAATCAATTTGTGAGGATGATTTGCAAAAAGCGATTCTGTTGATACTGAGAGACACTTCACTAAATGATACTCAGAAAATAGAAAAGCTAGTCAAAATAATAAGGGAGGAGAAGAAGTGATTGAATACGATTATTTACTCAAAAAGAGCGATGGAGTGAATGTCCATTCGTTTTCTCCTTCATTTGATACCAAGATAGCAAACGTTTCTAAATTAAAGGGTCATAATTCGTCAGGAAAGACTACTTTGATGGATATGATTGCCTTATCGCTATATGGTGATGATTCTCCAGATGTATTGAAAAAACTGCAAGATAAATTGAAGCATTTAAAGGAAGCTACAAATTCAGAATTTACTTTTAATCTAACTGCCTGTAACGGTAGTAACTATCTAAGAATTACTTCTGAGAAGAGTGGGTTCATTAATGGCAATCCTAATTGGATATCTACAATTGAAGAGTCTAATGATGGTGTAAACTACAAGGGTTTAATCAAAGAATCTTTTAGGAAGAAGTATAGGTTGATTTATGATATGCCTGATAGGCCCATGGAACGTATTCAAGAACTTGTATCTGAAGCTGAACGTGAACTAAGGGCCGATATTGACAATATAACTCGTATTAGGTCCCCCTTAGCTAATATAATTAGTTCTGTGGAAAGTTCAAGAAATGAAGAGTTAATATTACTTCTTAAGAAACAGATACAAAGAACAGAAGAAATGATCACTCAGAAAGAAGAAGAGAATAAAGCAGATCTTGAACTGTTGAAAAGAATTCAGGAGTATTACCATGCATCCATTCTAAGAAATGAGCAAGAACATTATAGCAAAATCAATAGTTTATTGGTTGGACTAGATTTCTCCGACAGAAGAAAAAGAAAAGAGCAGAAGAAATCGCTAAGCAAGTATGAGGCAGATGAAAAGAAAGTAAAAACCTCGATTAAGCTGATGTTGTCCAAGTACAATGAAGTCATAAAAAGCAAAGATGTGATTTCTAAGGTGGACCTAATTATATTGGAAAAGTATGAGCATTATTGGGATAATCGCGATTTTGAAAAAATATTCAATATGAGTTGTAGCGAAATCTACGATTATACTAAATTATCTACTGAATTATATGATCAAATAATCAGCAGGTATAGTAGTTTAGGTAATGAGACTCTGGTTGAAAAGAAAAGAATGTTACAAAATCTGATTGGTGTTCTAGAGCCGTATATTAAAGATAAAATGTCTGTCCTCAATACAAACGTTTCAGAATTGTATGAGCAATTAAAAACTGAGTTAGGTGATTTATCCAAACAAATTGATGAGTATGAAAATGCGATGCGTGTTTCGCAATGTGTAAAAGAATCTCGTGAGTTTGGTAAAGCAGCTGACAGGGATTATGAGGAATTAGGGGAGAGACCAGTTATTGAAGAAGATGATGAAGAATACAGGGATCAATTGGAGGCGAAGTTAATAACTGCTAAAGAGTCTTTGGATGATGCTGAAAAAAAAGCAGGATATTACGGAGTATCTTTTGATAATTATAAAAAAATCCTAGATGAGTGTAATTCAGATAGGAGTTTTAGCTATGCACTAATGGATGTTTCGGATTTGTCATCAGCATTAGAGAATCTGTCTGGGAAAACGGACAAGCAAAATGATGCAATTGATTCTTTAAGACGGACTCTAAAAGATCAGAGGAAGCAATTAGAAGATGCTGAACAGAAAGAAGCACATCCATTGTACGGTTATTCTTCAGAGTTAAAAGAATTAAAAGCAAAAATTGAAAAGATGATTCCTGCTCTCTCTGAGAAAGACGGTATGTTAGTTGATCTATCAAGAGGCGAAGAAGTTATAGAAACTGATGAAACAAAGGTCTTTTTAGATTCAGTTTGGATTTATCTAGGGAAGAAATTGGATACAATTCAGCACATTGGTAAAACCTATAAAGTGGACAAAATCAATATGAATACCCGCGAAGTTTTCTCTGGAGATATCAGAATTAATTTTAGAGATATGGGAACTGGAGAAAGTCAAATGGCTTATTTGACAGGTTTACTCAATAGCGACGATTCTCGTACGATTATCGCATTATTTGATGAAGTTGATCACATGGATCCGATGGTTATTTCAAAAATACAGAATCATATGAAAGAAATGATGGATTCAGGAAAATTGTTAATTGGTTTAATGGCTGCCCCAGGTGATAAAACAGAGGTTGAGCAATATGAATGATTTAGAAATCCAGATATTGGAGCAGATGTACGATCAATGTCTGCACGCTTTTGATAAGAAAAAAGAAGCATCGCTATGGTTACTTGTTATCACTTCAAATAGTAATACAATAAAGAGAGCAATAAAGGCGGCAGCGTACAGTTCAGGCAGTTCATCAGCAATTATGGTTTCTTTAGAAGAGAGAGGGTATGTTCAGGAATATGAGCCTGGTTATTATTCTTTAACAGCCGAGGGAATATTGTACGTAGAAAGGGAGGTTAAGAAGTTAGGTGATGGAGAATTAGTTGATTGGGTAAACAAAAAAATGCTGATTAAAAACAAGACTATATCAGACAAGAATCGTGTAATATTATTATCGCTTCTTTCATGCCGTTGTTTTTCTAATGACACATGTGCATCTTATGCAGAGCCCATAATGGAAAAGGCCTTCTTGCAAATATTGAAAAAATCAAATAGGTTTCTATTAGCACATAATATAATTTCTGCCGATGTAGTGTCTGATGGCGGGCACAATAGTAGTAAAAGCCCCGTATCAAAAATATTGGATCAGATTGATAAATTGCCCGCATCTTCTGGAATGATTTTTAAAGCTCATGGCAGTAAAAAATATTATTTAGATGTAGTAAAAGACGATGAAATAGATTGCCAATCGATTACATTGTTGGCCAAAATCATATTGGGCGATAATGTAAATTATGATTCAATTCTGGACCTTAAACAATTTTGTAAGGATTCATATATGGAGTTTGGTTATATTTTCAGAACGGGAGATTCATCTTTTGAAGGTCCAATTAATGATTATATGATAAATGCAGGCTTTGATAATGCGTTACTTTGATTTATGGAGGTTGGAGTACTTCATATCTAGATATTTTTTTGAAATACGTGGGGAGTCTTTTTCAAGAAGTTTAAGACATCTCATCGGAGCGCAGAGTTTATCTGACTTTGCATAAGCTTGATTAGCTTCACAAAATTCTCTAAATGACATTTTTTTGTAGAATTGGGGTTGGTTACACCATCTTGCTAATTGGACGTATACTCCTCTGTATTTGCTTTGTTTATACATTTCAAAACGCATTACATAAGGCAAGCAACCGAATTTCATTAATAACGAAATACGGTAAAAAACACCTTCAATATCTATCAAATCTCTTTCATCTTGCGTATCTGCATTGTAAATCTTCATAATATGAGGTTTTGAATCATCGACTGTGGGGTGATTCAATGGGGTATATTCCCAAGAATCAAATGCGCATAAAATGTACAGTTTTGTAGGCTTATTGGAGTATTTTCTCCATAATTTTAGTTTTTTTGACATTAATTTGAAGTCATCAACGTGATCAAAAGCAAAAATTACATCACCAGTGTATTTTGCTTTTGATAGTATCTTTGCTTTTTTTTCGGTGAGCAGTCTTATATCCAAACCTTGTCTGAATTGAAAAGGCTTCCCAGTTTGTTTCAGTTCTTCAAATACTAACTTCCAATCTTTACAAGCAAATACATTATCATCCCACAAGTATATTCCAGGACGATTCAAATCTACGAATTCAGAAACATGTGCATGAAAGGAACAGCGATCATATTTTTTATTGACGCAAAAATCACATTTTCTGAAGCAACCTCTGGTTGTAAAACCGATTGAATAGTTGAGATAGTCATTGAAATAGACTTTTGACCTACCATTATCTATCATATATTCCACATATTCGTTGTATAGGTCATAATCTGGGAAGATGTGTTCTATAGTTTCATGGAGATCTCTCCCCCCATCTGAAAAAAATCCAGTCCCGCCGATTGCTATTCTATTATTGGAATGGCCGCATTCCAAAGAATTAATAAGATCCACAATGCAAAGATTCAATTCTTTTAAGGTCTTGCCGGATAGCTCTATTAGATTGTTTATTTCTGGTGGATTTTTTGAAAAGGTAAAAACTTTTGATATTATTACACAGTCAAATCTATCTAAGTTTTCTAATTGGGTATTTTTAAACAGTAATTGGACATGTGCTTTCGTCTTACAGTAGCTGCTGATTTTCATCAATGCTAGATTGGGGTGTCTTGTACCGTTGGCTAAAAGGTCTATGTCGATCAAACCTATTTCCAAGGAATTATGCATTGTCGTCTTATATGGTTTGGATCTTATTTAGATCTTTAGATCGAATTACAATTGTTCATATGTTATTAGTGATCCTGACATAATAAAGAAAAAAGTTTGCTCCAACTGTATAAAGAGGAGCAGGTGGTTTTATCATTTTGAGCTATTACTTAATTCCTCAAATTTTTTTGCCATCGTAGGATTGTTTTTAGTTAGTTTTTTTATTGATAGATCCTGAGCTTTGTTATTAGCAAGTCTGAGGTTGTTCTGAGAACCAATTAGATTCTCTCTCACTTTTTGAAGATGAGTTATGGTTTTATCTATTTCATCGATAGCTGTCGCGAATTTATCGCTAGCTATGCGGAAGTTTCTTTCAAAGCCCTCTTTGAAAGCGTTCATGTCGTCTTCAAAATGAGTGATGTCTAAGTTTTGGTTTTTGATGTCCATGAGCTCTTGCTTATACTCAAGAGAGTTCTTGGCTGCATTGCGAAGCAACGTGATCATCGGGATAAAGAACTGAGGCCTTATTACGTACATCTTCTCATACTTGTATGATACATCGACGATCCCAGTGTTGTAGAGTTCGTTATCCGGTTCGAGCATTGTTACCAGCACAGCATACTCGCAGTTCTTCTCCTTGCGGTCCTTGTCCAGTTCTTTGAAGAAATCCTCGTTCTTGTGCTTGGTCGCAGTCTCATCGGCCTCGTTCTTCATCTCGAACATGATGCTTACATATTCCTCTCCATCCTCCAAATCTCTGAATATGAAATCTCCCTTGGAACCCGATCCGGATACCTGATTATCTTTCTCGAAGTAGGCGTTCTGGAAAGCCGTAGGACGGAGCTTGTTGAACTCGTTCTGACAGAAAATTTCCAGGGATTCTCCTATCATCTTTGTGCTTTGTTTTGCTTTGAAATCCTTGTAGAATTGGACTTCCTCATCCTTTGCCTTGAGCTGCGCCTCGTATTGCGACTTGAGGTTGTCCTGCTCCAATTTGCTGGTCGCGGCATCGTGCTCCCTCTGGGCCTTGAGTTCTGCAATCTCCTTCTCTTTGGAACCTATCGCTTCTATCTTTTCCTTCTCAGCTTCGGAGAGGGCCAGTTTCTTCTCGCTCTCCCATTTTGACTGTTCTGCTCTGAGATCGGATATCTCTTTATCCTTGGCATCCTCAGCTGCTTTGATTGCAATAGACTTCTCAAGATCGAACTTGTCGATCTGAGCTTTCAATTCGGCAATCTCAGTGTCCTTCTTTGAGATAGTTCCGTCCTTAGCATCTTCGGCGTTCTTGACTGCCATGTTCTTTTCCAACTCAAACTTCTCGATTTTAGCTTTGAGTTCTGCAATTTCCGCATCCCTGGAGGTAATTTCTCCTGTGAGCTCTTCTCTTGTCTTATTGAGGAGTTCGTTGCGTTTCTTCTCCTCCTCCGCTTTGGTGAGGGATATCGCATCCTCCTTCTCCTTTTCGTAGTGTTGGACGCGGTATTCCATCTCTTTGGAGAATTCCTGGTCGCGTACTTGGCTTACTATCTTTCCGTAATCTGATTCATCAATTTGGAAGATCGTTCCGCAATGGGGGCATTTTATCTCTGACATAGTCTAACCTACCGTTGTTATAGAATAAGAAACATGCAACTGATGCGTTTAGGTGGGCCGGCAGGCGGTTCCCCCGCCTGCTACAGACCCTATTCATTCGTTCGATTTTACCTCCCTGAGGATCGCCTCTGTGTTCTCCAGAAGAGTCTTCAGCAGGGGCATCATTTCCTCCTCCCTCGGCCTTTCTAACCTGGATTCCAGGGATGAGATCCTATCGTTCGCCGCCTTAAGCCTGTCCTCCAGCCTCCTGCACTCGGCTATCAGGCACATCTTCTCCTCTTCAGCGTCCTCGTAGTCCATCTGGAGGGACACCAGTCTCTTCTTGAGGTCGTAGATCTCGTCCCTCTCATCCTTCCAGTAGTCCACTCCATTTCTCATGTTCATGATCTGTTCCTGAAGGCATCTGATCTCCATCTCTTTCAGCTTAAGGGTCCTGAGGGGTTCGCCGATCTCTTCGCAGTTCTCTGTCTCCCCGTTAAGGGAGATCTCTTCGTCATATTCCTTTGACATGCTTTCTTCCTCCTCCTGACATTTCTCGAGAGCATTCGCTGAACGATTACCAACGGATGCCCTCGGTGTAAGGGGTTTTAAACGGTTTGGTAAAGGGTTTCTAATGGTTTGCAAAGGGTTTCAAAGGGTTTTCATCTCAGCAGCAGAGGGTACCTGCCCGAGACTAAGGTGTTTCCCTGGTATTCGCATCTCACCTCATATTTGAGGCGCAGATTGGGGAGCACATCGTCGATCAGGACGAAGTTCTTTCCCTCATCTGGCACATACCTTCCTAAGACCATGCTCCCGCTCGGTGTCTCCATGATCAGGGACACCGAGAACTCGGGGTTCTCCACGGTCTCGTCGGAAAGGAGCTGGAAGATCACCATGGATCTCCCGTCGTTCCCGACGCAGAGGGTCATCAGACCGTCGTCGTCGGTCCAGGATTCCATCCTGGTCTTGAG
>JAEEGL013768274.1_pt1 | contig 14370 bp, 11 predicted proteins | sample 9134231 | NCBI WGS metagenome assembly JAEEGL01 (sample SAMN16246548, study PRJNA631951) | gut metagenome | biome: gut microbiome; feature: rumen; material: fiber-attached | host: Bos | place: Iran: Karaj | collected 2018-10
AACAAAGTCTCTTCTTCTTGTTTTTCTATATTTACACTATATCTATATAGGCTTAATACTATATTACTTTTATTCTGAATAGTAACATTTTTAATAATTACAAATTCAAAGTTATCATCTACTTTTTCATTATCATTAAAGCATATAGTATCTTTCTTAAGATAAACAAAATCTATTTCTTCTAAATCACTATATAAACTAGAAATATCTTTATTGAATAATTCTTTAAAAGAATCAATAAAGTCTTTTTTATTTATACAAAATCCATATTCATTTCTATAATCTATAAATTCTTTAGATTTATTCTTAGTAATATTTTCTTTATAATATTGTAATAATTCTGGTAAATTATCCATACTAATTTCATCTGAATAATTATCTAAATTAGTAAATCTTATAAAATATGAATCATATACTAATTTTTCTTTTATTTCGTCTTGATTAGATGCCATATTATAATAATTATAATATTTAAAACTACTATTATTATCAGTTACATTTTTAACCCATCTAGTTATTAGAAGTGCAAGTATGAAAATTAATAATGGGATAAATTTCATTAATTTCTCTTTAATCATGATTATTTACCTCCATTTAGTTCAAAATGCATTCCATCATATGAACTACCTTTCCAATTGCCACCCCATTTAAATCCTAGTGGTTCAAATATTTTTTTCCATAAAATATAGTTAACATTTCTTGGATCATCTTCTCGACCCAAAGCTTTGACAAATTCATCATATTCGTTTTTATTTCTATTATATGGTGTATATTTTTTACCATCTATTGTGTATGTTACGGATGGATTTACATCTATAGCTGTACCATATGAGTGATTAGAAACATACTTCGTATTTGATGTAAATCTTTGAACCGAAGATGCTTTCATTCCACTCAATTTAATTTGATCAGGTGTATATACTATTCCATCTATACCCGTAGTTGTTATTTTACATAGAGCTTGTTGTACTTTTTCCCAAGTAGATTTAGCCAATTTATGCATTTGCAAATCTAATTTCCAACCATTTGAACATGTCATTGGTATTGATACAAGATTATTTCTGTTCCAATTTGGGTCAGCTTTTAAAGACCATCTATTAGATGTACTATTTGGTTCATTATCATGATAAGCAAATGAACCAAATACACCTCTTTTAGGAGAACATGTATCATACTCATCATGTTTATTACAACTACCAGCTTGACCTTCATCTGGATGAAATACACCATCACCAATAGGCTCTGAATCTTCAATTGTTACTCTATTAACTCCATAACTTAACATCCAATAAATAATATCAGATATTTGATCGCCATCAGAATCTTCTAATATTACTTTTTTAGGAACATCACCATGTGAACAATCAAAGAATCTTAAATCATCAGATTTATTTATTTTATTAAAGAAATCAATCATTTTCTCTTTGAATTTAACTGGATTAGTTTCTTCACAAAATCCTTTAATTGGTGTTGTTCTAAAATAATCTGTATTTGCTTCATTATAATTAATTTTAGGAGAACTCATCATTACTATTGAAGAAAAATAATCTTGATATGTTGATGCTAAATAATATGTTCCGGCTCCTCCTAAAGAATGTCCTATTAAAGCTATTTTATCAGTATTAACATTATATTTTTCTATAACTGAATCCATTATACCTTTTACCTGTGTTAGAACATCTTCACTGCTCCAATCAGAATATGTATGTGGAATAATAGGTGCTACTATAATTGCTGGAATATTTTTAAGTCCAGTACTTGACCAATCTCTAACAATTCTAGGAAATCCACGCCCTATTAATGTATTAACATCTACTTCTCTTTCTTCTGAACCATGTAGCCATACAATCATTGGTATGCTTTGAGTTCCAATATATTCTGGAACACATATGGCATATCTCATTCCATTAAGTTTTTCCGCTTTAAAAGTACATGGCCCAAAATCTATATCTAAGTAACCATTTTTAGCATATTGATTCTGTTTTCTTATTTTATCTATCTTTTCTTTTATTTGTTCTAATTCTTCTTCATATTCTTTATGCTCTTTTTCATTAGTAATATTTTCTAAATAGTTTTTTGCATTTACATAATCATTTATATTTAATGTTTCATCCACCTTACTTAATAATTTTTCCATTTTCATTACATATGCAGCTTCTATTTTTTCAGCAGATGTCTCTACAAAACAAGCACTAAATTCATTTTCTGGAAATGAAATTTCCACTATTAAATTAATAGCACTAGGAATTAAGAATATTAATGCTGCCGCTATTATATTAGGTACTGCACTTTTTGATACCTTAGCAACAGCTTCTTCATTTTTTGATAAAGAGGCTTTAGCAAACCTAATCATTAAGACAAATAATAAAACTAATGGAATAACAATTTTTAATACATTTATAATCTTAATAACAATATTTATTATTTCCATAGTTTTAGGATCACTACATATACTTAATATCATATTTACCTCCTTATTGTTTTACTATACATTTCTTTATTGTTGAATAAATATATTTATAACCAGGATTATTATAATGAATTCCATCATCTTGCATATAATGATATCCTAACCATCTTTCAAGTGGTAATGCATTATTAATATCACAATAATCTACATTAGAATTTACTTCTTTTAATCTATTTATACAAGTATTTTGCATATAATTATTAAATCTCTCAACATCTGTATTTTTAACCCTAGCACTTGTTTCATCATTAACTGGATTTACTGATACTATAAACATTTCATCATTATTATCCATTTGCTTTGCTAGCTTAATGTATCCATCACAATATTCTTCATACTTATCAACATCATTAATTCCATAGTTTAATACTACAGTATCTTTTTTATTATTAGATACTTTTTCTATTGCTTTATTTATTTGATTATCAAAATACTTATCATATGTAGTTTTATATCTAGCAATAACAAACTCTTTAGTTTCATCAAGGTTTAGTTTTTTACTTATTTTTTTATATGCAAAAGTTCTACCATCACCCATATATATTGTATCATTATTAACTTCAATCTTACTTATTCCAATATTACCTGTTTCTATATTTCTACAATCATATACTCTTGCATTTTTATAACGGTAAGAATCATCATTACCAGATTTAATAACATTTTCTATTATTTCTACAAATTCTTTTCCATCTCTTCCTGCTTGTTCAATTTGTTGCTCAATTCCTGTATATGAATGATATATTACATTAGTAGTTTGACCCATTTCATCTCCGGCATCATCAGCTATGACTAAATATTTTATATTTTCCACTGTTTCATCTATCTCTTTTTTATATTTTCCACTATCGTATTTACTTCTTCTTTGGGATTCTCTATAATTTTGAGCACATGAACCAGCTCTAAAATATATTTCTTCTCCAGCAAGTGGATCTCTTCCTGCTTTAATAGCATAATGCACTGTATTATGTATTAATTCTGTTTTGTATATTAACATAAAAGCATTTCTTGATTCAGCAGGTGCTGTCACATGTTCTTCACCAAAGAACACTCCCATTTGGTACTCAGATAAAGGTATTGTTTTCTTTGCTCTCCATTGACCATTGCTTTGTTCAGTGGCTCCACCAGGTAACTCACGTTCAGGATCTTTATATTTGTATTCTTCCTCAACACATGTAGATAAACGAATATTAACTTTATCATCGTCCATTATCCATCTACATGCTTCAATTAATTCTTCTTTGGGAACAATGTCCATTCCAAGACCACTAGTTAATCCCTCTTCACTCTTTCTAAATTCATCTATTAAAACTTTCATTTTTTGAAGTTCAATTTCAAAATATTCCTTTTTTTCTTCATTTTTTACATAAGGAAGATATCCAAGAGCGGTATTATAATCATTTATATCTAATGTTTCTTCAGTTTTAAGTACCCAATATTCAGCTTTATCCTCATATAATTCATCTATTTTGTTTTCTGATATATATACTAAACATTCACTATAGCCATTACCAGGCATAGTAATTTCAATTATCAAATTAACTATTGTTGGAACAATAAATATTGCAAATGCTATTGATATAACTGGTACTGCTTTTTTCTTTATTTTCTCTATTGCATCTTGATTACCACTCATAGATGCTTTAGTGAATATCAATGCAAGCGAAAAAAGTAATATAATTGGTACTACAATTCTTATTACCTCTATAACTCGTACAATAACGTTCATAACCACCATAGATTGTGGAGTATCACATATTTTCAATATCATATTGCTCCCTCACAATTCATTTTTCTAGAATACATTTTTTGATATTGGTATAAATATATTTATATCCAGCATTTGTATAATGTATTCCGTCATCTTGAATATAGTTATACTTAAGCCATCTTTCTATTGGCAACTTACTACCAGTATCACAATATTTTATATTACTTGTTACACTTTTAATTTTAGGTATACAAGTATTTTGCATATAATTATTAAATCTCTTAACATCTGTATTTTTAACACTATCACTTGTTTCATCATTAACTGGATTTACTGATACTATAAACATTTCGTCATTATTATCCATTTGCTTTGCTAGCTTAATATATCCATCACAATATTCTTCATACTTATCAACATCATTAATTCCATAGTTTAATACTACAGTATCTTTTTTATTATTAGATACGTTTTCTATTGCTTTATTTATTTGATCTTCAAAGTATTTATCATGAGTAGTTTTATATCTGGCAATAACAGCCTCTTTAGTTTCATCCATCTCTATTTTTTTACTTATTCTTTTATATGCAAAAGTTCTACCATCACCCATATATATTGTATTATTATTAACATTAAGATCTTGTATTCCAATATTACCTGTTTCTATATTTCTGCAATCATACACTCTTGCATATTTATAATGTGATGTTTCAGCATGACCAGATTTAAGATCTTTTTCAATAATCTCTACAAAAGGTACTCCTCGCTTTCCAGCGCCATGAAGTACTTCTACAATTCCTGTATATGAATGATATCTTATATCTGTGGTTTTACCTTTGTCTTCGCCATCATCATCCGCTATTACTAAATATTTAATAGCTTCAACAGCATCATCAAGTTCTTGCTTATATTTGCCACTATCGTACCTAGATTTTTTTAAAGTAACTTTATAGTTTTGAGCGCAAGATCCAGCTCGATAAGTTATTTCTTCTCCAGCAAGTGGATCTCTTCCAGCTCTAAGAGCATAATGTACTGTATTATGTATAAATACTGTTTTATACATTAGCATGAAAGCGTTCCTTGATTGTTCAGGAATCGTAGGATTTTCTTCTCCAAAAAATGCTCCCATTTGATATTCAGATAAAGGTATTGTTTTCTTAGCTCTCCATTGGCCATTACTTTGTTCAGTAGCTCCACCAGGTAATTGATTTGTTGGATCTTTATATCTATGCTCCTCTTCAACGCATGTATACAAACGAATATTAACTTCATCATCATTCATTATCCATCTACATGCCTCAATTAATTCTTTCTCAGGAACAATATCCATTCCAAGACCACTAGTTAATCCTTCATCACTTTTTCTAAACTCATCTATTAAAACTTTCATTTCCTCTAAACGTTTGTCTAATTCATCTGCTTTAGTTTCATCTTTTACATGAATTAAATTATTTTTAGCAGAAATATAATCATTAATATCTAATGTTTCTTCAGTTTTTAAAACCTTTTGCTCTGCTTTTTCTTTATATAATTCATCTATTCTATCTTCTGATATATATACTAAGCACTCACTATAACTATTACCTGGAAAAGCCACTTCTATTATTAAATTTATAAGTGGTGGTACAACAAATATTAATACTGCAGCAATTATATTTGGAACTGCTTTTTTCTTTATTTTCTCTATTGCATCATCATTACCTTCAGTTGAAGCCTTAAAAAATCTAAATATAAGCGAAAAAAGTAATACTATTGGTACCACAATTCGTATTACATTAACTATTGTTACAATAATGTTCATAACCTCCATTGACTCTGGAGTATCGCAAATCTCTAATATCATACTATCTACCCAATTATAATTTTATCATTTTTTCATTCATAAGTATAGTTTTTTATCACATAAAAAGGAATTAATTTTGTAATTCCTTTTTAAATAATATATCACTATCTAAAACTATAGTTACTGGCCCATCATTATATATTTCAACCTTCATATCGCTACCAAATATTCCTGTTTCAACATGAATAAATTCACTAAGTTTTTTATTAAAAATATCATATAATTTTGTAGCTTCATCTGGAGATAATGCATTAATGAAAGATGGTCTATTTCCCTTTGTAGCATCTGCATATAAAGTAAACTGACTAATACTTAATATACTACCTTTAGTATCTAATATACTTAAATTCATTTTTTCATTTTCATCTTCAAATACTCTAAGATTTAAAATCTTTTTAATCATTTTATCAACTATTTCTTCATTATCGCCATAAGTAAATCCAACGAGTAAAACATATCCATGATCTATAGAGCCGTTTATTTTATTATTAATAGTTACTTTACTATTTTTACTTCTTTGTAATACTACTCTCATTATATAAATACCCTTTCAACTTTAGTTACACTATTTATAGTTTTAACATCTTCAATAAATCTATGTAAATCATCTATGTTTTTAACCTTACAACTAATATCATAGAATAATTCATTATTTCTATTAATTAGATTAATTGATTCTGTAACTATATTATCTTTAGTAGCAAAAGTAATAATATTAAGTAAAATATCACTTACTTCATCTATATATACTTTTAATTTAGATGTATATCTATTATCAATATTTTCATCCCATGATGCATCAATTATTCTTTCACTAGTTAAATCTATATTAGGACAGTTTTTAGAGTGTATTTTAACACCATATCCACGTGTAATATATCCAACAATATCTTCTCCATATACTGGATTACAACAAGTTGCTATAGTGCAAAGAATATCATTAGAACCTGCTATTACTATTCCATTCTTATTATTCTTCTTTTCTAATGTTATTTTTCTTTCTTTAGGAGCATGTACTTCTAACCTATTTAATACTGCTGATGGCAAGAACTTCATAGTTGAAACTCCAAAGAATATATCATCTAAAGAAGTAGTTCCAAGTGAATTATTAAGCTTTTCAATATTTTCATCAGTAAATATATCATTAATATCAATATTTTTCTTTTTACATTCATTGATCATCATTTCTCTACCAAGAGCAATATATTTTTCTCTTTCTTTTTTATAGAAAAATGATTTAATTCTTGATTTAGCACTTTCGGTTTTAACTATTTTTAACCAGCCTTTAGATGGTATATGTCCTTTTTGAGTAATTAGTTCAACCATATCACCATCTTTTAATTCATAGTCTAATTTAACCATTTTAGAGTTAACTAAAGCACCAGTTGTAGTATTACCAACTTCACTATGAATTTTATATGCGAAGTCTAATGGTGTCGCACCACTAGGAAGTTCAATAATATCTCCTTTAGGAGTATAACAATAAATATCTGTTCTTTTAAGTTCATCTTTTATATTTTCAAAGAATTCCATATTTTGTTCTATATCATTTACTTCAACCAACACTCTAAATTGTTCTAGTATTTTATCAAGATTATTCTTAACAGATCCATCTATTTTTTCTTTATAACTCCAGTGAGAAGCAACACCTTTTTCAGCTATTTCATCCATTTCATATGTTCTTACTTGAAGTTCATATATTCTTTTATCTTCACCATATATAGTAGTATGTAAACTTTGATACATATTTGGTTTAGGATTAGCTATAAAATCTTTAAATCTATTTGGTACTGGTTGATATTTAGCTTGTACAAGACCTATTACTCTATAACAATCTTCTACATCATCAACTAATACTCTAAGACCTAATAAATCATAGATATCTTCCCATCTTTTACCTGATTTTAATTTGTTATACACACCACGTACTGATTTAACACGTGATAAGATTGTATATTTAATATTATGAGAATCTAGAATAGTCATTATTTCATATTTCATTTTAGATAATGATATTTCAAGTTCTTCTCTATCAGCATTAATCTTTTCTAATACTTTATTATATCCTTCAGTATCACTATATCTTAGGCATAAATCTTCCATTTCGCTTTTCATTTTTTTCATACCAAGTCTATGTGCTAAAGGAATATAAATGTTCATAGTTTCATCAATAATATATTTTTGATGTTCTTTATCATGAACAGTCAATGTTCTAAGATTATGTAACCTATCTGCAAATTTAATGAATAATGTTGCTGGATTTTCAGAAAGACCAACTATTATTCTTCTATATTTTTCAGGATTATTAACTTTAAATGTTTGTTTTAAATGACTAATTTTAGTAATAGAATTAACTATATCAGCACTTTCTGTTCCAAACATTTCCTCTATTTCTTCATATGTCATTTTATCTAAAGATATTGCTTCATGTATTAAAGCACATCCAATCGTAACAGGATCCATTTTTAATTCAGCTAAAATATAAGCAACATTAATAGGATGATAAATATAATCCTCTCCTGTTTCCCTTTTCATTCCTTCATATATAACTAAAGCTTGCTGATAATACTTATCAATAAAATCAACATATGTCTGATCCATATATTTATCTAATAAATGTACCAAATCATTATAATTATAATTTTTTATAATTATCACATCCTTTTAAGAATTAATACCTTTAATTTTTAATTCCTCAACTTCATCCAAGTCTTCATCTGGATGATCTATACTTCTCTTTTCTAATATAGTCCACACTTTAGGACCAATTAATAATGATGAGAATGATCCTGCGATTAAACCAATTAATACTGATAAATTAAATGTTACTATATCATTTAATCCTACAGCCATTAAGCAAACAATTGCTACTATAGTAGTAATACTTGTCCAAATATTTCTAGATACAGTTTCTCTTGAAGATATATTTACAAGTTCATTTAATTCATCCATTGTTAAATTCTTCTTATTTCTATATATTTTCTTTCTATTTTCACGTACTCTATCAAATACAACTATTGTATCATTAATAGAATATCCAATTATTGTTAATAATGATGCTACTATAATAAAATCCACTGGTATATTGAATATTGCAAATATAGAAAGAATTATAAGAACATCATGACATAACATTAGTATTCCACTAATTGCATAATTAAAGTTAAATCTTATAGTTATATATATTATTATAGCAAGTAAAGAATAAATTAATGCTTTAATTGCATTCTTAGTTAAACTTTTAACAACAAGTGTACTAATTTCAGAAGAAGATGATTCTATACCTAGTTTAGATAATGAATTTTTAACTTCAATTTCTTGTTTTTCATCTAATATATCATTTAATTTTATATATCCTTCTTTCTTAGTACCCATATAATAATCATAATCACGCACATCATAATCTTTTACTATTTCAGTTATTTTATTAAAGTTAAGATTCTTAGAAGAAGATAAATTAATATTAGTTCCTCCAGTAAAATCTACGCCAAAATTAAAACCTCTTACTATAGCAAATACTACTCCAAGAATTATAATGATTGCACTTATATATATTGGATACCTAGAAACTTTTATATAATTTATTTCTTTATGTTCTTTAATATTTCCCAAGAATAATTTAGTTTTATCATTAAATACTTTTGATTTAACAAACATATTTTGGAAAAATCTATATAAGAATATTGTTGTAAATGCTGTTACAAATATAGTAATAATTAACATAGTTGCAAATCCTTTAACAGATGATTCACCGAATAAATATAAAACTATACCTGCAATTAAAGTTGTTATGTTAGCATCAATTATAGCAACTAAACTGCTTTTACTTCCAGCATTATATGCACTTACTAATTTATTTCCTTTTTGAAGTTCATCTTTAATTCTTTCATTAGCTATTATAATTGAGTCTACTGCCATACCTATACCAAGCACTAAAGCAGCTATACCAGTTAATGTTAATACACCATCAACTCCATTAAATATAATAAATACTAAAACTGCATATACAAATAAACATATACTTCCAAGTAATCCACTAACTCTATATTTAATAATTAATATTAATGATATGATAGCAAATGTTATAATACCAGCCATACCTGTTTTACTAATAGTTTCACTTCCAAAAGAAGGAGATACACTCTTAGGTGTAGATTCTTCTGTTAACTTTGTTGGTAAAGATCCACTATTAATTAAATCAACTAAACTTTGAGCTTCTTCTTTAGTAAAATTACCTTCTATTACAACAGAAGCACTAGATAATCCTTCATGAACATAAGCAGCAGAAATACATTTCATATTTCCATCTTTTCCACATGTATCTTTATATTTTTCATACGAATCTTCTTCTTCATTAAAATCTAACCATGTTATTATTAAGTTTTCACCAGTTCTGCCAGACAATTCTTTTGTAATATTATAAAACTTTTCAGTATCTTTTATATCTAATTTAACTTGATATTGAAATGATTGTTGATTCTGACTTAAAGAAGCACCTTTGCGTCCTAGAACTTCACTTGTCATTAATAATTCATCATTAATATCTCTAAATGATAATACAGCAGTAGTACTAATCCTTTGTCTTGCTTCATCTTCATTAGAGACACCTGGTAATTGAATTCTAATAAGATTTTCACCTTCAAAATTAATAACTGGTTCACTAACACCCAATGTATCTATACGATTAACAATTGCTTTGTAAGTATTATCTAAATCTTCATTAGTTATTTTTTCCCCTTCTACAAGAGGTTCAATATTATATAATATTTCAAATCCTCCTTGTAAATCTATTCCATAATGTATTCCTTCTAATGCAGTTTTTACAAGTAATGCGCTAGCGACAGCCACAATTAAAACAACCAAAATTGGTTTGAATAATTTCTTCATATTAAAGTATCTCCTCGTCTATATCTTTATTTGTATCGTTTTTTTCATTTGCAACATAATCATTTAATTTATTATTATCGCAATATAAAATATCACTAATTAAATCACTTAATTGTAAGTCTCTTTTATTCTTCCAATTGTTAGCAACTAAATAGTTCCATACATCTTTTTCATTTATATATTTATATCCCAAACCTTTTAATTCTTTAACTTTAGAATATAAAGCAGGTTCAACCCTTTTATATAATTCTGTAACATTTTTAAATTCAATAGTATCAGACATATTCTTCACCAATTAAATTATACACTAATATAAAAAAAAAAGAAACAAAGTTTCTTAATTTTGATTTGCTGAATAAGTATCTCCTAATTGCTCTACTAAAATAGGACTTAACTCAGTTCCTGTTGCTTGAATATTAAATTGTCTTCCGACAGCATCAAATTTAGTAACCTTTCCACCAGTAAATATTATTTCATAACTACTAAAAGCAGAATTAGACATTTCTAAAGATTTACAAGTTGAATCACTACATGGATAACTATATTTAGAAGGAACATCACCATTTATTGAATCAGCCATATATTGACTTTCGGCTGTCCTATATAAAGTTCTAGCCTCATTAACAAATGTATCTACTTTTGCCTTATTAAACATTGATAATACTGCTGGTAAAGCAATAATAACTAATATAGCAAGAATAGCTATAACTGCTAATAACTCTACTAAAGTAAAACCTTTCTTTTTCATTTAATCATCTCCATACTCTAATATAATTTTATCACATATTTCACATTTTTCAATTATTTATACATTATTTTACATTAAAAGCAATTAATCATCTCATCATTATTAATAATACTACAAATAAAAAAGCACAATATGTGCTTATTATTTTGGAGGACGGTCACATGTTAATGATTCATTACCAGAATCAACATAGCAACTATAATCAATTACAACATCATGCGGCGAGTTAATATATATTTGTCCATTATGCCAAACACTAACTGACATTATTGAATTTGTACCTGTCACATATAAGTTAGTTGCATTTACATCCATTATTTCAAGAATATTCATAAGGGATTTCTTTGTATTTGACATAGCTATGTCACCTTCACAATTCTCATAACCAAATGCATTTATAACAACTTGTTTATTTGATTCATATGCACTAAACTTTGGATTTAAATAATATTTTGTATTATTTAAATCCAACTATTAATTCTGGGGGTTGGCTAATTGTTGGGCCAATATAACATGTATATGTATTTCCATCATCTTCCCAAGATTGAATTTCATTCTCACACTCAATTTAATTTTCTAAATAAAAATCATCATCACAAGAATTCCAACCATCAAACGTATATACACCTTTAGTTGGAGATGGAATTTGATTTGATGCTACAGAAGCATTTAAATCAAATTCCTTATAATTTTCACTAATTTCTCCACCCATAGCATTTTAATTAATTTTATACTTACCATTATTAGCATTAGGAGTTGCATAATATAATGTTTTGTATGTTACTCCACCAATAGTTACTGTTTCATCATCTACTGCTTCCATATCTGTTTCATGAGTAATTTGGCTATCACTTACATTTGTAATTGTTGTTACTGCTTCTAATATACCATCATAGAAAGTAAATGAAGTTCCTGAATTAACAGCATATATATTTCCCCTAATAACAGGAGTTGTTTTAATATGTTTATTGTCTTTAGTTCCAATTGAAACAGTTCCGCCTGTTATATTTTGTATAGCTCCTGAAGCACTGTTTGTTGAAGCAGATATAATTGTACCACCTGTAATATATGCTTTTGCAGAAGATACACCATTTTGAACAGCTCCTCTACTACAATTACTATTAGTTTGTTCAACACTTCCACCTGACATATATAATTTTGAAGAACCATTATAATTGTGAATTGTAGGTCTATCTAGTGCCACAGAAGTTAGACTAGCATCTCCAGAAATATATAACTTACCACCATTATATACTGCTGCTCTACCATTAGTAGTTGCTTTAGTATTCTCAATAATACCACCTGTGATATACATGGTTCCACCAGTATTATTTTCTAATGTAGCTACTTTATCAGTATTACAAGTGTACTTACCATTTTTTATTGTAACAATACCATTATTGTTATATACAACATTGTTATTACCACAAGTTAATGTATGATTTCCAGCATCTATAACAACATTTTGGCCACTTACTACAGTTGGTCTATTAGAAGCTGTTAAATCTTTTAAGATTACTACTTCTGTTTCTTCACCAGTATTTGGAGCATCTGCCAATGCTGCATTTAATGTTAAGTAATAAACTTTACCTATTCTTGCTACACTATTTTCATCTGCCCACTTTGCAACAACTGTCATATCATTATTTACAACTGTATTTTCATCAAACTCATTATCAATATCATCATCAATAAACCATCCAATAAATATATATCCTGATTTAGTTGGATCAGTTGGCATTTTACCATAAAGAGTTCCACCTTCTGCAACTTCTTTTGTAGTATATGGTGTTCCATCACTTTCAAATGTAACTATATGTTTAACAACAACTCCAACAGTAACTGTAATATCTATAGCATTTTCTTCCGTTACTTCTTGTACATCAGTACTTTCTGCCACATCTATTCCAGCATTATTTGTTACATCATATTGAAAGTCTCCATTACTTACTTGTAACTTTGTTATCTTTCCTTCATTATTCATTTGTACATAGTATTTTAATTGAGAATTACCAGTTAAATCTAATGTACTTGTTGACCCTGAAGCGTTTGACCAGGTAGTTTGAGTACCATCGCTTAACAAGTATTGTTGCCTTGCTGTTCGTATAATAGTGTTTACTTCATTTGTAAATGAATCCCTTCTTGCATTATTGAACATTCTTAGTACTGCAGGAAGTGCCATAATAACTAATATTGCTAATATTGCTATTACTGCTAGTAACTCTACTAATGTGAATCCTTTTTTCTTCATTTATTATCACCTATAATAATTATAACATTAAAGCTATTATAATCAATTAAAAAAAGTAGACATAGTGTCTACTTTAATAATTCTTCTAGTTTTTTCTTTTCTTTTTCTAAATCTTCTCTTTCTTTATTAACTATAGATTCAGGAGCTTTATTAACATAATTCTCATTTGATAAAAGATTTTCTCTTCTTTGAATAGATTTCTTTAATGTATCTATTTGTAATTCTTTTAATTTTTTATCTGCTTCTGTTTCAATCTTTTGGAAGAATATTTGAGCTTTTACACTCTTAGAAAATACATTATATGCTTTAATGCCTAATGGTTGATCTACTAAATTATCTTCTAGTTTTAACATTTTAACTATTAATTCATTATCATCTGTAGTATCAAACATAACTTTTAATTCTTTAGTCATATTATTTTCTGCTTTAATATTTCTAAAGTTTTTAATAAATTCTAATT
>JAEEGL015305483.1_pt1 | contig 14370 bp, 10 predicted proteins | sample 9134231 | NCBI WGS metagenome assembly JAEEGL01 (sample SAMN16246548, study PRJNA631951) | gut metagenome | biome: gut microbiome; feature: rumen; material: fiber-attached | host: Bos | place: Iran: Karaj | collected 2018-10
GGGGAAGGACGAATAAATATGGTTATTAGAATGGCCGCAGCGGCAGTCTTTGCCACTGTGTGGAGTATTTTTTGCACTTTTTTAGTAAAAAGTGAACTAAATAAAGTATATAAAAAGTTGTTATCCGGTGAAAATGACACCGAAGATAACACCGAAAAATCACCTGTCGAAGATAAAACCTTCGACAAAAAACAGCAGATCACCTTCGGCATAATCACCACAGTGCTGAATATCCTGCTGGCTCTGGTGCTGGTATATGTCTACGTGGATACACCGGTTGCTGAACACATCAAGAGACTTGGCCTCATCGGCCTCATCGAGATCGCAGCAGTAACAGACAGAAAGTACAACCTCATCCCCAATGACCTTATAAAGGTCGGTCTGATCTTCAGGGTATTGATGCTGATTTGGGAGATATTCCTTTTCAGGATGAATGTACTCTCAATCCTGATTTCAGATGGTGTGGGAATCCTTGCAGTTGTGATAATCGTCGTTCTGTGCCTCCTGTTTATGAAGGGGAGCGTTGGAATGGGCGATCTTAAGCTCATGATGCTTATGGCACTGTGCCAGGGGATAGATGGATTGGCTGCGTCAGGAATGCTTTCACTTATAGTCGCATTCTTTGCTGCTGTTTATTATCTCATTACTAAGAAGAAAGATAGAAAGGATTCCATGGCGTTTGCTCCATTTCTTGCAGTTGGAACATATTTAGGAGTCTTTTTAACAGGTTTATAGGGAGTAGTAATGAAAATGAAGGGTTTGGAAGATTATAAAAAACTGGTGCCGGTACTTATGGGTGTTCTTCTTGTAGGCAGTATATATGGCCGTGTTGATGCAGCGCAGGAAAAATCACTTACATATTCTGATTATGTTACTGAGGCAAGGAATTTCAGAGATGGGAAGATATACGCAACATCTTATGAGAAATATCAGGAAGCATTAAAAATGGATGAGTCGCTGAGTCTTTATTGCGAGACAGCGGAGATGCTTTTGGAAGAAGGCGATACTTATAAGATAGAGAACTTATGCAAAAAGATTACTGATAAGTATCCGAATGAACCGGCAGGCTACGAATATCTGATCAGTCATTATAAGGATATCCAGGATTATAGCGGATGCTTTAAACAATACGAGATTGTGAAGAAGCGACACATAAAGTCTGAAGACATAGAGAACATAATCGCAAGTATCAGATATGAGTACAGGATTGAGCCACATCGATTTGAGGAAATCTCAGATTTTGCATCCGGATATGCAACGGTTTATGAAAATGATAAATGGAGTCTGATTGATGAAAACGGCAAAGAAGTACTGAAAAATCCCTACGTTGATATGGATGCCTGTAATGGCGAATTTGTAGCTGTTACTGATGAATTTGGTGAAAGCTATTTTATTGATCTCGAAGGCAACAGAAGGTTCAATTACCCGAAGGACGTTGACGTAAAGAGACTTGGAAGAATGTATGAAGATATTATTCCTGTCTACACAAATGGAAAGCTCTTTTATTACACAGCGTCAGATGGAAAGCAGGTGCTTGGTCCTTATGAAGACGGATATGGATTTGCCAATGGTGTAGCAGCTGTGGAAGACCAGGGTAAATGGTATCTGATCACTCCTGATGGAACAAAGATTACTGAAGGCTACGAGGGATTCTACGTAAATACAGCAGGTGGTGCCGTTTTTGATAAAAGAATTTTTGCTGACACAGGAAGCGGATATGTGATGCTTAACGAAGAGCTCAATCCTGTAACAGATGCAAAGTATGAAGATGTAAAAGGCTTTGTGGAAAATACAGGCGAGGAAGAGGATTCAGAAGAGAAGAAAGAATCCTACGCTGCAGTAAAGGTTGATGGAAAATGGGGATTCATAGACAGGAATGGTAACTATATCATAAAGCCCCAATACGAAGATGCATGTTCCTTTAGTTGTGGACTTGCTGCGGTTTCTGAAGGCGGTCTGTGGGGATATATAGATGTTAATGGCAGATGGGTAGTAGAGCCATATTTCAGAGAAGCAAGAACCCTCAACAGTAAAGGCTGCGGTTTTGTGGTAGAACCGGAAGAAATAGGTTGGAGCGTAATAGAATTCTACGAATTTAATTACAATTAGAGGTTAAAAAATGACTAATGAAGAAATGCTGGATTTCGTAAAGGAAACAAAACTTTACGTATATAACAACTTTAATCTGAACGGAATGACAGATGCGGAGCTGGAAGAAGCAGTTGAAAATCTCATCGAAAAACAGGTTGAAGATATTTATATTCCGCTGGAACAAAAGGCACTGATAGTCCAGCAGATTTATTCCTCAATCAGAGGATTTGGAATTCTTGATACGATCATGGCTGATGATGCCATCACTGAAGTCATGATAAATGGTCCTGATGATATTTTTATCGAGAAATCCGGAAAGCTGCAAAAGCTGAATCAGACCTTTGAGAATGAGAGACGTCTTGAGGATATTGTACAAAAGATTGTTGGTATGGCAGGAAGAGAGGTCAATCAGGCTAATCCTATTGTTGATACAAGACTTCCTGACGGATCCCGTGTAAACGTGGTTCTTCCTCCAATCTCGAGAACCGGAGCTATTGTCACCATCCGAAAGTTCTCTAAAACACCTATGACTATAGAGCAATTGATCAAGTTCGGATCTATCACTCAGGACATAGCCAATATTTTAGAGAAGCTTATACATGCAAAGTACAACATATTTATCTGCGGAGGAACGGGATCAGGTAAGACAACATTTTTGAATGCTTTGTCCAATTATATTCCTAAGGGCGAAAGAATTATTACTATCGAGGATTCAGCAGAGCTTCAGATAACAGGTGTTGATAACCTTGTAAGTCTGGAAACAAGAAATTCCAATTCGACTGGTGTTGGACAGATTTCGATAAGGGATTTGATCAAATCTTCCCTTCGTATGCGTCCTGAGAGAATTATAGTCGGTGAGGTTCGAGGCGCTGAGGCGCTTGATATGCTTCAGGCCATGAATACAGGTCATGATGGTTCGCTGTCTACAGGTCACGCCAACTCAACAAAGGATATGCTGTCGAGATTAGAGACCATGGTTCTTCAGGGAGCTGAAGGCCTTCCGCTTCAGGCTGTAAGACAGCAGATAGCATCAGCTATAGACATAATAATTCATTTATCAAGATTAAGAGATCACTCCAGAAAGACAATGGAGATTACTGAGGTAATTGGTTATAAGGACGGCGAAATACAGCTTAACCCATTGTTTGTCTTTGAAGAAGATGAAAACAGCACAATGGAGCATGTATCGGGTTCGCTTAAAAGGACAAGCAATCCTTTAAAGAATGATTTTAAACTGCGTCTCGCAGGTATATATGAAGATTTTTAATGAGGAATTTGGTAATGAAGTTAGATATGTTTGGAATATTTGGGAAAAAAGAAGATAAGGAATTAGAACCACAGTATTACATGTCCAGAACAAATATCAGGACGCTCAATTACAAGGTTTACTACATGAATAAAATTGAGAAAGTTCTGTATTTCCTTGCGGCTTTTATAGTTGGAGCGCTGTGTGGATATTTGTTCTACGGAGGTTTGTTTCCAAATGATTTTGGAGAACCTACTACTGCAACACACATAAGTAACGTGATAATAGCTTCGATTTCCGGAGCTATTGCGGGATTTATTTTCCTCCCTATAAGGGTAAAGCAGATTATAGATAAAAGGCAGAGGATCCTTAAAAGACAATTCAGAGATATGCTTGAGAGTTTATCGACTTCGCTCGGAGCAGGTAAGAACGTAAACGACAGTTTTGAAGCAGTAGCTCAGGATATGCTTCTTCAGTACGATGCGGAAGACTTTATAAACAATGAGCTTAAGGTGATAACTTCAGGTATTCAGAACAACCAGGAAATAGAAGTACTGCTTTATGACTTTGGAAGAAGAAGTGGTGTTAAGGATATCGTGATGTTTGCGAGTATTTTCAGAATTTCATACAGAAAGGGTGGAAATATAAAAGAGATCATCATGAATACGAACACTATTATGAAGGATAAATTTGATATCGCAGAAGAGATTGAAACGGTTATTACTTCCAATAAATCTGAGTTATACGCAATGATGTGCATGCCGGTTATCATGGTGGCATTGTTCAAAGGCATGAGTTCTGATTTTGGAGAAAACTTTGCAACTGTAGCAGGTGTACTCTCAACGACAGTTGCGCTGGTTTTATATGGTGTTGCATTCAAGCTTGGAAGGCAAATCATGAACATCAAGATCTGAGGAGAGAATAAGGATGTTTCTTAGTGTAAAAGATTATATATTTTTTGGTCTTGCAATTTTAAGTTTTGGATTTTGGCTGTACTTATTCTTTCTTGGGAAGAAGTACCAAAACCTGTTTGATGGTCTTGAAGAGAAAGAATATCCCATGAAGGACTTATATGGAATGGGGTATGCATTTCTCGAATTGATCCACTATCCATATCGATTTAAATGGGATAGAAAACTGAAAAATTATTTAGGAATAATGTATACGGATAAATATGTTGAATACTATATTCGCGTTATTTATTCCCAGACCATAACTATAGTTTATACGGCGATAGTGCTGGCTATTTTCTATGGCACATATCTGGGAGAAACATCCCAGGTTTTCACAATTGGTTTTTTAGGTGTTGCTCTCGGAGTATATTTTGTAACTCTTCCAAAGATAAAGATAGACAAAAGATCAGAGGAACTGATTACTGATTATGCGGAGGTTGTTACTAATCTCGCACTGTTAACAAATGCAGGGATGATACTTAGGGAAGCATGGACTGAAGTTGCATATGCAAGTAATGATGAATTTTATCTTGAAATGCAGAAGGTAGTTGATGATCTTAACAATGGTATAGGAGAAACTCAGGCCTACACCGATTTTGGAATAAGATGCGTAATTCCTGAAACTAAGAAATTCGCATCTACAATAATTCAGGGAATACAGAAGGGAAATAAAGAGCTTTCTATGAACCTGCAGGAACAAAGCGCTGAAGTATGGGAACAGAAAAAGCAGCTGGTTAAGAGAAAGGGTGAAAAAGCAGCCAATAGGCTGATAATCCCGGTATTCGTCATGTTTATAGGTATCATCATAATGGTAATTGTACCTATATTCGCTAACTTATTCTGATCATTTTCCCTGATCCGGACAGGGTTTATGATAAATAAATTTTTAATTATTTTTAGAGAGGAGAAAAGATATGTATTTAAAGGTTTTAAACGCAGAATTTGCAGTTAAGAGAGCTCTTAACAAGGTATTCAGAGAGGAAAATGGTGATGTAAATATCATTTCAACAGTAATCCTTATCGGAATTGCAGTTGTACTTGCAGGAGTATTCAAGGATAAGATTAAGCCTCTTGTTGAGCAGATGCTTGACACAATTACAACTAAGGCTAAGGCACAGATTCAGTAATAGTGTATCACTAGGCTTGTATGAGGGCAGTTTACTGCCCTCATATTAAAAGAATGGAGCATTATGAATACTAAAAAGACAATGAAGATTATGCGAGATGATAGAGGATATGTGTTTGTCGAAGCGACAATCGTATATCCCATAATGTTTTTTGTAATTATTTTTTTAATTTATATGGGCAATATGTTTTTGCTAAGGGCAAGAATAGACAGTGCTGTGGCTCATGAGGCAATTGTTTATGCAAACTATTTTGCCAATCCCTATGTGAGATATTTGGAAGACAACGATTATAAAATCGAGAATACAGCAAAAAGCAATGATCTGACAAATTCATTGTATAGATATTTATATAAGAATGGAAAATATGCGAATTCAGATGAAGTGGCTACTTTGGAGAAGAGAATAGGACAGATAGGCTTCTTCAATAATGTTTCTCCGGAGAATATAAAGGTATCGGCGCATGGCATAAATAATTATGTCATTTACCAGACTTATGAGGTGGAAGCCAGTTATGAATTAAAGTTTCCAATAAAGTTTATCTTTATGGATGATTACTGGGTTCTTTATATGTCTGCCAGAGAAGAAGCGCCGATAACTGATCAATCTGAATTTATTAGAAATATAGATATGGCAGTTGACTATATTGAGCGAACAGAGAAGGGAAATAAGGCAATAGAACAGTTCTCAAAGCTCAAGAATAACTTTGATAAACTTCTAAATAAAATAGGAGGAAAAAAGGAATGACTTGGTTTAGGAAAAGACAACGTGGTGGAGTTACCATTTTTTTAACTATTTTACTGGTTCCCATGATCGTAATATGCACGTTATATATCGATGTCAGCAGAGTGTTTCTGGCTAAAAGTATTGCAACCTCTTCCGCAGATCTTGCGTTAAATACAGTACTTTCACAATACGACATTGATCTTGAACAATATTATGGACTTATGGGTTCGGTTCAGGATATAGATGAAATTTACGAGCCTGCTGAGAATGCCTTCGTATTAAGTATGCAGAGCACGGAGGTTTCACCGACTTATCTTCAGCAAAAAATCACTGAGATTTCAAAGCTCTTTGGAAAAAGTAAAGAGTACGACGATGTGATCGGTGTTGATACTGATCAGACATCAGCAGAAATAGCTAATGTAGAAAATGCTAATCTGGCTAATCCGGGAATGATGCGTCAGCAAATTACAGAATTTATGAAGTATCGAGCACCTATCGATCTGATCGCTGATGTGAAAAATGATAAACAAAAGTATAGTGATTTATTCACAAAAGTATCAAAGGTTGGTGAGAGCGCAACAAATATGCCGTATGAAGCTTTGATACAGGAAAAAAAGCAGGTTTTTTATGAAGCAAAAAGCGATATGCTTATGCAGGCGCTTAAAGTATATGAGGTTTTAAAGAAATACGAGAAATTAAAGATCACTGCAGGATACATCAAAGATACCAAGACCTGCTATGAGAACCTTGAAACTGATTTTGATGATATTCACAAGCATTATTTAGAGTATTGGACTAATGTAGATCACTTATGGTCAGAACCGTTTAAATCCGTAGATACAAACATTACGGAAACTACTGCTGACTTTAGCGGTACGGATGTTTCTTTAGAGACTATAGTTACACTGATGGGAAATATCGATTCAGCTGTAACTGAACATGATAAGCAGCTAGGACCGATCAATGAAAAGCTTGGTGCAATAGAGCACTGTGAAGAAAAGTACCTTGATATGGCAGAGGATAAGGTAAGCCCTGCCAGATACTGGGTTCAGCTTGAGCAGGATTTATCAGAGTCTGATTACAAAACTTATATAAATTCCGTAAAGGATGTAAAGAAAGCACTTGAAAATCTAAACACAGGCTATACAAACAGGCATAAATCGGACAAAGAGGATCCTAAGGATATTGCTGATACCATTATGGAAGATGGAAGAAAACTTAGTGATCATGTTAAGGATGCAGTAGATAAAGCCAATGGTGCACTTAATACTGCAAAGGCTGCTAAGGTAGGAACTGTATCAGCTACTGCTCAAAAATTCTATGATCAGACAATAGGTGATGTAAACAGGGATGCCGCAGATAAGTTTATAAAGGAAAAAGTTCAAAATACTGAGAAATCAGAGACATACGGTGATTCCAATCTTGATAAGGATAAGCTTAAAGAAAGATTTGAAAGAATATTTGATGGTAATGAATTAATAGGAAACGATTATACAAATGATACTCTTCGAAAGGAGATGAAAAAGCTTAAGGACGATATTGCTGATTATAAGCAGGCATACGACGATTGGGGAGATGCCGTAGAGGACGGAAAAAAGCACGGACTGACAGAAGAAAACAGTGATATTTATAAGGATAGTAACGCGGATAGAAGCGGCTATAACCAGACGGATAAAGTTGGTTCGGGAAGTAAGCCTGATCGTGAACATGATAAGGAAGTGGATCTTACAAAAGATGACTGTGAAATCTATGTAAATTACATTAAACGTGTAGGGGAATTATTTGTATCCTACATGGATGTAGCTGAGAAATTAACCTATCACGGAAAAGAAATACTTGGAAATGATATCACATCTAAGCGCAGCCTCATGAAAAAGGGTATCAATACTCTTATAAATTTTGAGGCAGCAGCTACCAGTGAAGCTACAGCAGGAACAAAAGTGGATAAGGACCAGGTGCCTGTAGGAAAAGATAAGTTAAAGAAGTACGGTGAGGATACCTGGGATTACAACGGTGATGCGATAGCAACACTGAAGGAACTGAATCTTGATTTTTCAACTGACAGTGAGGGATTTGTAAATAGTGCAACTCTTAATTCACCTTGTTCAGCGCAGGCAGATTCATATCCGATTACTGACACAAAAACAAAAATAAAGATACCACAGTTTTTACATTGGCAATTCGATGACACATATGGAGAATGTGACAGCCCTGTTGCAAAAGCATCAGGATTCCTTGATTTCTTAAAGGAGCTGTTTAACAGTGGTCTGGCTGATTTTGAAACCTATAAAAATATCCATAGAGTTGATGCCAACGAGATCATGAATGAAAAGGATCTGCCTTCAGCACTGGCAAAAGCAGCAGCAGATGAGTCACCAATGATATCCGGTGGTGAGAAAAACAGTAAAGATGCGACGAAACAGACCGCAGGTATAACAAGTGCGGCTAAATGGCTTTCAACAATAGCTAATATGTATGAAGGCATGAGAGATGATCTGTATACGACAGATTATCTTATGAGTATGCTGAGCTACGATACTCACTTTATGGAAAAAGTATACGATAAGGCTGCCGGAGTGCAGGATTCTGATACAAATATTTACCAGGTAAAGGACTGGAGTGGAGCAGATATGTATATCCAGCCTGGTACTGCAAGTAAAATATTTGATGCAGAGGAAGCTACGAAATACATGCAGTCTCTGAAAACAACAGATGTATACAACAAATCCATGACCAATAAGGTGATAGCACCTATGAGTGATGATAAAGGTGTTGGATATAACTGGGCATATGGAAATGAAGTAGAGTACATACTTTCAGGAAGCAGTAATGAAAAGAACAGGGCAAGAGTTGATACCATTCTTTACTTCTGCAGATTGGGATTCAATATGGGACCCATTTATACCAGCTATTGGGATGAGTTATGGGTTGAGTCAATAGCAGAGCTGGCATGTGCATTATCAGCAGGAGTCATACCGATCCAGTTAACCAAGTTCCTGATTTGTACAACGATACTTGCATTGGAATCATATGTTGATGAGCAGTATCTTTTAGCTGGTCTGCCGGTTAAGTTGATAAAGAATGCTGATGAAGATGAGCTTTTCGTAGATTTGACAATTGGTGAAGAAGAACTGAAAACATTAGTTTCAAATCAAGAAAGCAAAGGAGATCTTTTCGCAGCCGGAAAACCGAAGGTTACTGCCGGTGATTCACTGGTTCTGTCGTATAGTGATTATCTAAGTCTGGCGGTATTTTTGGAAACAATAGCGATAAAGGACAACCTGTATTTGAGAACTTCAGATGTTGTACAGGTAAATATGTCAAAAAATAAAGATATTGAACAGTACACAGGTACCGGATTCCAAATGGCAAAGGCTCTTACATATTACACCATAGATACTTCGGTAAGAGTTAAACCGATGATGGTGGCGTTGCCATATGGCTCTGAATATGGAGTGCATTCACTTCTGGATACAGACAGTTGGAATACGCTGGAGTACAAAGCCGTTCAAGGATATTAAGGAGATGAAATTATGAAAAAGAAGAAAATATTAGCAATTTTGAGCATTTGCGTGCTTACATTGTCAGCATGTGGTTCTAAGGAAAACAGTGTAGACGATAGCACGCAGATTACAGAGACACAGGCAGAAGATGTTACCGAAGAAGCAGGTAATAGCGGGGAGGATGAGTCTAAGATAGAGGATTTTGAGACCTGCGATAACGGTGATGGAACAATTTCGATTTTGAGCTATAACGGTAATGCATCAATCGTAAATATTCCGGAGGAAGTTGACGGACTAAAAGTAACAAGTGTAGCAGGAGTCAGGATGAATGACTCAATAGCAAAGGTAGTCATCCCTGATAGTGTAATTACTATAGAGGATGGTGCATTTAAGGATAATAATAACCTCGAAGAAGTTGTAATGGGAAATAGCGTTGAGGTTATCGGAGAAGGTGCTTTTGAAAGAGATGGGAAATTAGAAACGATATCTCTTCCGGAAACTCTAAAAGAAATTGGCGAAAGTGCATTTGTTTTATCAGGATTAAAAGAGGTTACTATTCCTTCAGGGGTAACAACGTTACCCCATGGAGCTTTTGGAATAACCAATCTTGAAACAATAACTGTTCCGGGAACAGTCAAAGAAATAGGTGATCGTGTTTTTGAAGACTGCCATGAACTAAAAGCAGTAATTATTGAAGAGGGCGTGGAGACAATAGATAAGAGTGCTTTTAATGATACGGAAAATCTGACAAGAGTAGAGCTTCCTTCTTCAATAACAAGCATTGATTGCAAATTTAATGATGGATGCACCATAGTAGCGCCGGCGGGGAGCGCTGCTGAATCTTATGCAAATGAAAAGGGATATACATTTGAGGCTAAATAAGTGAATACTAACAGTTGACAAGAATATAATGGCAGGAATGGTATGAAAAGAAGAAATCATTGGATTAAGAGGGACAAAGAAAAAGGATCTGTTGTAGTCGAGGCAACACTTAGCTTGTCTTGTTTCATGTTCTTTATCGTTACATTACTTACTCTTATCAATATCTGCACTGCTCAGGCTAAAGTAGCTGTTGCGTTAAATGAATCTGCAAAGGAAATATCGCAATACGGATATATATATGGTCTGACAGGATTAAACCAAACTCAGCAAGAGCAATATGGTTACGGGGAAACTAACAGAGCAGATATTGATGATTGTATTGAAGCAGCCAATCAGGTAAAAGATGCTTTAGTTGATATATCAACAGTGCCTACATCTGTGGATGATGCCTGGGACAAATACGAAAAGGCCAAAAATGCGAAGCAAACTGTTACAGGTACAGCAGATACAATCTACAAGAATATAAAAAAGAATCCACAAACATATTGTATCGGTTTGCTTAAGACATGCACAAATGAAGCAGAGGAGGGAATAAAAGGAGCCATTGCCGGGGCTATTGCCAAGGGACTTATGTACAAACATCTGTCCAGTGAAACCGGACAGGATCCTGATAAGTATTTAAAACATCTCGGTATAAAAAAAGGAATGGACGGATTAAACCTGATGTCTTCCTCAGTATTTACCAACGGAAGTGATGATATTACTTTTGTTTGTAAATATGATATACAAGTGATCAAACTTCTTAATATTGACTACAACTATCATATTAGCCAGGTAGCCAAGACTATGGCATGGAGCGGAGACTCACTTGTAAGAGACACAGGTTCTTCCGAAAATAGTAATTCCGGAGATGGTGAGTCTACATCTGATGACAATAAACCTGAAGAAGGTGAAGACAAACCTGAGGATGGTGAAGACAAACCTGAAGATGGTGAGGATAAGCCTGAAGAAGGTGAAGACAAACCTGAAGAAGGTGAAGACAAACCTGAGGATGGTGAAGACAAACCCGAAGATGGTGAGGATAAGCCCGAAGAAGATGAAGACAAACCCGAAGAGGATGATGACAAGCCCAAGGATCCTTACGAAGCCAAGCGCGAAGAGATGGTCAAGAAATATGGCGAAAAAGCTGTAGCAGCTATCGAAAAAGAGTATGGCGATGAGACTAAGGAGTGGGATGATGAAATATGGTCTATAGCAGCAATTATTTATGCTATGGATAATAATTGTCCTGAGATCCTAGATGAAAAAGAGAGATGTGAGTACGAGAAGGAAGTAAATAAACGATATGGAATGTGCTTTGTTGCTGGAACACAGGTAAAGACTGCTGAAGGCAATAAGAACATTGAAGATATTGAAGTTGGAGATAAAGTATTTTCATACGATGTTAATACCGGAGAGCAGGCATTAAACAGTGTTACAACATTGTTTGTGCATGAGGAAGATGAGCTTATTGATATTGAACTGGAAGATGTTGATATTAGTACAACAGCTCCTCATATGTTCTATGTTCTTGGAGAAGGCTTTAAGAAGGCGTCAGATCTGAAAGTTGGAGATAGCTTATATCTTTTAGATGGAACAAGCGCTGATATAGATGAAATTACATACAGGCAGCTTGATGAACCTGTAAATGTCTACAACTTTAGTGTAGAGAATTATCATACTTATTATGTATCAGATGTCGGTGTGTTAGTTCATAACGAATGTCCTGCTGCCATTCGACAGAGAGCGGTTAAAGACTATTCCGAGGATGTTGTAAAGGAATTAGAAAAAACATACGGCGATGACGTTACATCAAAGTGGAATAAGGAGACATGGGATGCAGCGGCAATGGCTGAAGCTTTGAAAAATGGCCGACGCGATATTTTGACCGATGAACAAAAGGCAGAATATGATAAGATTATTAAGAATGGCGGAACTATCGATGCTTGCTTTGTTGCAGGTACACAGATAAAGACACCCGAGGGAAATAAAAACATAGAAGATATTGAAGTCGGGGATGATGTCTACTCATGCAATTATTGTACCGGAGAGCAAGGAATAAAGGATGTAGCAGATGTATTTGTTCATGATTCTAACATAATCGTTAATGTGGAATTTGATGATGAAAATATCTGTACAACATATGAGCATCCATTCTATGTTCTGGGAGAAGGCTTTAAAGCAGCTGCAGAGTTGCAGATAGGAGATAGCCTATGTCTTCTCGATGGAACCAGCAGAAATGTTGAGAGTATTTCATTTAGTTACTCAGATACTCCTGTCAGGGTATATAATTTTGAGGTTGAGGATTGGCATACATATTATGTTTCTGATACGGGAGTTTGGGTTCATAATAAGTGTAATTTAAAACCTGTGAACAAAGAGGGCGATACAACATTTGTGGGAGAATATAGAAAGGATAATAAACTTGTTATAGAGCCAAATGTTAAGATGGAAACACGGGAGTCAACTATTCCGACACCAGCAGAGAGAAAAAAAGTAGATACAGAGTATAAATCTAGAAAAAAAGAATATCTTAATGATTTAGCTGAAAAACATGCTGATGAGTTGAGAAAAGCAGGAATAACAGACGCAGAAATTGATCTAATGAGACAGGGCAAGAATCCATCTGGATATCAGGTTCACCATATAGTACCAAGAGAATTTGGCGGAGACAATTCGGATGATAATCTTGTTTTGATTAGGACAGATCCTTATCATTTCGCCTTAACGACATATCAATCTGATCAACCAAAAGGTCAGCCAGGTGAGAAAGTGACTAGGACATGGCCTGTACCAAGTGGAACAGTTTATCCACCAAAATAAGGAGAAGAATATGTGGGAAAAAGAAATTGGACAATTAAGGGATTTTTACAGCCAAATAGGAAAAGAATTAAATGCGCCGGCAAAAGATAATGAAATTGCGAAATTTGAATCTGAGGCAAAAAAACGATTGGGCCAAGAAATTCCAGATGAACATATGGCATTATTTAAAATAGTAAATGGTTTTAGTTTTAATGGTGTTAATGTTTATGGAGTTGATGAAGAATTACTCGAAAAAAAGCCTGAAGAAGTATATAGTTTTATTGAATTAAATGAGATGTGGAAAAGGCATTATGAAGGCAATGGATTATATTTGGCTGATACTGATTTGTATTTCTACGTTTTTGATTCAAAGAACGGAGGATATTACCGTTTGACTAATCCTATGGGGGATGAAGATAAAAAATATAATTCCTATGAGGATATGATGAAGGATATATTTGATGAATGTCTGGAATGATAGAAATGGATTTGCATTGATCCTTTAGTGCTTATATTGATCAATATGGTAACAAAGTTAAGAGGAGAATTTTGGGAAATGAAAAAGAAAATAGTAATGATGACTTTGCTGCTGGCTATAGGAATTACAGCCTGTGGTGAAGCAAAAGCTGAGAGTAGCGGTGAAAACGCAATAATTGAAGAAGAACAGGTTGTTCAGAGTGAAGAGTCAGATAGTCTGGAAGAATCCAAGGTAGAAGATTTTGAATATACCTTCTTGGATGACGGAACCGTTGGTATACGTGCATATAAAGGTTCAGCAGCGATAATAAATATTCCAGAGGAGATAGAAGGAGCGAAAGTTACCAGTATTGATGGCATTAGTGGCGACTCAATAGTAAAGATAGTTATTCCTGATAGTGTGACAACAATTGAGCAGGCAGCATGTTGGGCAAATGATAATCTCGAAGAGGTTGTCATGGGTGAAAACGTGACCAAAATCGGAGCAAAGGCATTTGATCTGGATGACAATTTACAAATTATCAATCTTCCGGATTCGGTTACCGAGATAGGGGAAGCGGCATTTAGTACGACTGCCATTAAAGAAA
>JAEEGL016072628.1_pt1 | contig 14370 bp, 12 predicted proteins | sample 9134231 | NCBI WGS metagenome assembly JAEEGL01 (sample SAMN16246548, study PRJNA631951) | gut metagenome | biome: gut microbiome; feature: rumen; material: fiber-attached | host: Bos | place: Iran: Karaj | collected 2018-10
TATATCATTATGGCGGAGAAAGAGGGATTTGAACCCTCGCACCAGTTTAACCCGATCTACTCCCTTAGCAGGGGAGCCTCTTCAGCCTCTTGAGTATTTCTCCAAATGACTAAAAATATAATAACATTATAGATTATTCATGTCAATTATTTTAAAGTAAAATAACATAAAAAAGCAGATAATTAATCTGCTTCTTCTTCTTTTGTTTCTTCTTGGCGTCTACTAGATAAAAATGTTAATTTTTCAACAATAACTTCAACGGCTTTATGGTTAACACCATCTTTTTCATAATATGATACTTGAAGACGTCCTCGAACACCTACAACATCACCTTTTTTACAATATTCTGATAGATTATTTGCAAGACCATCCCAAAGTATACAGTCAATGAAATCAGTTTCATATATACCTTCAGGATTTTTATAACTTCGATTAACTGCAAGAGATACTCTAAGTACTTCTTTTCCTGAATCAAGTGTCTTCTTTTCGATATCATTTGCAAGACGACCTACCAACATGACATTATTCAACACAATTCCCTCCTTTCAAATTAAGGATAAAAAGGAGAACTGCAAGTTGTCAAAAATGTGTAAAACTAAGAATTGATTATATTTACGATGTAAACTATTTTTTTATAGACAACAAAAAAGAATATTCATCTATATATTAAAGACAAATATTCTTTTTGAATCATTTTTTGTTTTATAAAATTTTACAATTGTTTACATTAATCTTTGTTAGCAAAAGCAAAAAGATTACCATTAACAAAATTTATCCATCCATGACCAGAGCCTTGAGCACTGCCAGGATTTACTATTAAAACACTATTACTATAATTGTTTACTATTTGTGAATTATTAGAAACAACGGTAACATTTTTAAAATCACCCATACTCTTTATATGATTTAAAGATGTGATAGTATGTTTTGCCATTGAATCACTTACTGGTGAATAAAAATATATTTCTTTATCCTTTATTTGTTGTAAAACACTTTTATCAATATATGAACATACAATAAATACAGCGTCATATTTTCCATATAAAATAGCTTTACCTGCTTCTGGTCCACCCATAGAATAACCAGCAACAGTATTACGTTTTCCACTCTTCTGTTTTACTATTCCTTTAATAAATTCCGTTGAATTGATTGCATCACGATAATCATAACTACTTCTTGCAGATACTATTATGACAATACCACCTGATTTAATAAGACTTGTGTCTTGATCCATCTTAGTAAATAATCCACTCATATTACGTTCACCACTTCCCCCGATAAAGGTAAACGTATTTACATCAGATAAATCTCTTCCATTAGGATAATAGAATTTAACAAGGGATGCTCTTCCATCTGCTGATAAAACACATTTTTCAATATCATAAGTATATTTAGAATATGTATAAACATTACCTGATATACTTCCTATTCCTTTATTTGCTAAACTTTGGAAGAAATTTACTCCCATTCTAGTTGGATTAACTACTTTACTATCTGTATAAGCCCATATTCCTGTACCATCAACTACACCTGTTCTAGGTCTTACTGTTATATTAATCGTTTTACTATATTTATCTGCAGAAACAGTAATTGTAGACGTACCACTAGATACTGCTGTAATTAAACCTTTATCATTAACTGTTACATGATTATTATTACTTTTATATGTTATTTTAACTCCCGAATTAGTAGGATTAGTTTCTGCACTTATTTGAGAAGTATCACCAATTTTTAAAGTGAGACTAGTAGATGATTTTAAATTTAATCCTTTTATTTTTGGTTTTACTTTAACCGTTATTTTTCCAATTAAACTATCATTTATATTTATGGTTACAGTTGTACTTCCTTCTTTTATTCCTTTTACATTTCCATTTTCATCTACGGTTGCAATAGATGTATCTGCACTTTCCCATTTAAGACTTTTTATCTCACCATCTGTTGGTTCTATACGATATTCTATTTTCTTAGTTTCATCAACTACGACATTTAGTTTATTACTTGCTATAACTAACTTCTCTATTTGTGGTTTTGTTGGTTCAGGTGTAGGGGTTGGTGTTGGTGTTTCACTCTCATCTTTTTCCACTGTTACTTTGATACTTATTGATCTAACCTTTCCATCGACACTTACGGTTCCAGTTACATTAGCATTTCCACTTCCTACTGCTATTATTACTCCATTACTTACTGTTGCTACTCTATTATTACTACTAAACCAATTTATATTATAATTACCTGATAAAGTATAATTAATTTGTTTTGTTTCTCCTTTTTTTAGAGTTACATTATTATCTGTTGTTGTAAATGTTATTATAACTTCTTCTTTTTTCTCAGTATTTTCTGTTGGTGGTGTCTCCGTGTTTTCTGGTATCATTAAAACAATCCCAACTATTACAATGAGACCTATTATGACATACATTACTATATTTAAAGTGTTATCTTTATTCTTCATATCTTGATTATATAATAAAAAAAATTAAACTTAAAGTTTAAAAAGTTTAATTTTTTTAGTCATTTACATATGAAATCATATGTGAATTAATAACATTTTTAGTTACATGGGAACTTATCATTGATGAACCAACATTAATAACTAAGAAACTATTTCCAAAATTATTTATTAAATCACTACTATTTGTTACAACTGTAACATTTGTATATCCTGATTTGCGCATATCATTAAGTGTTGACTTAGCTTGATTAAATAAATGATCTCCTGCTGGCATATAAAACATTACTTCAATACCTTTAACACGTTCTGCTGATGTAGCCCAATTATAATAAGAACTAAATACTATTACTCGATCATATGTATATAAATTAGCTGCTCCCATTACTTTCGTTCCACCTGTTGAGAAGCCTGCAATAGAATTCTTACCAGATTTATGACCAACAACAGCTTGAGCGAATTGTGTAGATAACACTCCTGCTTTTTGATCAAAAGCCGTTTTATTTCCTTCAGCAACAAGTACTAGAATACCAGCACTATTTCCAAGGGTTCGATCTTTTTCTATATCACTAAAGAAACCACTAAAGTTCTTTTCTCCATCTCCACCCATATAAGTTAACATATTAGCAGTACTTAAATCAGTATTATCTGGATAATATATTCTAACCATAATATTTGTTCCATTAGTATTTAATACACTTCTATCAATATAATAAACAAATTTGTTACTACCAGAATTTATTGTATATGTATTACCACTTAAAGTTCCTCTACCACTACTTGCCATTTTTTGAAAGAAATTAGCATCAGCTCTTCTTGGTGTTTTATTATTTAATGAATTATATCCCCAAACATTTCCAGTTCCATTAATAACACCTTTTGTAGGTAAAACATTAATATCAATCGACTTAGATTTAGAACCTGAACTCAAAGTAATTTTGGCACTTCCTTGACCCTTTCCAGTTATCGTTCCATCATTTGATACTGAAGCAATATTATTATTACTACTTTTATAAGTTATATTACTATTATTAGGTACAGTTGTTGCAAGTACTTTTGTTTTTTCTCCAACTTTTAAAACAAGTCTTGGATAAGTATTAATTTTAATATCAGTTACTTTAGAAGAAACTTTAACCGTTATTTTTCCAATTAATTTATCATTTATATTTATGGTTACAGTTGTACTTCCTTCTTTTATTCCTTTTACATTTCCATTTTCATCTATGGTTGCAATAGATGTATCTGCACTTTCCCATTTAAGACTTTTTATCTCTCCATCAGTTGGTTCTATACGATATTCTATTTTCTTTGTTTCATCAACAACGACATTTAGTTTATTACTTGCTATAACTAACTTCTCTATTTGTGGTTTTGTTGGTTCAGGTGTAGGGGTTGGTGTTGGTGTTTCACTCTCATCTTTTTCTACTGTTACTTTAATACTAATTGATCTAACCTTTCCATCGACACTTACGGTTCCTGTTACATTAGCATTTCCACTTCCTACTGCTGTTATTACTCCATTACTTACTGTTGCTACATTATTATTACTACTAAACCAGTTTATATTATAATTACCTGATAAAGTATAATTAATTTGTTTTGTTTCTCCTTTTTTTAGAGTTACATTACTATCCGTTGTTGTAAATGTAATTACCACTTCTTCTTTTTTTTCTGTATTTTCTGTTGGTGGTGTTTCCGTGTTTTCTGGTATCATTAAAACAATCCCAACTATTACAATGAGACCTATTATTACATACATTACTATATTTAAAGTGTTATCTTTATTCTTCATATTTTGATTATATAATAAAAAAAATTAAACTTAAAGTTTAATTTTTATATTATCTTTTTTATTAATTGATTTAATTCTACTGCATATTCAACAGGTAATTCTTTTTTAAATTTATCAATAAAACCTAATATTATTAAATTAGTTGCAGTATCTCTATCAATACCACGACTCTCTAAATATAAAAGATTTTCTTCACTGATCTTACTTACAGTTGCTTCATGAATAATATTACTAGAATTATTTCTATTAATATTAACTGGATAAGTATCACTTTTACTTTTATCATCAATAATTAATGTATCACATTTAACCATACTTTCAGAATTAATTGCTGATTCTTTAATATCAACTTTACCTCGATAAGTAGCATTACCACCATTTTTAGCAATAGAATTTGATATAATCTTACTCTTTGTATTCTTACCTAAATGAATCATTCTAGCACCTGTATCTTGTTGTTGATGATCTGTTGCAACTGATATTGTTATACAAGTACCACTAGCATTATCCCCAGCTAAAATACAACAAGGATATTTCATGGTAACATTACTTCCAATGTTACCATCTATCCATTCCATTGTTCCATTTTCTTCTACATATGCTCTTTTAGTAACTAAATTATTTACATTATTAGCCCAATTTTGAATTGTAGAATAACGACATGTACTATTTTTCCCAACATATATTTCAACTACTGCGGCATGAAGACTAGAGTCACTATATTCTGGAGCAGTACATCCTTCAATATAATGAAGATGACTATCATCATCAACAATTATTAAACTTCTTTCAAATTGACCCATATTACGACTATTAATACGGAAATAACTTTGAAGAGGTCTATCAAGTGTTGTATGAGGTGGAACATAAATAAAACTACCACCAGAAAATACACAACCATTTAAAGCCGCATATTTATTTTCTTTATTACTAACTATTGTTCCAAAATACTTTTTAACTAAATCTGGATACTTCTTAATAGCTTCATCAATAGATGTAAAGATAACATTCTTTTTTTCTAGTTCTTCAATCATATTGTGATAAATTACTTCACTTTCATATTGAACTCCCAGTCCATCCATTTTCTTTTCACTATCTATAACACCTAATCCAGATATTTCATCTTTAATAGAACAATTAACATTATTCCAATTATTTGTTAAATTACTATCTACACTTTTATAGTAAATAATCTTATCAAAATCAATGTTATATTCTGGTCCCCAAGATGGATCCTCTATATCTAAAAAATTTTTATAACTATCTAGACGATAATTATAAAAATATTCAGGTTCACTCTTAAATTTAGAAATCTCTTTTATATTGTTTTCATTTAATCCAACGATTTCGATAGTAAACACCCCCTAGTTATTTACTTCTTTTTTTACTTCTTCTTTATTTTTCTTAACATGTTTTTTGTATGATATTTCACCATATATTCTTTCAGCCACATATGAAATATAGAATAATAGTAAAAATAATAGTACTAATGTTAATGCAATATTAGCCCATTTAACATCAAATAAATGTATATAGTTAATATCACCTAAAATAAAGTATAAAACGATATCTATAACAATAAATAATAATGTAATCCATAATGCTTCTTTTCTATATGCCCTACATCTATCTGATTTATATGCACTAGTACGAAGTGGACCACGTTTAGCCTCAGGAACTTTAACAAAATCTCTTGTTTGAAGTACTTTATCAAGTTCTTCTTTTTCTTTTTCAACAAGAGTTTTATCTTCCTCTTTTACTTCTTTTTCTTTTTTCTTAAATAACCTAGTAAAGAAAGATTCTTTTTTCTCTTTTTCTTCTTTTTTTACTTTTTCTTTCTTAGGTTTTAATTCTTTTTCTTTAGCTAATTCTTCTTTTTTCTTTTGTTTTTCTAACTTCTTTTGTTCTTTTAATTCTTTAGCTTTCTTTTTCTTTTCTTCTTTTAATCTCTTTTTTTCTTCTTTTTTCTCTCTTTGTTCTTGTTTCTTCTTTTCTAGTTCTTTTTCTTTTTCAAGTTCATCAAAAAGAGATTTTTCTTTCTTCTTTCCCTTTAATTCTTCTTTAGGGATTACTATTGTTTTATCTAAATCTTTTTTCTTTTCTTTTGTTTCTTTTTCTTTAACTTTTTCTTTTATCTTATCAAGATCTTTTTTAGGAATAACAAGAGTTTTTTCTATATCTTGTTTTCTAGCTTTTTCTTTTTCTTCTTTTTCTTTTAATTTAGCTTCTTCTTGTTTCTTCTTTTCTTCTTCTTGTTTCTTTTTAGCTTTTTCTTTAACTTTATCTTTTATTTCAGAAACTTTTTCTTTGTTAATCTTAGTTGTTTTCTTTTCTTCTTTTTTCTCTTCTTGTTTTTCTTCTTTCTTTTTAGAAGCTTCTTTTCTTTTTTTAGATCTTTCCTGTAAACTAATTTCTTTTTTAGCTTCAACCTTTTTTTCTTTAGGTTCTTCTACTTTTACTTCAGTCTTTTTAGTTTCTACTTTTTTTTCAGGAACTTTTTTTGTTTTTGTTTCTTCTTTTTTAGTAACTTTTTTTGCTTCTTTCTTCTCTACTTTCTTAATTTCTTTTTTTGGTGCAACTACTTTTTTAACAACTTTCTCTTCTTCTTTAAGTTCTTCTTTTGGTTTACTTACTTTTTTTACTACCTTTGGTTTTGCTTTAAGAGCCTTTGCTGTCTTAGAAATAACTGCATTTTTTTTACTTGAAGCAGCTTTAGCAACTGTTTTCTTTTTAGTTTCTTTTACACTACTTTTTTTAGTACTAGTTTTTTTAGCCATAACTGCCTCCATATCTATTTCTAATTATAAATTAAAACCATTTAATTGACAAGAGTTTTAGGGTTTGTTATAATCTATTATTGTAAAAAAAGAAATGACCTAGGGGATTAGTTAAATGGTATAATAATGGTCTCCAAAACCACTGTTGTGAGTTCGATTCTTACATCCCCTGCCATTTATGATTATAAAACAGTAGAAATACTGTTTTTTTTATATTAAAAAGAACTAATTTTTTAGTTCTTTTATTTATTAATTAAATTATTATATTTTTTTAATAATTCTTTATATACTTTTTCATTTTTTATATATTTTTTACTAATATCTAAAAACAATTTATATTTTTTTGCTAGTTTAGGAATATCTTCTTTTTTGGCAAAAGATAGAAAATCAATATTATCACACAGATCAGAACATTTAACGATTAGTGCTTCTCGTCCAGATAAAACACATCTATTAAACATTTCTTCTGCTTGTAAATATTTATCTTCAATTTCACTCTTAAAAGATACAGCTTCAACAATATCAGCTATTTTTTTACCATAAAGTTTTTTAAGATTATCATATGTTACATCAGTATCTTCTACTAAATCATGAAGAGCTGCACTAATTACAATATCTCTTTCATAATCATAATTAAGTAATCGATATGATACTTTAAAACTATGTAATAGAACTGGTTTTGGATTATGTCCTGTTTTAGATAAATTATCACACACATAATATAAAACCTTATCTAGTTCTTTACCAATATTCATTTTTTCTTCAGTCATTATTTCCTCTTTATTAACTTAAAATCACTATCAATTTTATTAGTTACATCATTAATATTACCACTAATATATTCTAAATTACATCCATGAATTATTTCATCGATTATTAGTTTACGAACTTCATAATGCTCTTTAGAATCCATTGATGGAATATATAAACAAGGTGTATATGTTTTATCCATAAAAGTTGTTTTAACACCTCTAATATTCTCTGATAGAATTTCGTTTAAATATAATTTAGATACTAAACTAGTATCAAGATTATTATATATTTCATTTTGATTTTCATCAATATGTACCATATAAGCTTTTATTATTTCGACTTCATTAGAATCTGTTTGGATATTTAATTCATCAGGTAATACTCGAACTTTTTTTCGCCATGTATCTACTTTATCACTTAAGACATAATTAGCATCTACTTCTCGATTATTAAACGCATCTAATAAGTAAGGTAAATTTCTTTTAATTGATTCATATCTTAAAAAGATAAATTTAGTACCTCCATTAGCATACAATTTACCATCTTTATACTTTAGGATAGTACTATCATTACCAAGTAAAGAATATCCTTTATTAATACACATATCAAGCATAAGAGTTGTTTTACCACTACCACTTCTACCCATAAAAAGAATTCCTTTACCATCTTTAGTTATACAAGCAGAATGACATGTTACCTCTTTCGTATTTAATCTTTTCTTTTCAATTAATAAATACCCAGGATAAATAATAGAATCACAATTAACTTCACTAATTGGATATTGAATAACAAGTTCATTATTATTTACATCAATTCTTTTATCATCACTATTAATATATCTTAATACATAATCATTATTTAAGAATTTATCTTGTTTTGTAATTACAAGTTCAGGGAATTCCATAAAATCTTTATTCTTTTTAAGATATTCATATATAGGTAAATCCGTTATATAAATAATACCTGTTTTACTAGATTCTAAATATACTTCTTCCATCTTATATTAATTTCCTTTTAGCTAATATCTTTGGTAAATAAGTATCTTCATTAAATTCTTCATGATATATTTCTTCAATTCTATCTTTAGTATCTTCAGATACTTCTTTATCAACACTAACATAACTTAGGAAAGGATCTAATAAATGATTCTTATTTCTTGTTAATACAAAAACTGTTCCTTTTAAATCACATTCTTCACAAATTCTTTTAATAAACTTTTCAGAAACAAATGATAGTACTCTTCCTGTATGATATCTTTCATTTTTACCAGAAGGTGCTTCCATTGTATGTTGTCTATTAGAAGGAATAAGTCCTTGAGAATTATTACCTCTACCTACAACACCTTCTTCACCACATTCAATACAACTACCTTTAATTAAAGAGTAAATTCGATAATCACCATTAAAGATTCTGTTAATTTCAATCTTAACGTTATAATTATCTGGATTTGGATATTGTTTAATATATTCATTAATCATATCTTCATATTTCTTAACGATACTTACATATTCTTCTTTATCTTTAAACACATCAGAATATACAGGAAGACAAATAGTAACTGTAACATCTTTATTAATTCTTGATACCATTACTTTAATATCTTGACCAATATCATTAAACTTTGGTGTTGGATAACAATCTTCATATTCCCAAAAAAATTGTTCAATTTGTAAAGCTAAATTTTCACAATATGTTGGTGGATAATGACTAACACATAAAGATGTATCATTTGCAAATAACTCTTTAGCATCAGGTACATCATTAATATCTCTTGGAGAAAACCACTTTGGTTCTTTTGTATTTTGGGTACAGTTGATAAGAATATCTAATTCATTATCAACATCTACTCTTGGCATAACTGATTTAATATATTTCTTAATAACTGGTATTACAATACTCGGAATATCAATATATTCTCCGTTCATAGTATTACTTGCTCTTCCATTAAGACGAACTTTAAATTTTGAATACATATTCGTTTTACCATCTTCATAACGGAAACAACCTGCACCAATGTATAACTTATCAAAATTATGATGCAAGACACAACCAAAGTGTTCCATACAATAATTAGCATAAGCACGTGAACATTCTTCAGCTAATTTATCAGCTAAAGTATCTGGATGACCAATCCCTTTTCTTTCTATTATTTCGATATCATCGTTATTAGGATCACGATAATTATTGTTAATTATTAAACTCATTTCTACCTCCCTGAAATTAATTTACATTGATTTATTATTTGCTCCTCACATTTATTAGCACTCATATATTGAGATCTAACCCAGTAATTAACTGCTCTATTAATAAATATTTTTCTTATATATTCATAATCTTTTTCTGAATAATATTTTGGATTATTAACAATATTCTTCATTATTGATATCCATTCATTTTCGATATTAATGTTACTGATATGATATCTTTCTCTAAAATCTTTAACAGATGCTTTATGATTAAACTTTCTTGAATTTAAAATATTAATTTTATTATTAAAATCTTGATATTTAATATTCTTTTTTAATTCATTATTCCTAAGTGTATATAGTGCTCCATCTAAAACATCAAGAAACATACTTTCCATTTTATTAAAACTAGGTGCATGTATTTTTTTATCTAATGATATTTGTTTAATCTTCAAGTTATTAAGACAAGCATTTAAAGTCATATAGATATCTATTCCATATCTTTTAATTGAATCATTATATTTTTTATTAACTATTACTTTAATAAATTCTTTATCAAATCCAAAGTCACCAGCAATGGGTTGTCTTATATTATAACCTGTTACGGCATATACTAAAGGATAAGCAAAATGATTCGTTGTACTTCCTTCATAACGACTTCTTTCATATATAGGAACAACATAATTATAATGTTCTTTAATCATCGAATCTAAATATTTATAAATCCATTCATCTTTTAATGATTTTAAATCTGCATCAAGCGTAAGAGCATAATCAATATTATTCTTATCACAATATTTAAAAAAACTTAGTAAGTTATTACCTTTACCTTTTTCTTTATTAAGAATAATATCTTTTTGATGAATAGTTTTTATCTTTTTAAAAATCTTAACTGTATTATCAGTGCTTGCGCTATCAGCAATAACTATTTTAATATCATAATCATCATATTTAATTAAAGCTTTATCAATAATATTAGTTACATTACAAATATTATCTTCTTCGTTATAACAAGGTATACATACAGCTACTTTCTTAGAATTCATTGATATCACCTCTATCATATAATTTATGATCTTTAATCATTCCATCATGTCCACAATAAATAGTTTGATATTTATTAATAATCATTTTTTTCGTATTAAGATAATCATTCTTTGATACAGCATTACCATATGAATTCTTATCTTTATAATCATTAAAGGTCTTTAAGGAATCTCCTGCTAATATAGTATTATCATTAATAACTAAAGACATGTGACCATTAGTATGACCTTTGGTAAATATAAGTTTACAATTATTAGATACTTTACAAGATCTTTTTACTAATTTAATATTTAGTTTTTTATAAATCATATTAAAGTAACTAAATAAATCACAATCATTATCTTTATTAATAAAATAATCATTAAATTCTTTTTGTGATATATAAATAGGAATATCTTTATTAATGAATAGATCTAGATTAGAACAATGATCAAAATGCAAATGCGATATTATAACAATATCTATCTTATTACTTTCTAATAATTCAATTATTCTTTTTCTAGCTCCATAGTTACCAGTGTCAAATAAAATATTATAATTATCATATATTAATAAAGATGTAGCCATTCCAAAGCAACCTATCTCTGGTTTATATGGAAATCCTTTACATACATACTCAACCATTAATTCTTTTTATTTCCTTCCTCATTAATTTAACTAAATCATTTAATTCTTTATCATTTAGTTTAACATTAATATTTGCCCAAATAGAAAGTGCTAATACAGCTTGATATATGAGCATATAACCACCACTTACTATTAAATGATTACTATTTTTTGCTGCTTTAATAAATTTTGTTTCCCATGGATTAAAAATAGCATCAAAGAATAAAGCATTTTTATTTACTTTTTTAATAAGTTTTGGATCAATAATTGTTTTATCATCATTTGGATGCATTCCAACTGATGTTGCATTAATAACTAAATCACTATTTAACAAATAATCTTGATAACCTTCTAAATCATCTAAAGAATAAGTTTTACAATTTGCATTCATATCTTTAACCATTGTATTAGCAACAGATAAATGCTCATTAACAATAACAATCTTCTTCGTCTTTTTTAATAGTTCATAGAAAATTGCATAAGCAGCACCACCAGCTCCAAAAATAATGGCTTTTGTATCTTTAGTTATTTTTCTTTCTTCTTCAATTGCCTTAATAGCTGCAACACCATCAGTATTATAACCGCATATTTTATTATTTTCTTTTGTAATAACATTAATTGAATGTATTTTTTCACTACCGTTTTTAAATTCATCTACTATTTCAAAAATATCTTTTTTATAAGGACAAGTTATATTAATACCACAAAATCCAAGATTGAATAAATTATCTATTTTTTTAGATAAATCTTTTTTTTCATCAATCTTAATTTTAATATGAGCATATTCTATTCCTTTCTTACTAGCTAGATATTGAAATAATAATGGTGATACTGAATGTTCTACTGGATTACCTATTAACGCTGAATACTTCATAATTACCTCCTTTTAACTTTTTCTTCTACTTCACTATTTATTATTAATTCATACAATGTATCTTCATCAATATTAGTAAAATCTGGTCCATTTAATTCAATGTATTGCATAAATTTAGATACTGCTTGATATAATTCATCATTATGTAAATAACAAGAAATATCTCCTACTAATCCACCATTTTTTATATTAATTTTATTAATATCTTTTAAATTAGATAATCTTGGTTTCATTCTTCCATCAAAATAATTATATGTAACAATAATCATTGAATGACTATCATTAATTATTCTTTCAGATAATTTACTAAATTCATTATCTTTATATAATTTATCTTCTATTTGATTTAAAACTTCTTGTTCTGTTATTACTAGTGTTTTTCCATATAATTGTCTTATTTCATTACCACCAATATCAACAAAATCAGTTCCACATACTTCTTTAATTCCATATTTATTACTTAAATTATTTGCAAGTCTTAATAATATATTCATTACTAATTTATAATCACTAATATAATAATCACGATAACTATAATGGTTTTCTAATTGACGAAGATTAGGATCTTTGATATCATTTTTTCTCATTAATTCGATTCTTTTTTTAATTTCACTTAATATTTGTTTTCTTCCCGTTAAAGATACTTTATACTGTTCATCTAATTCATTGATTTCATCTATTATATCGTTACTCATATCGTCGTTGATTTACTAACTATCATATATCTTGATTAGTCAGTATACCTCCTTATGGCTTGTATTCTAGCACGAAACCTTTATTTTTTAAATAAACATATTATTATTTGACACTATTTTATTAATGAATTATATGAATTACGTTTTTTCTATTTCATTATGATATACTTGTAATAGGAGACAATATGAAAAAAGGAAAACTTGATCCCTATGATATTATTATAATTATTTTTATTATTGCCATAATTATTGTAGGAATATCTTTTTTCACTAGTGAAGAAAAAGAAGAAGTTGTAGATAATAAAGAACCAGAACAAGAAACACCAACACCTACACAACCGTCTAATCTTCCATCATCTGTATTAACTATTAACTTAAAAGGTGATAAGCAAATGACTGTTATAAAGGGTCAAACTTATCAAGAACCTGGTTATTCAGCATATGACTCTAAAGAAGGAGATTTAACTGATAAAGTAATTATTGAAGGTAGTGTTAATACAAATGAAGTTGGTAGTTATACCCTTACTTATCGTGTTACTAATAGTTATACTGTTAAAAACGAAAAAACAAGAATTGTTAAAGTTATTGATGACTTAGATGTTAAAATAGATTATAGTCCTAAAGAGTTAACAAAAGATGCTGTAACAGTAAGTATAAGAGTAACCGGAGATTGTTTAGAATCAATACAAGATCCTTTAGGAAATATTTCTAAATATAAACAACAAGATTATAAAATAAATGCTAATGGTGACTATAAATTTATCATTAAAAGAACTGATGGAACTACTATTGAAAAAAGTGTTAAGATAGAAAATATTGATAAAACAAAACCAACTGGTAGTTGTAAAAGTACTATAACAAATGATAAGACAACTATTGTTGTAACCGCAAATGATGAAAATGGTATTAATAAATATGTATATGGTTTTAATAATAAAACAAAAGAATTAACTACAAACAAATATGAAGTTAATGAAGTTGCTAAAAATGTAACAGTAACAATATATGATAAAGTTGGTAATACTAAAAAAATAACTTGTAATACAATTGATGATTCATGGCCAGTTATTTCTAATCCAAATTATCAAAATCACTCTGCTAAAAACTATAAGAGTTTGAGATATGAAGGACGAATGAATTATCTAATATATTATCCTGATAATATGAGTTTATCCGAAAAACATCCATTAGTAA
>JAEEGL016846800.1_pt1 | contig 14370 bp, 22 predicted proteins | sample 9134231 | NCBI WGS metagenome assembly JAEEGL01 (sample SAMN16246548, study PRJNA631951) | gut metagenome | biome: gut microbiome; feature: rumen; material: fiber-attached | host: Bos | place: Iran: Karaj | collected 2018-10
CATTATCCTTCCTACACTCGCTATGGAAGCCAAAAATGCTTCTGATGATTGGATTAAACAAAGTGAATTATTACACGGAGAATGGGTAGGTATTCAGTCTGAACTTTATGCAGATAAGTTTATGACACTTCTGGATGAAGCAATTCACGATGCAAAAGATATGCTTATCGAAAGATATGAATGGATTTGTTCTCAGAATCCTGCGAGTGCTAAGTTCATGTATGAAAATGGCACCATGAATGGATATATCCCAGGAGAAGGTATTAAAAGTGCTATGCGACATGGTACCTTAGTTATTGGGCAACTTGGTTTAGCCGAAGCATTACAGATTTTAATTGGCAAAGACCATACCACTCCAGAAGGAATGGAATTAGCTAAAAAGATTGAGGGATTATTTAAACGGCGTTGTGCTGAATTTAAGCAAGCAGAGCATTTAAACTTTGGTGTTTACTATACTCCCGCTGAAAATCTTTGCTATACCGCTATGAAGAAATTCCAACAGAAGTATGGAGTGATGAAAGATATTTCTGATAGAGAATTCTTCACTAACTCTATGCATGTTCCTGTTTGGAAAGAAGTTTCTCCTTTCGAAAAGATCGATATTGAAAGTCAATTAACAGGATATTCAAATGCGGGATGTATTACTTATATTGAATTACCTTCCAGCGTAATTAATAATACTGATGCTCTTGAACAAATTGTTAATTATGCTATGGATAAAGACATTCCATATTTCGCAGTCAACGTCCCGAACGACACCTGCCTTGATTGTGGTTATACTGGTGAGTTCAATGATTGTTGCCCTGAATGCGGCAGCACCCATATTCAACAGTTGCGCAGAGTAACGGGTTAATAAAATAGCCGTCTAAAAAAGAAATTTTTTAGATTATTATCGGACAAAATCGGTGAAGGCTACGGATTAAATTTTCAAGTTATAATAGAGATACCAGTAATGAAAGGATTTTTATTATGACAGAACGTGATTAGAAAATTATTGAATTATATTTATATCATCCGGAATTATCTACTAAAGATATTGCTAGACAATTTAATATTAGTACAGCAACAATATCAAGAATTATTCGTTTAAATAATTTACCAAAACGACATGGCAATTCTGGAACTAAATTAACGACTATTCAAGAAGAAGAAATTAAACAAAAATATAAAAATTCATAGTCATTAATTTCTCTTCAAGAAGAATATCATATTAGTTATGATAGAATTAAAAATATCGTAAAAGAATGTGAAAATATTTCTTCGTCTAAGCGATTAAATCCTAATTTAAATGAAACTTATTTTGAAAATATTGATTCAAATGAAAAAGCTTATTGGTTAGGTTGGATTATTAGTGATGGAGCAATTACCAATTAGCCAACTAAAAGTAAATTTTAGTTAGAATTAACAATTAAAGAAGAAGATGAAGATATTTTACATTTATTAGAGAAAGATTTAGGAGTGCAAAATAAAGTTTATACCAGCAATCATTGTTATAAAAGATTTAGTTTAGGATGTAAAAAAATTATATTAGATTTAGAAAAATTAGGCATTACTCAAAACAAAAGTTTTACAGTAAAAGTTCCTACTTTTAATAAGCAATTTAATGCAGCATTTATTAGAGGACTTTTTGATGGAGATGGTGGTTTTACAACTTATACAAGAGCATCTGGTTAGAAATGCCAAGAATTAAGTTTTTGTGGAAATGAATACATTATTTCTTGGTTAACAAATACTTTATTTGCAGAAATTCCTGAATTATCTCATAATAAAATCACAAAAGAAAATTCTATTAAACGTATTCGTTGGTCTAGTAAAAAAGATATAAAATTATTAACAATATATTTATATCGTAATTGTGACAATCATTATTTAAAAAGAAAAAAAGATTTAATCTATGCTAATACCGAGGTAAGTTCTTCAATTGCGAAAGGTGAAGAACCACCGTAGAGCGTAGAGAGTGAATAAATATAATCTCTCCAAGAGTGCCCGACATCTGCAAAGATGAAAATGTACGCCGATCTTATAGGAAACTATAAGAACTAAAGGATAAAAAGCTTTTAGGATAACATAAATGTATTTAACTGGTAACTATACTACTGCGTTTAATCTTGGTAAACAAGATGAAGTTCATAACAGGGTTAAACATGCGGGGGTATTAGAATGATTATAAAGCGTTCTAAAAAAGAAATATATTAGCTTCGTAAAAATAATAATCGAATTGTCGATGATTATTTAGAAATAATTTTAAAAGAAATTATTTATGCTGTCAATCATTATTCAGAATAGAAAAAGCCATCTGAATTTTGGAATAGTTAGTTAGATAAAGTAACTAATTCTTTTTATGATTGCTTTACGGATATTTATGCAAATACTTCTAAAACATTAAAAGATATATTTAAAAATATTGAAAAATTTGAAATAAAAAATATTAAAGATTTAACTTTTAATGAAGATGGTAAAGATTTAGATGAACGAATCAAGTTTTATTGGGATGCCGGGGAAGAAAAACTTCAAAATACACAAATTGATAACCAATCAATAAAAACTTGGCTATATAATAAATTAGCTAAAATATTAGAAACAGATGCTAAAGTGGTAGAAGAATAGGCTAAAAAGCATAAAAAGCCTATAATTGCTCCAGGTCAATATTTAATTGCAGAAGTTAGTGGTTGTGGCTGCGGATATGGCGGGAATTATCCAGCTGATGATTATCCTGATCCACCATTTCATCCTAATTGTCCTGCAACTGTTTCTTTCTCTATTACAGATGATCCCGATGATATATATGATTTAGATTTAATTGAGGAGGATATAGAATGAAGTATGCAGGAATGATTAAAAATGATGTGGCTGCGGCCCCAGGTGTCTGTGTATCCTTCTTCGTGCAAGGCTGCCCACTTCATTGTGAAGGCTGCCATAATCCGCAGACCTGGGACTTCAATGGGGGTAAGGAATTTACCCCCGACACACTTTCAGAAATATACGCGGCATTAACCGCAAATGGCGTTCATAGAGATTTTTGTGTAATGGGCGGGGAGCCTTTCGCCCAAGAGAATTAGTTTCTTACCTATCTTGTAGTTAATTCTGTTAAGCAAAAATTCCCGAACGTGAAAGTTTGGGTGTGGACTGGTTATAAATTGGAGCAATTAAAGAGCATAAGTGTTGGGCCAAGAATTAAAGATACTTTAGAACTTTGCGAAGGCATCGTAGAAGGCCCATTCATCTTGGCGGAGCGTGATATTACGCTTCCTATGCGCGGCTCCCGCAATCAGCGCATCCTATATACCAAAGATTTAGATTTAGACACATTTGAAATAAAAGAAAATTTATGATATAATTATCTTATAAAATATAAAAAGGATAATTTTATATGGACGTAATAACTGTTAAAAACAAAGAAGAATTAGAAGCCATGGAAAAAGTAGACGGAAAACTTGTCTACAATGGTGAAGACCAAAAGTATTACATGGCTAAGGCTAATGAATGGATTAGTGTTCCTGTTACAATGAGTTCAGAAGGACTTGTTGTAAACTTATACGAATTAAATAAACAGATTGTCGAACAGTTAGACTTTATCACCGAAGAAGAATTCCAAGGGAAGAGAAGTATGCTTGAAGAATTTATGACTGGAAATGCATACATGCTCTATGGAAGAGAAATCGGATACTTTACAGTATTCATGCGGGATAAAGATAAGAAAGATTACAATAATCCAGTAGACGCGTTCTATGATATATTTTCCATCTTTGAGAAACAGGTTTATAGTATGGAATACAATGATGATAAAACTGCGATTGAAATTTGGATAAAGTTTAATGAACAAGCTACTGTGCTGTATCTGTTCGATTATTCTGCCGCGGTGGTTTATTATGAGTAATTGTGTTATTTGCCGTTTACAGTTATTCGATAAAGCATAGACTATCACAGTGGTAAAAGATGGTATGCTTGAGCAGTTCCGTGTTGATACAATGGATTTGGGACAAGAAATTGCTAATTACTGTGAAAGATATAAAGTGCGAGAAGTCAACCTTTATGGCAACGCTAACTATCTTATCGAAACTGCTAAACAAATTAAACAAGCTGAAAAATTCAAATATGGTTCAGACACTATTGAAGTATCTATTAAACCGGTTTAAGGAGATAAAATGACTGATAATTATTTATTGAAAGTAACAAATGTATACAGAGTTCCAACAGTAGAAGATGCTTTAGCATTAAGAGACGAATTAGAGAACAACATTAAATGTGGAGAATTAATTAACTTTTCTTATACTCAGAAGTATATTAAAGCTAAGGGAGAAATTATTGAAGAATATCAGGTAGTGAAAGCTACTATTGAGTTTACGCCAGAAAAAGAGCCAGAAGAACAAGTAAAAGCAAGCTATAACGTGGAGTTCTAATATGGCAAGATTTGAGTTTGTTGAACAGTATAAAGGTGCGGGCCTGGCTCTTCCCGAGCGGAAGACCAGCGGTTCCGCAGGATATGATTTTCAAGTCGCTGAAGATACTATCATCTTCCCGACGGAGGTCTTGATGGACGATATGTGGAGCTACACTCTCGAAAAAGGATTTGCTGAAGAAGATAGTCAGCATGGCACTATCGCGCATCCTGTGACGCTCGATGAGATGGCCGCAATCACCAAGGCCGCGCACACAAAACCAACTCTTGTTCCTACTGGCGTTAAATGTAAACTCGATCCTAATACATATTTAGAGCTATCAGTTCGTAGCTCATGTCCTCTTAAATATTGGCTTATTTTAGCAAATGGAGTTGGTATCATCGACGCTAAAGGAATGATAAATAATGATACTAACATGTCCTATTTGCGGTAAACTTTTTAATTGTTATCCATCAAGATTAGAAAAAAATAAAAGTTAGCCCTGTTGTTCCAGAGAATGTTCTATAAAATTAAAACAACAATTATCATTAAATTGTACTTGTGATTATTGTGGTAAAAAATTTCATAAAAAATAGTCTCATATAGATAAATGCCAATATAATTATTGTAGTGAAAAATGCTTAGCAGAACATAGAAAAATTATTTATAAAGGTAAAAATAATCCTAACGCATTTTGTAGGATACCAGAAAATAACAAACGATTACATTGTGGATATTATTGGATTTATCTTCCATCTCATCCGTTCGCAACAAAAGATGGATATATAAGAGAACATAGATTAATTGCTGAACAATATTTATTAACCGAAGAATTTAGTATTGAAATTGATGGAAAATTGTATTTATCTCCTGATTTTGAAGTACATCACAAAGATTTAAATAAATTAAATAACGACCCTTTAAATTTACAAATCTTATCAAAAAGTGATCATCAAAAACTACATGGAGAAATAAAAAGACAAGCTTTACAATTATATAAAAAAATTGGCGTCGAAAAATCGCGGAATTAAGCGGGAAAGCTAAGTCAAAAATGATATGCTAATCCGAACCGAAGGCTATGTTCAGCATAGTCAGGGGCAACGCATAGAGAGTGAAAAGATATAATCTCTCCACGAGGCCGCGACATTATATTATTGATATAATGAAAAGATATGCTGACCTTATAAGAAATTATAAGAAGTAAAGATAAAAAACTTTACGATAACAAAGTGGACTATTATAATAATCCAGAAAATGAAGGACATATATTCTTCCAAATTATAAATCTTTCCCCACTCCCCATTATTCTTAGGAAAGGCGAAATCATTGGACAAGGTATTATTAAGCCTTTCTTAAAAACTGATGATGATAGCACCGTCACAGAACGTACCGGTGGTTTCGGTTCTACGTCAAAGTGAGAGTTTTAGGATTAGATCAAAGTAGCCAGACAACTGGCTACTCTGTCTTTGAAGATGGAAAACTCATTACATTTGGGCATTTTACTTTTACTGATTCTTCTCTTGGTTCTCGCTTAATGAAAATCAGAGAAAAAGTATAGTCTTTAGTTAAAGAACATAATATTGATTACGTTGTATTTGAAGATATTCAGCTCCAACAGAGTGTAGGAAATAATGTAAAAATATTTAAAGTTCTTGCACAAGTATTTGGTATTATTAATGAACTCTTAGAAGAGATTAATATACCAAATCATTCAATCCTTCCCGTGCAGTGGAAAAGTGCGGCCGGGGTGAAAGGGCGCGCCCGCAAGGAACAGAAAGCTAATTCTATTAAGTTAGCTTCTGAGACATATAGCATTAAGCCAACAGAAGATGAAGCTGATGCTATATGGATTGGCGCATCTTACTGGCTGTATCATAATCACGAAGAAGGATTCGATTGGTCATAAGTATTTAAGAAATTAGGCTTTTCCTTCTATAACTATAGAAGGGGAAGCCTTTTTATTTTAGTCAATAAAGGGAGGGAAGTAAATGCTTGAATTCATAATCCATTATTGGCTGGAAGTAGTATTTGGTCTTATTGTTGCGGGTCTTGGAGTTGCCATTGGTAAACTCTGGAAATTATATAAGACAGAGAGAGATAAAGACATCCGAGCAGAAATCAATGGTCTATTAGAAGACATGAACAGAAAAGATGATGAATTACGTGCGGAAATTGCTCGTACTCATGCAGCATCTTTAGCACACGACGATACTATTTTAGCCAAAATTGATAGTTTAACACAATATATAGAAACACTTAAAGGTGGGGTCTTATCCATCCAAGGGTCTCATTTCCGAAAGAAATGCTTAGAGTATCTGAAAGAAGATAGGGAAATTACATTAGATGAATTCGATCAATTAGAGAAAGATCATATAATCTACAATAGTCTTGGCGGTAATCATCGTGGTGATGAGCTGTTTAAGTTAGTTCAGATCAAAGTCCAAGCGTAGTTGGCAAAATAAAAAATAGGGGGCGATAACTTAATTGTTATCGTCCCCTTTATTTTTTTTGTCTTTATTCAGCAATCAGCTCGTTTGGTTCTTGCATAGCACAAGATTCGCCTTGCGGCACAAGGTGCGCTTTGTTGTAGGAAACAATCGCTTCAATTTGAGTATTGATGTATTTATCAATATCGCAAAGTGCTTCTTCAAGATACTTGCAGGCTTCATCTGTGATAGTTGCTTTAACAGCTTCGAGAGTCATTTCAAAGGCTTTCTTCTATGCTTCGGCATCGAAGCGGCCTTGCTGTTTCAAGCTATTGACATAGGTTTGGTTGGTTGCCACAACAGCGTTTGTAATTGTTGCGGTCAACATGTTAATATACTTAACTTGCGTCTCGTTTTCTGCGTTCGCTTTGAGCTGGGCCGCACGGGCATTAACCCATTTGATAAAGTAACTAACAAGTAATCCAAGTAAAGGAATTAACACTACTTGGAAAACATCTGAAATAATAGCATTCCAATCCATTAGATATTATCTCCTTCTTCAATTCCTTCTGGGCCTCTCATTTCTTCATCTGTTGGATAATACACAAGTGGTTCAGCAGGTTCGTCTACAGGTTCAGCTTCCTATCCACCATCAATCATTCTTTGCATTGCTACATCACCAAGCTCAAATGGTTTGGCTAAATGAACTTGAATATCAAGCGTATCATCAGAATAATTTTCTACAAACTCTACTGGAGAATAACCTTCAAAGTTATATTCTTCTCCATTATCGCGGAATAGTTTTACCGATGATAAATCTAACAATGCATAAGCTAAAGGCTCAAAATATGTTTTTGATTCATTAGGAACTGAAAAATATAGATTAAAAGTAGGTGTTGCATCTTGATAATGCACAACACTATTTGCATAATTAAGAGGAAATTCTGTATTTCCAATCTATAAAACCATTTTTTGAAAACCTCCATTTTAATAAAAAAGATATATCAAAAAAAATGTGTAATGTCAAATTATAATATTGTATAATAAATCAATACTCTAAAAGTCCAGCTGCTGCCCCAGGTATCATTTGCTACTTGAAAAGATAGAGTTGTTCCAGAAAGATAGTATGCGCCAGTGTATCTAGCAAATCCAGCAGTTGAGGTAGTAATAACGTGCGGCAATATATATTCTGCATTACCAGTATTTCTTGCTGTAACACGAACATCTAAAATATCATAAGCACTTAAATTCAACCCAGTATCGCAAGAGAATGTTTTTGTTGTTCCTGTGTTGTCATTTATGTTGGGCACAAAAGTAATATATTTACAATAAATAAATTTCCCATCTGGAAGCTGTCCACAAATATTACCTGGATGCCAATTAGTACCACCAGTTTGACCCATTTGTGCAGTTACACATCGCCATGCTCCATAAGAATATACTCCAGCGGTAGAACCCGAATTAATAGTTCTAAGGAAGATAGCAGCTCCTTCATTAGTTCTTAATTCTTGTGTAATATATTGCCAAGTATATGAATTACTAATACTCTATCCAAACTAACTATATACAATAAGAGTACCACAGCAATTAACTAGATTAGGACCATTAACTATAGTTGCTCCAATAGTTCCATTTGTTATATAATAAACCCCAGGAGTAAGATAATTATTTAAATCACCATTTTCAGGAATATTAGTAGATTCATTATGCCAGTATTGTCCATAATTTAATGGGACAAATAATGTCTTCATTCTTTGATCTATCTAAGAAACTGCAGTTGTTAAAGTTGTATTAACAGTATTTATATTATCATTAACAGACGAGAGCAGATTATTCACGCTCACTGAATAATCTGCCCCCCCCCTAATTAATTAAAAGTATATCGTTATTTGATACATTATTGGTTGAAGGAAGAGAACTAATTTGTATGTCTGCCATAATTATCCTCCTATTTTCCATCCATTAGAATAACCTCTTGGTTCACAACGCTACCAAGTAGAGCCATTATGTCTATATGGAATATATTTTACAGTAACTTTAATATTGTTACCATTGTTGTCAATAAGATTATTGTTATTGTTATCAACTAATAAATATTGATAACGAAGCACTGGAAGGTCTGCGTAAGTCATAGAAAGGTAAACGTCTACGTGAGCATTAGCATTACCAACAGCCGTGAAGTCCATAGAAAGTTCACCATCTGTATAAGATGTTGTTGTCGCAGTGCCAGTAGTAATAGCATTAGTAAGGATATTGGTTAAATCATTTCTTGTAGTTAATGAAGTAATCATTTGCGCAGTAGGTGGATAACAAGTAAATGTTTTTTGCGGATTATCTTCATAATAGAATTTAATAACATCTCCATTGTGGTATACATTATTATTACCATCTACAACTATACCATTACCAATATTTAAATGAACTTTTATGTATGGGTTCTCTCTAAACAAAGATTTAAGAGTGATATTATGTACTGGCGTATTCCATTGTGTGCGGGCCGCAGTCGCATCAATACGAGTATTCTAATGGGCGATAACCACATTACCGATATAGCCAATGAACGCAGGAGCAGAAGGCTCTGCGGCATCAGGCTTATTAGAAGAAAAAGAAGAAGCCTCTTTACCAACTAAAATTTGGTTACAAGTATTTGCAGTAACATAATATCCAATTGGATGAGACCAAGTAGTTGCTCCAGCATAATTATCATCAATCCAAAATTGATATTGAGTGCCAGTAAATACTATGTCAAAATCATGAAATCCGGGTGTTAATGAATTAAGTCCAAACATAAGTTTTGGAGAAACATTATAACCTACACTCGATTCATAACCAGATGCACACGTCCAATCGTTAGTTCCTTCAATATTCCAGCCACCACCTTCTGTGCAACTAATTAATTTCATACCGTTGTCAAATGTAGACCAATCATCTCGATAAGCGGTTAAATGAATAGCAATTTTATCAGTATACATATAATCGCGTCCAAGTTGCACAAAGTCAACACCAGAAAATTCTCTAAACCATCCCATAAAGGTATAATAATCTTTATGGTCTTCTGGTAATTGAGCAATTTGTCCATAATTCTCTACTACCGAAGATGCGATAGTCGTATCTTGACGTTGAAGAGTAAAAGTATAATCATTAGGTTGCCAATTAACATATACGTCGCCTTCTGCTGGAGTAGAAGAAGTTAATGCGGGAACGTAAGTTTGTGCTGTATATGCAGTATTATGCTCAAAGAGTGTTCCAGCACTATTATAATATTGTTCTCCTGTTGGCACTGAATAACCAAGTCGCATTAGATTAAGCCATCCAGGATTATTCCAATCAGCAAGATCTGCTGTAGCCCCATAAGCTAGTGAATGCGTATATACAGAACCACTATAGTTGACACGACCTAAAGGAGTTACTGTATCGTTTGTGAAGCCAGAATCATATCCAGCAGGATTTAACCAACCACCATTTGCATTAATATGAATAGATGCATTGGCTGTCCAATTGGCTTTAAGATAAAGTGAATAATTACTAGTTGTTGGATAACTTGTAGTAGTTGTGCTATCTTGTCTACCAAATATAAAATTATTAATGGTAATATCTTGCCCAGCAGTAGTATTTACACGTTCCCAATAATAGCCATATACAGAACCATTTACTAAATACATTCTTTCAAAACGCACATTATCTGCAGTACTACCATTCATACCATATTTAATCCAATATACTCCAGAAGTAACATCACAAGTCCAAGTTCCTGAAACTGTAGTATCTGAACTTCCTGCAGCCTATTTTAAATATGTACCAGTATAATTATATATTTGAACTTTAAATGTAGTAAAAGTATTGCCTGATGTAGTATTTATATAACGCCATGTTTCTTTAAAAATATTGGTCGCATAAATACGTGTCCAATTTGAAAATGTATAATTAGTGCGTGTTGGTGCGGGAACGGTATATGCAGTACCGTAATTATGATATGTTTTTGTTGCTAAAGTTGATGACCCACCATTTAATAGCTAATAAGTCCAGAATATAGGCTCATATCTTTGAGCATAGATACCCATATTGGCATTAGCCATTGTTAATGTTCTGTTTAAAGCAAATTCTGCTCCTCGATAAATAATAGAAAATGCTACTTGAATAGTAACAGCAACTTTTGGAACATTTAATGAAACAGGGTCAGTTGATAAGCTCACATATGCAAAAGCATATTGATTAGGAGTTTCAAGAGTACCAAAACGTCTCTCATAAGCATAATCTTTCCAACCGCCAGTACCTTTATTGTCAGTTAACCAATGGAGTTCACTATTAGCTCCCCCCATTGAGTTAGCAGTTGGAATTAAATAATAAGCTGCAGGAATATTTGCTCTAAACACATGTACCCATCGAGTATTCTATAAAGTTCGGCCATCCACACGAGGTCCCATAAATCCATAAGCAGACCCGCTTGAAGAGGCACTATATGCAGCTTGCCAGACATAACTTGTACCGCTATTACTATTAGCTGGGTATGTTACTGTGACAGGTCTTGTAGAAGAACCAGCATTATTATATGCTTCAATTGCTCTTTGGACAAATAGCCCTTGAGTACCAGTTCTACGATTACCATCAGACCAAACAGTAGCACAATATATAGTAGCACCAAAATTACTCCAAGTATAAGAACCTGGCCAATACCATCCTCCCCAGCCTTTTGAATCTGTATAACCATCTTGAAAATTTTTAGTCGCATTATAAGCTAAAGAAAAAGTTTCAGTACTAGTTCCGGCTCCTTGATATACGCCATTTTTACCAACAGTAAGAGTATATGTATTCTATGAGAAAATAGCATATAAAGTGACATCTCCTGTTGGTGTATAACTTCCAGTCATACCAGTAGTAGCGGTAGAAGAAGTAGACCAACCTACGAAAGTATAACCTGTTTTAGTAGCGGTAGGAAGTGTAATCGCACTATACGCTCCAGTAGAAGAAGACCACTAAGCGTGAACTGTTTCACTTGCGGTTGGAGTATATTTACCACCATTAACTGCCCTTCGCGTACCACCACTAGTTGCAGTCCACCAACCAGTGCAAGAGTATGTGGTTGTGCGGCTTGAGGGTAGACTAGAGGTGGAGCAAGAACCTCCATTCTAGGTCGCATTAAAATAAACAGTACAATTTGAAGTCGTACTATTTTTTGTGCAAGTAGCAGTTGTAACCTAACCATTATTTGTAGTGGTAGACCAGCTTGCAAAAAATGTTGCGGCAGCATTAGTAGAATAAGTACCACCTTTAGAATATAAAGTACCTGATGCACCATTTAATCGCCAACCATTATGTGAATAACTTGTACTACGAGTATTGGTAACACTTGCTACCGAAGGATTATTTCCTGTATTTTTATCAAAAGTAACTGTAAAGCCAGTTAACGAAGTATTCGATTTAGTTAAGTTATTAGAACTAAGTGTTAAGTTAGTTCCGTATGTTTTAGTTTGATTACTTGGTAATGTGCCACCTGTGTATCCATTACCATTGTAAGAAACTGTATAAGTATTCCATGTCCATTGGGCATAAAGTGTTCGTGTTGTATCAGGTGTCCAAGATGCGCCAGCGTTTCCAGCTTTTGAGCCGCCAGATGATGCTGTCCACCAGCCAGTAAAATGTTTGCCTGTGGGCGCACTTGGTGCTGCCGGTAGGGTAATAGCTTTACGAGATGTTGCCCAATGCGCGTAAAATGTAGATGCAGACGAAGGAACTGTAAAACTTGCACCTTTATTATATCGGGTACCCGATGTACTATTTAATGTCCAGTAATCATGAGTCCACCCTATCTTCTGCGTAATAGCGGAAACTGAACCGCTGCCGCCATTAACATTAAAACTAATTACATAACCATTAGTATCACTATGAGTTAATGTATTAGAACTAACTGTATAAGATGAACCGATATTATAACTTCCTGAGCCTGGGAGTGTACCGCCAGTATAGCCATTACCGTTATAACTAATTGAGGATGTTAAAGAAACCTGTGTTAAATCTATACTTCCTCTTGTAGAGCCCTAATACCCATCTAAAATTTCTGTTAATGAACCAGAAATATTAAAGGCTGTTTGCCACCAAACATAATAAGTAGTTGATGACGTAATACTTAATCCATGAAATGTGAAACTCCACTGAGTTCCAGACCCAGGGTTCGCACTACCATTAGGCGTAACTTCACGAGCAGTAGTTATATAGCTAGTAGGAGCTGAGCTAGTAGCACCAGCCGCATTTGAATTTTCAGAAGTGCAAAGATATGCCAAAAGATTCGTATTACCACTTCTACGAACAGTAACTCTAACTGTAATATCAGTAATTTTTTTATTAGAATCAGGGGCTACTGTAATTTTTGCCCTAGTTTTATATCCATAGCCAGTATAATCAACATAGCCCCACTAATTTGCAGCATAAGTTGAACCACCATAGTAACCCCATTGGCCACTAGAAGAAGAACCCATTACGCCATGAAATGTTTTAGTTGCCATTTATTTTCTCCTTTCTCTCAAAAATAATGAAAGATGAGAAGGGGAGAAAAGCCTCCCCATCTCTCAATTAACTACTTGATGAAACTGGTTTTAACCAGATTACTGATGTATCTGCTGGCGCGGTGTCAGAAATTACGAAAATGTTCGCTTGAAGATCTGCTTTTGTGCAAGATGTTATTTCACCATTTGATGTTGCATAAACTGGCATACCAGAATCTCCAATAGAAGCAGAATTATCTGTTGTATAAGTTAAATATCTATTTTCATAAGCTGATGCAGTACCAGTTTGGAAATAATAGTTAGCATAACCAGTATTAGTTGTTACTGGATCAGGCTATACATATATATTAGACCCACCTTTTGTCCATAAACAAATTGATGCATCGTCTGTGCTATTACCAAGCATAAGACCTCCAAATGGATCTATAGAAGCTGATTCTTCTGTACCAGCTCCCCAAACTGTTAAACTTCCTCTCATTTTTCCGCTTGCATTTGATGCTAAATTATTACCAAGTTCTAAATCTGCGAGAACTGAACTTAAATCAATACAAGCTGCTGTATGTTTATATAAAAGTCCAGAAGAATCGGTAGAATTACTAAAAACTATTGGATATTTAGTAGATGAAGAAGGAGTAATTAAAGTAGTTTTTGCAGCTATTGTTAAACTACCAGACGCTCCTGTCAAATTGATACCATCGCCAGCCGCAAATGATAATACATCGGCCGCACCGCTTGAAGAAACTGTTTGTTGTAATTTTTTATTTGTGCTATCCCAAGAAATAGCATTAGAAGAATAACCATAAATATTCCATCTTTTCTAAGAAGAACCTAAACTATATCCCAAGTCGGAATTTGGTAATAGATTCACTTTAAAAGTCATATCAGCCATTAGTTTGTGTCCTCCCTTTCTTACGTTGATGAATGTGAATCAGTGACAGTCACATTACTATTTGAATCCACTTCAAAGTGGAATGTTATAAAATCAGTTGAGTTCCCATTAGGAACTGTTATATCAAAACATCTCAATCCAGAAGAAGGAGTTGTTAATTTTACACCTTTAAGATA
>JAEEGL016997406.1_pt1 | contig 14370 bp, 11 predicted proteins | sample 9134231 | NCBI WGS metagenome assembly JAEEGL01 (sample SAMN16246548, study PRJNA631951) | gut metagenome | biome: gut microbiome; feature: rumen; material: fiber-attached | host: Bos | place: Iran: Karaj | collected 2018-10
TGATGGAAAAGGTTTACGTGGGCTATAGCGATGCCTTTGCCCCGTCGGCCCTGCAGACGGCAGAGCGGCAGGCGGCTATGGCACTGGAGATCCTGCGGACCTTTTATGAGGAACGCCTGGAGGCCGGCTACAGTTCACTGGGGCTCGGACGTCTGGTCTACAGCATCAACAAGGAAGACTGCGAAGCTTTTCTGGAAGAGTACTTCGGGGAAGAGAAAAAGGTCGACCTGACCGAAGAGGAGCTGCTGACTGTAAACAAGTTCTTTGAGAAGAACTTAAATATCTCCGAAACGGCCCGGGATTTGTTTATGCACCGCAACACGCTGGTTTACCATCTGGAAAAACTCCAGAAAAAGACCGGGCTCGACATCCGGCGTTTCGACGACGCGATGACGCTCAAGATCGCCCTGATGGTAGAGCGGCTGGCGTAAGGAAAAATAAAAAGACCACCTTGCAAGCTTTGCAGCAAGCAGGTGATCTTTCTTTTTGACAGGTTAGACGCCGGAGGCAACTAGCCTATCTTGATCCAATTATTCTCTCTTGGAGAAAGAGCTTGCTGAGCGTTGAAGCGTCATCAGCGGCTTTTTTTCTTGGCCTCTGCCTTCTTTACTTTGGCCTGTCTAGCTGCTTCAGCAGCTCTTGAAGCGGCTGCTTCAGCAGCTTTAGCTTCACAGCCATTCATTTCGGCGTTGAGTCTTCGAGCATTTTCCATGCTCTTTCCAAGAAGAATAGAGGATATTTCTGGGTTCATAATGAACCTCCTTTTCTGGAGCGATTGGATGTTTTTTGTAGAGTATTTGCCACCAAACGCTACGATGCTCCGTTACGTAGATCAATTGGTAATTCTAATATAGTAAAAATGCCCCCTCGATAAAAAATTGGTATGAATAAGGGAATAATAAAAAAGACCGTAGGCAAAACGGTCTTTTTAAAATATTATGAAAGCTTTGAAGCACAGACGGGTAACTGACCTACCCATCCGGCTTCTCGCTATTCATAGTTGATCCCACATATAGTGGGTCGGCCGGGTGTCAACAGCACCGTGTCGAAGTGACTACATGCACTTAGTTAAGGCTGAAAAGCTTCTTAACCAAGGCAACAACAGCACTCTTAACAGAAGATTTCTCTTCTGCCTCAAATACTGCGTCTTCCTCAGGGATGATCTCCTGGTTGCCCATGAGATGTCCCATAAGGATAGAAGTAGCCTGGTAACCAAAATCGTTCATTGGTTCAGTCTCCACCGGAGCAGAAACATACGAGCCATTTGTCAACGCGCTCCTTCCGTAGATCAAATGGATAAAAATAATATAGTAAAAACGCCCCCTCGATAAAAAATCGATATGAATAAGGGAAAAATAAAAAAGACCAACAGCTGAAAGCTATGGCCTTTTTAGTGGGCTGTTGAGGTCTTCAATTCTTTTTATTATTTGAAGAAGAATCTGAAAAACTCACGTATACTCATCTTGGAGAGCCAGCAAGTGATCAGTATTACCCCAACAGTTGGTATTACTGCCGCAAAGAAAATGACAGCAATACTTATTATAGTTGCTTCCAAACATATCCCTCCTATAAGGTATGATTGGTATTTGAATCTCTTTTTGTAGATCAAATACTAATTATAATATAGCAAATCGTACTCAATGATAGAAAAAGAGAGTGGAATTGTATATGTATTAGAATAGAATAAAGTTTATGAGGCTAAATAAAGCAAAGAAACACCAATACATGAGTGACCGAAAAAGGGGGATGGTTCGGATAGACAAGGTTTATTCGAAATGTTAGAATAATGAAATTAAGTTATAATCTGTTTATTTGGGAGGGGCGTATGAAACATTATAAACTGATCGCCGGTATTACGGCAGCGGCGAGCCTGTTATCCGGATTTCCGGTATATGCGGAGGGAGAGCCGGAGGAACTGATCAATATCACCACTACGGCGGATGATGAGAATCCGATTCCGGATAAGTACAATACGGGGGCCAGCGGATCGCTTTCCAAGGTGGCACTGGGAGCCACGGTTTCCGGCGTGGCGTTCAAAGCCGGAGGAGCGAATGAGGCAAATGTACTGAATTTTGCATACCCTGTGGCACCGATCCCGGATACAGCCGTGATCGAGAACTGCGATTTTTCCGATTACAAGCTTACCTGCGTCGGTGAGAATCTGGTAACGGACCGGGATGTGCGTATCATATTCCGGAATTGCCGCTTTGGGAGCGTCAGTAAGGAAGCACCCGACAGCAGGGTATTCTTTCAGTTTGAAAACTGCAGTCTGACGCAGTTTACCGGAAGCAATGCAAGCTTTTCGGACTGCGCATTCGGCGGCAGCTATATGGACGGTATGCATCCGTTTCGTCATGTAAGCCTGACGGATTGTTACTTCTCGGATTTCAATTATCCGTGTACCGGCGGTGAGTACCATACCGACGGGGTTCACATCTTTGGTAAAGCGGATGTGGATGTAACAGACCTGACCTTTGATCACTGCCGCTTTGAGATTCCGTATATCAATGTGTCCGGCAGCGAGGCCTATGTGAATGCCTGCTTTATGCTTTCGCCGGAATACAGCTATGTATCCGATGTGGAAGTGCGGGATTGCATTATGAACGGCGGCGGATATACGATCTATGCATCCGATCGTACCAAAAACGGAACCCGCTGGACGATCAGCGACAGTTCGTTTACAAATGTCCGGGTAGGAGAGGCGCATCTTTTCGGAGATATTTATCCGAATGACCGTTCCGAAGGTGTGACATTCACGAATTTCGGTGATGTGGATAGCTTGTATATCGGTTCTGTCTGGAAGGAAAATGACGATACCTGCTTTAGTGTGACGAATGACACTACGGTGGAAAGAACGTTAAAGATCGTTACGGATCAGGGAACCTATACACAGACGATCCCGGCCAGCCCGGGCGGAAAAGGGCTGCGGAATGAGACGGGGCAGCTGAGTTTTCCGATCGATCAACGTATTTCCGTTCCGGGGAATGTTGCATATGCGATCTGTATCGATGCGACGGACCCGGATAATGCAAAGCAGATCCGTTATGTCAATTATGGTACCGAAGAGGTAGCGGTGACGGAGAGCGAGATAGAGTGCAATCTGGTACCGGCTGAGGAAAACGGGACAAGTGCAAGCTCCGGCTCCGGAAGCGGTCGTACGGGATCCGGCGGATCTTCAAACTATGAGAAGCCGGCGCATACACACAAATATGCCTGGGTAACCACTGTGTTGCCGACCGTAAACCGCCTGGGTGAGGAAGAGTACCGTTGCGAAGGCTGCGGAAGAGTGCTGGACAGCCGGCCGATTGATTACACCGCAAATATTCTGAAGGATATCCGGAATACGGTAACCAATGCACCGCTGAACGGCGCGGTCACGGTGAAAACCGGCGGGTATATTTCCCTGGATCGTGTAACGGCAGAAGCACTGCAGAACCGCAATGATGTAACGGTAAGTTTTGCGTTTGAGTATCAGAAACAGAGATACGAGATGACAGTGCCGGCGGGATTTGACTGGGTATCCACGTTAAATGAAGCGGGCTGGACAGGGTTCCTGTATATCGGATCCTTCCCGGGCGTGGTGGTTACACCTGTTCAATAAGGAAGCCTGGAAAATTCCATAAAGAAAATAAAAAAGACCGAGCGCACGAAGTGCGACGGTCTTTTCTAATATTGTGCTAGAGGTGCTTGATTGATGGCGTTACTCAATCAGCACCCAAGCACGGCTCGCGTTAAGCCTTAGCCTTAGCTTCAGCCTTAGCAGCCTTAGCCTTAGCCTTAGCAGCCTTAGCGTCAGCTTCAGCCTTGAGCTGAGCTTCGAGAGCCTTGTCTTCGTCGTAGTTATACTCCTTTACAGGCTTTTCAGCACCGAAGTTGTTGTGAACTACGTTCAGCATGAGCTGGCCCTGGTCAAAAAACACGGGATATACCCCCCCTCTGCAGTGAGATATCTATGTCAAACCCTCTGAATACGCAATCGCCTATCGTAGATCAGATGATAAAATAAATATAGTAAATACGCCCCCTCGATAAAAAATGAAAGAAAAGAGAAGAGATGAAATTACAGAAAAACACCCCGCAATTCGGTACTTGGGATCGTGGTGCGGGCAATCTGCAGAAACTCTGCTAATTCTTCCTTCGGGAATGCGCTGTAGGCGGATGCCGCGTTCTCCAGCAGGCAGATCACATTGTCGCTGCTTTCGTAGGACTGCAGATAGTAGGCTTTCGCACCGGCGATCCACTGCGCGATATCCTTCATATCGTCGAGCGTGTGCAGACCTTTGACCAGCGTGGTGCGGAATTCATAGTCTATGCCGCTGTGCATCAGAAAATCGATGCTCTCCTCATAAGGGGAAAGAAGATCCGCCGCGGGTGTTAAGCCGGCAGCTTTTGCGTAGCCGGCACGGGAAGATTTGATATCCATGGCCACTTTGTCGATCAGACCGTCCTGCCACAGTTGTTTTAAGGTCTGCGGGTGCCAGCCGTTGGAGTCCAGCTTTACGGATAAGCCGAGTTCTTTGATCTTTTTCAGAAATTCCGCCAGGTCCGGCTGCAGGGTCGGTTCGCCGCCACTGATGCATACGCCTTCCAGGACATGGGAGCGTTTTTTTATTTTTGCAAGGATCTCATCTTCCGCCAGAGGCGCTTCAAAATGTTCCGGCAGCACCAGGCCGCCGTTCTGGCAGAAGGGGCAGCGCATGTTGCAGCCCTGTGTAAAGACTGTGCAGGCCAGTCTGCCCGGATAATCCAGTAATGTAGTTGGTAAAAAACCGCCGATATACATAGAAGTTACCTCATAGTGCCTGTTTTTTGTTGTCTCTATTGTAGCATGGACGATCAATATTTAAAACTGAGAGGGGATAAAAAAACCGTCTGTCAAAGACAGACGGTGCTAATCCCCATAGGGGTTCCAGGTGTTAGCACACCTTTTCGATGGATTACTTCAAGTTGAATCCCTTGAAGTCCTCGTCCTCCTTGCAGCTGGAGCAATCAGCCTGCTGGCTGGTCCAAAGCTGAGCGAGAAGTCTGAAGAAGACCATCATCTGTTCACCAAAGAACATGGGCATTCACCTCCTTTCAAAGGTACAAAAGGGTTGGTATACGAATGCCATCTGTTCTAAAACTCCTGTTGTAGAAAGATGGTAATACTAATATAATAAAAACGCATTCACAATAAAAAAAGAAAAAACCATGAGGACCGTCCCCGTGGTTTTGGAGGAGAGCGATGGCAGGAATGCGGGAGCGCCGTGCGAGACGGCGCGCGGAAAAGGCGAAGGCGGCGGAAGAGGAAGCGATCCGTCAGGCGAAGCTGGATGAGAAATATATGAAGGCGGCGATCAAACAGGCGCAGAAAGCGGCGGATCTGGGCGAGGTGCCGATCGGCTGTGTGATCGTGCATAAGGATAAGATCATCGGACGGGGGTATAACCGGCGGAATACGGATAAGAGTACGCTGTCACACGCCGAGATCACGGCGATCCGCAAGGCAAGCAAAGTGCTGGGGGACTGGCGGCTGGAAGGGTGTACACTGTATGTTACGCTGGAGCCGTGCCAGATGTGCGCCGGTGCCATTGTCCAGGCACGTACATCACGCGTGGTCATGGGCTGTATGAATCCCAAGGCCGGGTGTGCGGGTTCCATCCTGAATATACTGGAGATGAAGGAATTCAATCATCAGGTGGATGTGACCCGGGGCGTCTGCGAGGAAGAATGCAGCGGCATCCTGAAGACGTTTTTTTCCAATCTGCGAAAACGCTTAAAGACCGGGGAAGCATAAGCGGATTTACCGTTACAGTTGACAAACCGGGCGTACTTCCGTTATACTATATAAGCCGTGCAGCCGGGGCGTTAGCGGTGTCCTGTACCCACAATCCGCTTTAGTGGGGGTGATGGTGTTTTGAGGGCTTTTGCCTGTGTGGTTAGCCCTGCATAAGCGATGTTGAAACTCGGGTCTTGCGCAATGCGTGCCTGTGAACCGTGTCAGGGTGGGAACACAGCAGCACTAAGCGGGAATTCGTATGTGCCGTGAGGTCGCCTGGGTGGAGTTGGCTGTGCAGCAAGCGCGCATGGGTTCGGTTCGAGGAGCGCCGCACGGTTTTTATGTTGGATTAAATATCGAGGGACAGAGAAGATGACTTTTAAAGAGTTCTGTAAGCTGTTTTTGATCTATGCGGTTCTGGTGATCCTGGGAACCGTTCTGTATGTGGCGAGCTTCCATACGCCGTTGTTCGCGGGGATGGATGTATTCTTTTACCGGGGGCTGGCGCTCATTTTATTCTGGGGGGCGGTCATGGCCTTTGTGATGTTCCTGTTGAAAGTATGCAAATGGAAGAAACTGATCACCGGCCGGGACATCCTGCTTTTGTTCGCGGGCTTCTGCTGTGTGAACGTGGTGATCTTTACCCATCTGCCGGTAACCGCGGAGCGTTCCATCTCGGTATTTATGCTGGGGTATATGACGGATCACGCGGAGGAGAGTTTTACCGAAGAAGAGATCGGCGCGTATTTTGTGGATCGTTATGTCGGGGATTTCGGCGCTTTTTCCAAGCGCTTCCACGAGCAGGCGGTGACCGGTACCATTGAGAAAGATGCGGATGGCGAAGGCTATCACATCACGGAAAGCGGCAAAAAGCTGATGGGGCTGTACGATGCCGTGGCGGACTGGTACGGATTGGACAAGAAACTGATCCACCCGGACGGGGCCAAGTAAAATGCCGGGGATCTGCTACATTTTGCTGTGTCTTCTGACCGGCAGGAATATTGTGAAGAGGCTCTACCCGGACTATGTGTCCCTGGGGGAGAAGAGCTATCGCGGAAAAGAACTGGGGCTGCCGAAATTTATGACGGCATTCCCTGTTTTTTATCTTGTGGGGACACTCGTGCTGACATGGGGGGTGTATATCTCCGCGTCACTGGTCATGCTGCTGCGCCCGACGGAAGAACATCCGTTGTGGCCGGCAAATCTTTATATCTTTATTCTTTCGATCCTCTTTAATCTCGGCTGCTTTGCCTGGGAAAGATTTTTCGAAAAAGGAAAAGAGCGGACCCGTCTGCAGTTTCATTTAAGGACAATCTTAAAATGTGTTCCGGAGCTGCTTTTGGTTGCTGGCGTGGCGTATTTCTTTACCCGTCTGATGTACGGGACTTTCCGCGTCGAGGACGGCAGTCTGCGGATCGGCCTGTCTATCTTCAGCGATTTCGCCGTGCATATGGGCATGGTGCGGTCCTTCTCCTTTGGAAACAATTTCCCGACGCAGTATTCGCATTTTGCGGGACAGGATGTGCGCTATCATTTTATGTTCCAGTTCCTGGTGGGTAATCTGGAGTTTCTGGGGATGCGCATCGACCATGCGATGAATCTGCCGAGCATCCTCTCGGTACTCAGCGCCTGTATGCTTCTGTATGTCTATGCGGTAAAGCTGTTTGAAGGCCGCCTGGCAGGAGGGTTCTCCGTACTGTTTATGATCTTCCGCTCATCACCGAGTTTCTTCCGGTATCTGAGCCAGGAACCCGCGGCAAAGGATTTTTGGAAAACGGTCAAAGAACGGGATTTCTTTATGAACTACACGCCGAACGAGGACTGGGGGCTGTGGAGCCTGAAAGTATATACGAACCAGCGGCATCTTGCGTTTGGGATGATCGCGGTGTTTCTGCTGCTGCTGATTTACACGCCGCTGGTATACCGGATGTTTGAGCGGCTCCAGGAGGCGCGGAACAGGGAGCAGGGCAGATGGGACCGCAAACGGCTAAGTGTCTTTCTGCTTGACCGGGATGCGATCCTTGCGGAGTCGTACAGCCGGGCGGTCTTTTGCGGATTGCTGCTGGGAGCGATGGCTTTCTGGAACGGTGCGATGGTGATCGGCGCGCTCAGTATTCTGTTTGTGATGGCCCTGGTTTCCGTGCATCGACTGGAATATCTGCTGACAGCGGTTTTGGGCGTGATCATGTCTATGCTGCAGACGCAGGCGTTTATTCATGGAAGTGTGGTGCAGCCGGAATTGCTGTACGGATTTATTGTGCAGAACAAAACCGTCTGGGGGGTCGGGATGTACCTGGTGGATCTGACCGGATTGCTGATCGTGCTGAGTGCAGTGGCGCTGCTGCATTACCGGGGCTTTACCCGGTGGATGCTGGTGGCTTTTCTTGCGCCGATGTTTTTTGCATTTCATGTATCGCTTACTCCGGATGTAATGGTCAATCACAAATACATCATGCTCTCGATCATCCTGCTTTCGGTGATGGCGGCAGGACTTTTGAAGGAACTGTGGGACAGCAGACGGATCCTGCACCGGCTGGCAACGCTGCTTTTGTGCGTGGTTATGACGGCAACCGGGATCTATGAGGTACGGATCCAGAAGAATGTGGATGAAGACGCTTTTGAATATGCCATGGACGATGATCTGATCAGGTGGGTCCGGGAAAACTCCGATTCGAAAGATCTGTGGCTGACGGACTGGATCTCCATCCACGAAGTGGTGCTCGGCGGAGCTATGCTGTATTACGGCTGGCCGTATTATGCGTGGAGTGCGGGATACGACACCTACGGCCGGGAAGAAATCGTAAAGGAACTGTTTTCGATCAACGATCCCGAACGGATGCGCCGGAGGATGGCACAGGAGGGGATCCGATACATTATGGTTGACAATGGCGTGCGAAACAACGAAAATTATGTGGTGCGCGAAGATGTGATCGCAAGCCTGTACCCCGTGGTGTACGAGCGTGGAGAAGGAGACTGGCGTTTGACGATCTATGATACAAAAGGGCAGAGGTGATAATATGCGGATCGGAAGATATCTTTACGGCGGATGCTGTGTTTTAATACTCGGGTTGGTCTACGGACTGATGGGAACGGACGGGGGACCGATCCTGACGTGGTGGCTGACCCTGTTTTTGCTCGGCTTGGGAGCTTATCCGCTGTGCGGACACCTGTTTTCGACGTTTACGGATCGCGGCTGGCTGTTCGGAAAAGTCCTGGGCTTTCTGGCCGGAAGTTATGTGATGTTTTTGCTGGGCTCGCTCCGGATCCTGAAATTCGGCAAGACGGGCGTTATCGTCTCTACGCTGATCGCGGTGGTACTCATCTGGGGGATCTGCTTCCTCTGTATCAAAAAAGAGGGGATGCGGAAGCTGTTTTCGGAAATGCCTCTGGATGATATTATGGCGAGGGAACTGCTGTTTCTGGTGGGCTTTGCGGTATTTGCCTATCTGAAGGGCTTCAACCCGTCGGCTTACGGAACCGAGCGGATGATGGACTACGGTTTTATGGCGGCACTTGACCGCACGGAGTATTTTCCGGTGCAGGATTTCTGGTTTGCCGGAGAAAATCTGAACTACTATTATTACGGACAGTATCTGATGACCTATCTGACCAAACTGTCCGGCAACGAAGTGGTGTACGGCTACAATCTGGCACTTTGCATGTGTTTTGCGCTGTGTATGTCGTTGAGTTTTTCCCTGGTCTACCAGTGGATGTATGCGCATACGACGGATGCCGGAAAAAGGAATCCGAATGCGACAGCGGAAGATGCAGGCCGCGGCAGCAACAGTAACGATGTCATCCCTGAAGCCGGAGGGAAGCATCCGCGTGCGATGGCGGTATTTGCGGGGACGCTGGCTTCCCTGGCTGTGACCTTTGCAGCGAACTGCCATTATATCGTCTTTAACTTTCTGGCACCCATGCTCTGGGAGATCCTGCAGCCGGAAGGAGAGGCGCCGCATTACTGGTTTGCCGATTCCACGCGTTATATCGGTTATCATCCCGAGGTGGATGACAAGACGGCGCACGAGTATCCTGCGTATTCATTTTTGCTTGGAGACCTGCATGCCCATGTGATCAACATCTTTGTAGTGCTTACGATCCTGGCCATCCTGTTTGCATGCACGAGGAAGGCGCGGGCCGGAGAAAAGCGTACATGGGATTGGAAAAAACAGTTTTCGGATCTGTCGGTGCTGATGATCGGCTTTTTGATCGGGATCTGTATGATGGAGAATTACTGGGATTTTCCGATCTATTTTGTTGTGGCGGGCGCGGTACTGCTGGCATGGCATCTGCGCAGCGGGGACTCGCTGCCGGTCGTGGTTGCCCGCGTCGGTGTCCAGGGGATCATGGTGCTTACGGTCGCAGTGGTTGCTGCGCTTCCGTTTTCGTCACAGTTCCATGCCATGACCAATGGTTTTGCGCTGGCCGAGAACCATACTCGCTGGTATCAGCTGCTGATCCTATGGGGTGTACCGGTGGCGGTCCTGACCGGACATTTTGTGAGCATGGTGGTGCGCTGCAAGGCCAAAGGCTTCCGGCCGGCCATGCGGGCTTTGGAAGGAACGGATCTGTATGTGCTCCTGCTCGGGCTGTGTGCGGCGGGACTGATCCTGATCCCGGAAGTGATGTATGTGGTGGATATCTACAGCGGTGGATTCAAGCGCTTCAATACGATGTTTAAATTAAGCTATCAGGCATTTATCCTGCTCGGACTTTTGATGGGCTTCGTGATAGCCAAGTGGATCGCTTCTCCGCAGAGTGCGGCACAGAGAAAATGGGGGATCATTGCCGGCGTAGTGATATTGTGGTGCTGTGGCTATTTCAAGACGGCTCTGGATGATTCCTTCGGAGATGTGACGGATCGGGAGCGGCACAAAGGGCTGCGGGCGGATGCCTATATCTATGAGCAGCGTCCGCTGGATGCCGAAGCCATCAAGTGGATCAATGCCAGCATTCCGAGCGGTAGTGTGATCCTGGAAGCCAACGGCAACAGTTATACCCTGTACAATTGCGTTTCCGTCCTGACGGGCCTGCCGACCGTACTGGGCTGGCATACCCACGAATGGCTGTGGCATAACAGCAACGAGCCGGTGGATGCACGCGGTGACGATATCCGCGAGATCTATACAGGACAGGATATGGCTCTCAAACGGGAATTGCTGCAGAAATATAATGTAGATTACATTTATATCGGAACGAACGAGTACGAAAAGTACAGTGAGGATGGTATGAAAGTATCTTCGCTGCTGGAGCTGGGAGAAACGGTCTATTTCAGTATAAAAGCGGATGAACATGGAAATGTCATCTATCTGTTGAAGGTGAACTGAAAATGCGGTGGTATTGGGGCGTTATTCTGCGCCCGGTGCCACCGCACAGTTTTTGATCACGGCGTATCCGCCGATCATAGCAACGGAGCCTTTTTCCGGCCAGACCGGCATCTCGTAAAACTCCGGGGAATTGACGATCGCCTTGTATTCTTCCCGGCTGAGCTGGCCGGCATCAAATCCCATGTATTCCATAAAGAAATAGTAGCGGTCTTTGGCCATACCGTTTTCGGCGGGCCACAGGACAGGACCTGCCGGGATCCTGGCGTATTGAAACAGCAGTGCGTAGTGGTTTCTGAGGTCACTATAGTCGATGTTGCCGCCCAATACCACAGGAGTCTCGTGGTAGCGGAAGCCGTCTAAGTCGTAAACTTTTCCGATCATGAGCGTGGCCTGCTGTATGGTATGGCGGTAGATCAGACGGTTCAGGATCCAGGTGGACTGCGCCGTTAAGGTCCAGGTACAGATCAGAACGAACAGGATCCCGCTCCCGCCCAAACGAAGGAGCCGTCCCGGCTTTTTCCCGAGGCGGTCTTTTTTTCTATCCCCGAACGGGAGCAGGAAAATGTCTTTTTCCACGTGATCGCACAGCAGAAAAAACAGAGGGAAGATCAGGACGTAGTGATACTGCATAACGCAATAGATCCCGTTGGCAGGGAAAAGGATGACGCAGACATTCATAGCCAAAGGAAGCAGCGCCAGCGCCGTCAGAAAGAGAAGGAGTAAGGGCAGGTTCCTTTTTTTCTTTGTCTCTTTTTTCAGCAGACTGACCACGGTCAGGCCGATGGCTATGCATAGCAGAAGAAAGAACAGGAGATACAGTTTCTTACGGAACAGGACATTGGCCTGATCGAAAGGAAGGAAAAACCAGGCGTAGGCATATTTCAGGGAAAAGCCGAGATTTTCAAAGATCGCGGATACAGAGAACGAGGATACCCGGTCTTCCGCTGTGGTATGGTAGTGATTCAGCATCAGCCGGATCACGGCAAAGTTAAGGACACAGGCGATCGCAGAGGCGAGGATGGCACGTCCGAGTGAAAGCAGCGCGGACTTCACCCTGCCTTCCCGCAGCAGGTCGTTTAATAAGAGGAGGAGGCCGAGAGCTGCCAGAGCGCCGATGTAAGCCTGGAAAGAACCGAGCATCAGAAGAAAGCAAAGGCAGCCGGCGGTATAGCTCAGGGCCGTTTGCCTGCGCAGAAACCAAAAGCCGGCAGTAACAGTGAGAAATGAAAAGGAGTAGCAGGTCGCGATATAAAGGTAGGCGAATTGATCCGTGACAACCGGGAAACTGATCATTGCGGCACTCAGCAGCACCTGGACGGAAGGATTGCGCAAGGCGAGCATGTCACAGAGCAGCATAACGCTTACCGCGATCATCGCACCGTAGAGCAACACAATGATAAAAGGGATGACGGTATTTTTGCCGATCAGTTCATTCAGATAGCGGATCATCCAGCGGCCGCAGCGGGTGGCCCAGTCTGCGTTCCGGTAAAAATGCACGCCTTCAGCTGTGGCATCCGGTCCGCCGTAGCCGTCGACCAGCAGATAGAAGTAACAGAAAAAAACGGTCAGGGCTGTGCTCAGACAGATCCGTTTGTAGCGGGAGAAAAAGGCTTTCATAAAAGACACCTACCTGTTTTTTATTGTCCGATGCGCCTATTTTATCATAGGAAATGTGATGGGGACAAGGCTTGGATGAAGGGCATAAATTGTATGCTTTTAGGGAAAATATTGATTCATTCCCATTTCTTATGCGTTCGTGCAAAATGCCATATATTACACATTTTTTTTGTGCAATTTTTCGGGCCGAAAAAGACACGGAAAAAGCCGGAAAACCACCATATTTAGTGCATTTGCCCATAGTTGGAATACTAATATTCCGGTGATCGGTTTACAGAAGTCGCTCGTTGTATGTACAAATAGCCGAAAATCCCCGCAAGCCTTTACACAGGCGGGGTTTTACCGTATAATCAAACTTGATGATAGTGCGTGAGTAGCATGCACACTGGTTGTATACTAGAATGTCAGATGGAACTGCAAACTCCCGGGGGATGAAGCGGGAGGCGAAGAAAGGAGACCGGTATGACGGGCAGAAGATTAGGAAGAAGAATACTGTCGGGTGCGATGGCGTTCATTATGGCTGCCAGCACGATGGTGGTGACGCCGATCAAGACGTACGCAGATGGCAAGATCCCGACACAGATGGATTCGGCCAGCCAGGTGAATTATGATACGATCCTCGGCCGCGCTGTGGATTTTGGTATCACGGCACAGACGTTTGTGCAGCAGGGGCATATGGAGACGACCTTTGCTACGAACGAATTCATTATGGAATGCGGAAGCAACAGCGATGTTGACTTTCTTAACGGAGGAACGGCGCAGTTCCTGATTGGCGGGATCGGAACGTCCAAGACGATTCAAGGCGATTATGCAGATCATGCAAATAAGATCGTCTTTGGCGGGACAACGGCGAACACCTTTAATATTGAAGTGGCATCTTCGGTAGTTCCGGACGGTGTTTCTCATACAAATGGTTCGAAAGTGAACGGTGGTACGGATCTCGGAAGCATCCATTTCAATTCGGATGTGACATCTGTAGTAGTAAATCGCTCCACCGCGACCGCAGACAATGTAACCAGGATTTTGACGAATGCGACGGAAAAATCGAACGAGATCAGCAACCGTGCAAAATCGGATTACGCGATCGATTACCATGATTTTGCTCCGAATGCCAACGAATGGAAGGTAAAGATGGACCTGAGTGATCCGGCATTTGAGAACAAGGTGGTATACATCCAGGTAGATGATATGCTTGCGAAAGCGTTGACACAGTCTGCGGGTGTTCAGATCATCAAGAACTCTTCGACTGTGATCGTTTTCAATATAGAAGACAATATTTCGAACAGTACTTTTTCCGGAAGCTCTTCGGATAAGAATTACGGAAACGAAAAGGCTGTGACCATTGCCAAGATTGAAGTATCGGTGGATGGCGGTAATAGTTGGATCGCTACAGAAACCGGTAATGATAAGAAGGATGAATATGAGGCGGTAGACAGAGAGATCTGCCAGAAGATCATCTGGAATGTACGTACTACCGGTATTGTTAATCTGAATATCTGTGCAGGCACATTCCTTATGCCGTTCTGCAAGGATGCGGTTGTTAAGGGATCCAGTGCCGGATGGGCAGTGGCTCCGAGAATGACGGTTGACAGCGGCGAGTGGCATTATGTATTCCAGCGTGGCAGCCAGGATACCATCAATGATGGTTACGGCGAGATCCACCTTGCA
>JAEEGL017153180.1_pt1 | contig 14370 bp, 15 predicted proteins | sample 9134231 | NCBI WGS metagenome assembly JAEEGL01 (sample SAMN16246548, study PRJNA631951) | gut metagenome | biome: gut microbiome; feature: rumen; material: fiber-attached | host: Bos | place: Iran: Karaj | collected 2018-10
TGTATTATAAAAAAAAGTAATAACAAATATAAAAACAAAGTATTTGTCATTACTTTTTTTGTGTGTTAACTTACATGTATAGAGAAACGGCCGAATCTCTAATAGGAGGGTAAAATATGAAAGTATATAACATAGTTTTAACGGGTGGACCAGCAAGCGGTAAAACTACTATACTTGAAGAAATCAAAAAGAAATTTGATAGCGATGATACTAAAGTTATAACTGTTCCTGAAGCGGCTACCGAGTTATTTGGATGGAACATTCCAGTGTTATCTGGAGAAAAAGCACTTGTGTACCAAGATAATATTTATAAAAAGCAAAAAAGTAATCAAGAAATTGCAAATTCTCTTGCTAAGTTACAAGATTGTAAAACTGTATTAATTATATATGACAGAGCTTTACTAGATAATAAAGCTTATTTAGATGCAGCTGATTTTAATAGATTACTTCGTCATTATAAAGATTCTGAGCTAGTAAATTTAGATTTTTACGATTTAGTAATTAATCTTCAGTCTACTGCCAATTTAGATAATCAATATAAAAAAGAATCAAATCCAGCAAGAGTAGAAGATAAAGAAACTGCAAAAGCTCTTGGAAAGAAAACTTTAGAATCATGGATTATGCATAGGAACTTATATAATGTAAAAGCTACTGATACTATTGAAGCAAAAACAAAATCAGTAATTAATATAATTGATAATTATGTTAATAAAAATCTTGTTAAAAAGAAAAGATATTTAATAGATTATAAAGAAGGACAAAAACTAGTAAGAACAATTCCGGCGAAATCAATTAATGAAGCTGATTATTTCTTTTGTGATTCAGATTATTATTTATGCAGTATTAGTCATAGAAACAATTATAATGATGATTCTTTTGTGGGTAAAATATATACTTCAAAAAGTGATTATGAATATGTTGAATCGGATATTCCGGTATTTGGAGAGTTTTTAGATTTGTTTCTAGAAGGGAAAATATTTAAGTCTTTCGTAGATAAAAAAATATATAGATTTATTTATGATGATGAAGTGTTTGAACTAGTATTTACTGATAATTTATGTTTTTTAAGAATATTAACAAACAAAAACATAAAATATGTTAAACTTCCTGATAATATTAATTTGCAAAAAGAAATTAATTGTGAAGAGTATTATGATATGATCTTTAACGAAGATCTAGGTCGAAAATTGCTTTAATTTTATAATAAAGTGTGTTAGTATACACATATGAAAAGAGGGTTTATATGAGTATTTATAATAGCCAAAGTGATTTAAACAAATATAGATATTTTTATGCCGTTGCTGAATGTCTTAGTTTTTCCGAAGCTACCGAACTACTTCATGTTTCCCAACCAGCTATATCTCATGCTATAAAAGAATTAGAAGAACAACTAGATGTTAAGCTTTTTGTAAGAGAAGGCAAAAGAATATCTTTAACGAGTGAAGGAGAAAAATTAATGAACTATGTTCAAAATGCTTTTGAGAACATAGTTGCTGGAGAGCGTTGTCTAAAAGATAAGGGTGATGATTTAGGAGGAAAGATAAGGATAGGAATGTATCCTCATTTAGCTAGAATTTTTTTACCAAAGATTTTAAGAAAGTATTCTGCTAAGTATCCTAATGTTAGATTTAATATTTGTTCTTTATCTGATAGAGAAATGCGTGAAAAACTTCATAATAAAGAATTGGATGTATTAATATTACACTATCCAATATTTACTAATGATATGACATACACCGAAGAAAAGATATGTGATTTAGAAAGTGGGTATTTTGGTACTAAAAAGTATTATGATATTGTAACCAATAGTAAAAACAATAGTTTTAGAGAAATTCCTTTGATATTACCACTTAAAGGATTTATTGATACTAATGTTTTAGAACAATCTTTAAAAAAGAGAAGTATTTATTTACAGCCAAAATATCGTGTTTATTCAACTGAAATGAAAAAAGAGCTTGCTATGCAGGGAATGGGTGTATGTTGGGTATCTAAATGTTGTGTTGAAAAAGAACTTGAATCTAAAGAATTGTATGAAATACCGCTTGATTTAGAAAAACCTAGTATGACACTTAGCATGGCCTATGATAATAGATTTATGAGAAAAGCTTTAGAAGAATTTATTAAAATGTTTAAAGAAGAATATCAAGATAAACAAGATAATTAATATCTTGTTTTTTTATGTTATAATTATTGTAGGTGATAGTATGAATAAGTTAAAGGATGAATTAAAAATAATCTTTCCAATATGGGTTATAGCAGGAATATTTGGTTATATCTATGAAGTTATTTTTTATTTATTTGATAAAGGGTATTTTATAAATAGAGGATCAACATTTGGACCTTGGATACCAATCTATGGATTTGGAGCTATATTTATATACCTATTTACTAAAAAAATAAAAGATAAAAAAATCTTATTATTTCTAGCTAGTAGTATTATATGTGGAATACTTGAATTTACAACGGCATATTTACTATACCATGTAGCTCATACAAGATTATGGGACTATAATATAGAAATACTAAACTTTGGTAATATAGGAGGATATATTTGCTTAAGAAGCATTTTACTATGGGGTTTTTGTGGAATATTACTTGTTTATGGGATTATTCCACTTATTAAAAAATTATATAAAAAATATGGTAATAAATTATATATATTATCAATAGTATTAAGTTTATTATTCCTAATTGATTTTTTGATAAATGTTATTGTATAATTTTTATAGAAGGAGTGAAGTTAAATGATATATGGAATTATAGGTGTAGTTGTATTTTTAATACTTATCTCAATTAAACAAATTGATGAATATGAAAGAGGTATCTTATTTACATTTGGTAAGTTTACCATGGTTTTAAAACCTGGATGGAAAATAGTTTTTCCAATAATTCAATCTTATAAGAAAGTTGATATAAGAACAAGAGCTGTAGATGTTCCTGAACAAGAAACAATTACTAAAGATAACGTGTCTATTAATATTAATGCAGTTATCTATTATAAGATATTTGATGCTGGTAAAGCTATCTGCGAAGTTCAAGATTATTACTATGCAGTTAGTCAACTTGCTCAAACTACAATGAGAAATATAGTTGGTTCTGTAACACTTGATGAATTATTAAGTGAAAGAGAAAAGATATCTGATGGTATTTGCCAAGTAATTGATAAAGCAACTGATCCATGGGGAATTAAAGTAGAAAATGTTGAATTAAAAGATGTTAGCTTACCAGAAGAAATGAAACGTGTTATTGCAAAAGCTGCAGAAGCAGAAAGAGAAAAAGCTGCAATTCTTACTAAAGCTGCTGGTGAAGTTGAAGCATCTGATAATCTTGCTAAAGCTGCTGCTACAATGGCTGCTACTCCAGGAGCACTACATTTAAGAACTTTATCTACACTAAATGATTTAAGCTCAGATCAATCAAATACAATTATCTTTGCTGTTCCAATTGAAGTTTTAAAAGCAGTTGAAGGATTAGCTAAAAAAAATGAAAAATAGACTTTAAAGTCTATTTTTTTTATCTAAATAATTTATTATATTATTTTGAAATACCATTTCGTTAAATAATGGTAATTTTTTAAATATATTATTTTTCTTTATTTTAATCACCTAGTATTATAATGATAAAAAAGAATACTATTTATTCAAATAGTATTCATAATATTCATCAAACGTAATCCCTTTTTCAGTAATATCTTTAGCAATATCTTTTCCAACATAACGGTAATGCCATGACTCTGGAGCAAATCCAGTTATATTTTCTTTTCCTTCAGGATATCTAATAATAAAACCATATTTATAACAATTATCTTTTAGCCACGCATAAGTTTTTCCATCTTTAAATGTTTTTTGTAATCTATCAGTATAACTAAATATATCTAAAGATAGTCCTGTTTGATGTTCTGAGTGTCCTGGTCTTGCAGCTATGCTATCAGCGTATGTTTCATCATATAATTTTTTATAGTATTCATAAACTCTTTGTTGATCTTCGTATCCTCGATATGCTGAGTTTATCATTAGTGTAATTCCGGTTTCTTCTTTGCATGCGCTTTGCATTTGTTTAAAGGCTTCTAATGTTTCTTCTGTTGCTTGCTTTCCTGTTCCCCAAGCATAGTATCCTGATAAATTAACTAGGTTTTCAGGGACATAATCTTCTTTTAATTTATAATATTTATTTACCATTAAAGTAGTGGAGTAATCAGTGGCTTCTATATCATGTTCATAAAAATTATAATTTGTATGAGTGTTTATTTTTAGTATAGCAGTATTTACATCTGCATCATTATCCTCGATATATTTTAAATAATCTTCAAGATTTTTATCGATATAATATGGCGCTTTAGCAAGATCAATTAGATTCTTATTAACCTCAATTTTAAGTATATAATCTAGCCTTTTGTTATTAAATAGTTTTTCTAATTCCTTTACTTCTGAAAGTTCATAACCTTTTTCTAGAAGTTTATACTCATATGTTTGTTTATACTTATAATTTTTATATATTTTGTTTCCTGCTATAAATGCAATTATTAAAAATATAACGGCAACTATAAGTATTTTACTAAATTTAGTTAAGTGTCTTTTTTTCATAATCCACCTCTATAATAAATTATATCATTAAATTATCTCATTTTAATATATTTTTTTTGGTATACACAAAAAATGTCTACAATAACACTTGCATCTTGACAAGAATAGTAGTATTATGAAATTAACAATAGAGTGGGTGATATGGATGAATAATGGTAGACAAGTTATAGACTTATGTCCAAATTATTATAAGATAGTTAATTTTGATTATGATGATGAAGACTATATATCTGAGAAACTAATTAACATCTATAAAGATTATTTATTTAAGATTAATCTAATGAATCCTGAAGATGTTGCTACAGCTAAGAAAATGGATGAAGTTTTAGCTAAGTATATTGATGATTATGTATTTAGAAAAGAAATGTCTAAAGAATTATTAAAGGTTAGAATTAATAAGAGCTGTACTGATATTTTAAAGGCTATTGTAGATAGTATCCTCGCTATTTTTAATCATTATCAAGAGTATACAACTAGAAATATCTATGTATCTCGCTGGATCTGAAGCTTAGGCTTCTTTTTTGTTGCTCTAATAAATAAGATAATTATAAGTATTAAACCAATCAAATAAATATATGGTGTCAAATAATAGTTATTTAATGCATTTATATAATTTCCATTTATAAAAATTACAGTATATAAATAAGTGATTAATAATATAATGTATAAGCTTAATTTTCCTTTATTAAAGTCTTCTAAATAAGTTTTGATAGTATATGTGCTTAATATTGTTAATATTACATTATCAAAAATATAAGTAATAGAAAGCAAGCTTTCTATTTTTTCTATAAATGATAATATTTTGATTCTTTTTAATACTATGTATTCTGGAAATCTTAGAACTTTTGTAAGTTCTGGTCCAAATATTCCTAAAATTGCTAATATTAATATAGTGGTAATAAGAGTATTAAATAAATACATTTTAATTAATCCACTACCATCGTTATTTAAGCTTACTAAAGTGATATAAGGAACTGTTGTGTATAACGCAAAAATTAAGGATGATTTAAATAGAGCATTAGTTTTAGTAGTTAACATTGGTAGTAGGTGTGTTACGTCTACATAGCTTAATAATACTACTAAGGTGATTATTGTTATAAAAATACTTATATAAAATAATATTTCACTTGTTCTAAAAACAGAAGGTAAGTCTTTACTTATGACATATAAAGATACAATTATTAAACATAATCCAATTATATATCCTGGAGTATTTAGCAAGAAAAATGAAGTCATAAAGTTTATTAAAGAGGTTAATTCCTCACTAATAAAATAACAGCATAATAAGATTATAAATATTTTTATTATCTTTTTAATGCTATTATTGATTATTTTACTAATCATATAAATAATTATTATTCCGATTAGACTACCTAAAATAGCACTTATCCAAGTATCTTGTAATGATAGTGAAAACATTCTTGAGTAACCTAATCCAAATAAACTAGCTCTAGATATAAAAAACGTTATAAATAATTTTTGCCTTTTAGTTGCCATTTGCCACCTCAAAGATTAATCCTTCTTTATTAATCTTTAAATCTGTTTTAAAAGATGGCTTTAAGTTTATCCAATTAGAATCATCATAATATCTTCTTTTAATATATAATTTTTTTCCAATACCTAGAGAGTCGGTATTTAGTGATGATAATTTAGAATAGAGTTTAATAATTTTGCTATTAATTATTTCTTCATAATGCTTATTATATTTTTTAAATGTATTTGTATTTTTTAAATTATCATTACAATTATATTCTTCTATTTCTCCCATAAGTTTAATGTTAATTAGTACATTTCTATTATCAATATCTATTTTAGTTTTTCCGCTATACATTGATAATGATATAGTATTTGAACTATTTAAACATTGAAAGGTAAATATTGTATTGTTAGCATTATTCTTTAAAATATTAAGTAAAGATGCTTCTTCACTAGATAATATATCTTTTAGCTCGTATTTATCTAGTAAAGCAGTACCAAAAGATTTAATTTGGTTATCTTCATATTTAATTACTGGAATAGTTGCATCTATTCCTTTTTCAGCTATATCTATTAAGATATTTTCAAAGTTATTATCTGTTATATTATTAAAGTATTTTTTATCATCTTTTAACATTGATGATATATAATCACTTATAATGGGATTTTCTTCTTTATTAACATTTAATATTTCTTTTGCATCTTTATTATTTACAATAGTAAGATAAAACTCATTTCTTATGTGTGGTGATCTTAAAAAGTATTCTATCACTTGTTTTAAATCGTTTTTGGCAACATCTTTTGATATAGCAAGAACTGTTAGATGAGCAAAGTAGGCTTCTTTAGGGGTTTTTAAGGTTGCATCACTTATAGCTTCGGTTATAGTTTTACCGCTTCCTTTTACTATAATGCTTTTGTTAGTACTTGATTTTTCACCATGTTTTTGGTCATTTAATATTTCAAAATTTATGTTATACTTATCATCATCTTTATCTATAATAATCATTGTAACAATAGATAAATCATTTAATTCGACATAATCATAGCAACCACTAATTAATAAAATAAAAAGAAGTAATAGTATAATTTTTTTCATGACACTCTCCTTTGTTTTATAATATTTTTTCTAGCTAATAATTTACTTCTTTTTAAATCTTTATAGTTTTTTTCTTTTAGTATAGTTTGATTAAAATATTCTTTTTCATATGGAGATATTGGAAAAGTATATGAAATACTATAATTTCTTACACTAGATATTTTAGCTATGAAACAAATGCCGGTAAATACGATACCTAATATACCAAGTGTTGAAGCGCCTAGCAAAAAGATGAAACGATAGTGTCTTACAGCGTTAATAAGTTCATATTCAGTGAATACCAAACTTGTTATAAAAGTAATTGCTATTATAATAATCATAATAGGGCTTACTATACCAGCTGATACAGCAGCTTCTCCAATTATTAGAGCACCTAGTATTGAAATAGCACTTCCGTATGAACTTGGAAATCTTAAATCACTTTCTCTTAGTATTTCACATAAAACAATCATTATTAAAGCTTCTATTACAGCAGGAAAGGGGACTCCGTTTCTTTGTATGCTAAAGTTATATAATAGACTTGTTGGAATTGTTTCTTGATTATAATTAATTAAGGATATATATAGAGCAGGAGCTATTATAGTAATAATAAAACATATTAGTCTTAATATTTTTACAAAATTGATATTGGGACTTTTAGAATATAAATCTGTTTTAGGATTAATAAAATCTATTAAAAAAGCCGGCATAATAAGAGCGTAGCATGATGTATCAACAACTATTACTATTTTACCTTCCATAAGACTTTTAGATACAACATCTGGCCTTTCTGTTCTAATTATAGTAGGGAATGCTATTTTATCATTTTGTTCTAATAAAAGAGCTAAATCAGCTGAATCAATGATTGCATCTATATCTATATTTTCTATTATATTTGTTATCTTATTAATTAAGTTTTGATCTGTTATATCATTTATAGATAACAAACCTATAATTGTTTTAGATCTTCTTCCTAGGGTAAAATTAGTTATCTTTAGATTTTTATCTTTTATTCTTCTTTTTATTAAACCAATATTTATTTGATAGTTTTCTGTAAATGAATCTTTAGGTCCAGTTAAAGATGGTTCAGAATTTGGTATATCAACACTTCTTGTTATATCTGCTTTAGTTTCTATAACAATTATTTTATTCTTATAAATAACTGCTGTAAAACCATTTATAAGATAAGTAAATAAATCTTCTTTATTAATTATTTTAGCATTTGGACCAAATACTTTATTTTTATTAATTAATTTTAAAATATATTCGTTTACTTTATCACTACTTGATACGGTTTCTAAATAAGCTATATATGTATTATTTATTTTTTTAATAATTAAATCCGGTGAATTTTCTTTTATATTATTCAGTATTTTTATAATTTCATTCATCTTATCACCCTTTATAGCTTTAACCAAAAATAAGATAGTATACTTTAGCAATTTATGATATATTTAGGGTGGTGATATTATGTCTAAAAAAGTCAAAATTGAAAAACTAGATCACTTTGGTAGAGGTCTATTTTTTGATAATAATAAAATATCATTTGTTTCTAATACTTTACCTGATGAATTGGTAGAAGTATCTAAACTAAAAGAGACATCTAAATATAATATTTATTCTTTAAATAAAATTGAAAAAGAAAGTAATAAAAGGGTTAAACCAATATGTCCATATTTTGGAATATGTGGTGGTTGTGATTTACAACATTTATCATATGAAGACACACTAGATTTTAAATTAAATAAAGTAAAAGAATTATTTAATAAGTTTAAAATAGATTTTAATAATATTGAAATTGTTTCTAATCTAAATCCGTTTAATTATCGTAATAAGATTGAACTTAAATGTATTAATAACAAAATAGGTTTTTATAAGAATAATTCTCATGAATTAGTCCAAATAGATGAATGTTTAGTAGCATCTAAACCTATTAATGATACATTAAAAGAGTTAAAATTTCTTAAGTTACCAGATTGCGATATTGTAATTAAATCAAACTACAATGATGAGTTATTAGTATGGTTTAAAACCAAGAATAAAATTAATATTAATAGAGATATGTTTTCTATGGATTTAAAAATTGCATCTATAATTGTTAATGATAAAGTAGTGTATGGAGAAGATCACTTAATAATGAAAATGGATGATCATCTATTTAAATGCTCTTATGATGCCTTTTTTCAAATTAATCCTTATATATGTAAAAAAGTATCTAGTTATTTAAAAGAAACTATTACTAATAATGATATCGTAGCAGATTTATATTGTGGAGTAGGCTTTTTAGGCATTTTAGCAGCTTCTAAAGCCAAAAAAGTATATGGAATAGAAATAGTAGATAATGCTATAAAAGATGCTATAACAAACGCTAAAATAAATAAAAAAGATAATATGTATTTTATGCTTGGAGATGTAGCTAAAGTATTTAATAAAATAGAAGATAAAATTGATTATTTAATAGTTGATCCACCTCGCTCTGGGCTTGATAAAGATACAATTAATACAATTATTAATAATAAAATACCTAATATATTTTATATGTCATGTGATCCAAATACACTAGCAAGAGATTTATCTTTATTACAAGAGGATTATAATATTAAACAAGTCAAAATATTTGATATGTTTAGTTATACATATCATGTTGAAACTATATGTATATTAGAAAGGAAATAAATATGATAGATTTACAAAAAGCAAGAGTTGCATTTAAAGAGTATATTGGCAAGTATAATAATCAGGATGATCCTGGATTTAAATTAAAAGTAGTTCATACCTACCATGTGGTAGATAATGCTATTATGATATCTAAAAAATTAGGATTAAATGAAGAAGATATTAATTTAGCGGCTTTAATAGGGTTGTTACACGATATAGGTAGGTTTGATGAATTAAAGAGCCTTAAAACATTTGATAGTGTAAGAAATGACCATGCAATGTATGCATCCAAACTATTATTTGATGAAAATCTTATTGATAATTTTATAGATACTGATCAGTATAATAATATAATTAAAAAAGCAATAGAAAATCATAATAAAAAAGAAATCGAAGATGGTTTATTAGAAAAAGAATTATTACATGCTAAGATAATTAGAGATGCTGATAAGCTAGATAATTTTAGGGTTAAAAAAGAAGAAAAACTAGAAAATATATTTCCAGGAACTGTAAATAGTAGAGAAGAGTTTGAAAACAGTCTTATATCTGATAATGTATACAACTCAATTTTAAAAGAAGAATGTGTAGATATAAAAGATAGAAAGTATCCACTTGATTATTGGGTTTGTATTTTAGCGTTTACTTTTGATCTTAATTTCAAAGAATCATTATTAATAGTCAAAGAAAATGATTATATAAATATTCTTGTTGATAGAATAAACTATAAAAAGAGCAATGAAAGAATGAATGATATAAGAAATATAGTAAACAATTATATAGATAAAAAGTTAAGTAAATAAGTTTAACTTGTTTGTTGTTATACTAAATAATATGTTTTTCAGAAAGGATATAGCATGAAAAAATACGTTAGAGTAATGGATGGATTAAAATCTAATGCCAGTGGAGAAGAGTTTAAACTTGATGAAGTTATCACAGCAAAAACATGGAATCCAAAAGAAACGGAACCGGAAAAAATGGGTGGATTTAATTTTTCCACTGAAGATAAAATATTAAGATACATATTTAGAGGGGACACTATTTATGATGTTATAGTTCCAAATGATGCTCAAATGGTTACAGTAAGTGAAGAAAAAGGTGTTTATAGAGCAGATAAGATTATAGTAACAAATCCAAGAGTAATAACTGAAGATATGGTTATAGATATTTATAAAAAATCAACTTTAACAACGGATAGATATTTTCAATGTATATATTGTTTGTTGTTCAAAAAATACATTAATGCATCGAAATATATTATTAATGATTTAGTTAACAAGAATAATATAGATGATGCTATAAAAGAGTTTGAAAATTTTGCAATTAGAAGTAGGGATAATACTACAGGTAAATTTGATTATGACTTATTATTTCCTGAGGCAAAAGAGATATATGATATATTGTTAAAAATAAGGGATAATTAATCAAAACATCCATTTTAGAAAGGATATAGTATGAAAAAGAAAAAAGTTAATAAAAAAGATGATGGTTCTACATCAATGGCAATAGGTATGTGTTTAGGAATTTCTATTGGTACAGCAATTGGGGCTGTTACACATAACGTTTCACTATGGATGCCAATCGGTCTTAGTATTGGATTATGTCTTGGTCTTGCTTTTTCAAATGAAGATGATGAGAAAAAATAGGTGTTAATATGTACAATATTCGAGATGAATTATTTAAATTACAAGATAAAAAGTATCGTGATTTTCAATCTAAATTATTACCAACGATAAATCCAGATACGATTATAGGAGTTCGTACTCCCGATTTAAGAAGCTTTGCTAAAAAATTAGTAAAAGAATCTAAATATCAAAATTTTATGGATAATTTACCACATAAATATTTTGATGAGAATCAGCTACATGCTTTTATTATATCTGAAATTAAAGATTATGATTTATGTATTAAATATGTAAATGATTTTTTACCATACGTTGATAATTGGGCTACATGTGATCAAATGTCTCCTAAGGTATTTAATAAAAATCATGATAATTTAATAAAAGAGATTAAAAAATGGATTAAATCTAAAAAAACATATACCATTCGTTTTGCAATAGGTATGTTAATGCAACATTATTTAGATGATGATTTTAAAGAGGAATACTTAGATTTAGTATCTAGTGTTAAATCAGATGAATACTATGTTAATATGATGATTGCATGGTATTTTGCAACAGCTTTAGCCAAACAGTATGATATAGCAGTATCATATATAGAAAATAATGTTCTAGATACTTGGGTACATAATAAAACTATTCAAAAAGCTATTGAAAGTTATAGAATTACTCTAAAACATAAAGAATATTTAAAAAAATATAAAAAGAAAACCTAACTATATAAAGCTAGATTAGAATTAAGGAGATGTTTAGAAAGTGAAAAGCTATGAAGAACTAAAAGATATTGCAAGAGAATATGTAAGAGAAAAAGAAGGGAAAGGAATATACATTAATGAACCAGTATTTAGATATGATAATGGTGAGTTTTATTTGGGATATGTTGTGTTAGAATTTACAGTAGATAGTAAATATTTAAAAAAACCTACTAAGTGGTTTACTCAAGATATTGAAACAGGAGAAATAACCAATTACTATGAAGAGTGTGACTTTTTAGATGTTTCAATACCAGATAAAATAATTAATTGTAGTAGTAGTATTGTATTTGATGATAATAATTTTGTTATTTTAAGCTTTGCTAATTGGAAGAATAAAATTAAAGAAGAATTACAAGAAAGATTTAATAATACAAATGATCTTCTACACAAAATGCCAGTATTAATGCTGGATGGTGAACTTATTAGTCCAAGGGATTATCTTATGGCTAATTTAGATGATTGCTTAGAAAAGATGAGAGAAGTTGTACTAAGTAGTGGTGGTAATATCGGTGAATACTTAGATTTATATACTAAATCAGTATTTGATGAAATAGTTAAAGATTACTTTAATGAAGGTAAGCTAAACAAAGAAAAGATAAAAGAGTACTTAAATGTAATCAATTACTCTTGGCCAGATTATTTAGAAATTACTAATGCTACAAATAATATTGATGGCGTTATTGATGATGATTTTATGAATTCTTTAATAGCCATGCGTAATGAAAAATTAAATAAAATAGAGAAAATATAAAAAGGACTATTTAAATAGTCCTTTTATTTTATCCCAAATAGTTTCTTTTTCTACAATTTTTTCTGTAGTGATTTTTTTATCTTCTACCTTTTTTAGGGAATCTACCATAAAGATTATTTTTGATTTGCCATTATCCTTATCATTAATATCATCAAGTGTTTTGTAATCATTTGATAATTTAGTTAGAGCTTCTATTTTACCAGTTATGGATTTAACACTTCCGTTTACTAGACCTGATATTTTTTTAATACCTTGGTCATTATACATTTCTAAACCATTTGCTAATTGATTAGCCCCGTCATTTATGAGTTCAACTGAGGAAGCAAGTAAATCTATCTTTTCATCTATTATACTCATTTTTGAATCAACATTATTTAATAAGTTTTCTAATTCATTTTTTATACTATATTTATTTAGTTTTTCATTTATTAATTGTTTTATAGTATCAGATGTCATATCAGTAAAGTAGGTATCTGATAGTTCATTAGCTGTTTTATCTATGATTTCATTTATTATACTTTCCAAATACTTTGAAGATTCAACATATCTTTCTATTAAATCTTTTTTAGCTAGTTCATCTTTAATATACTTAGCTATGTTGTTTTTTAATTGTTCTTGATATTGTTTAACACTTTCATTGTTCATTACCTCAGTAATTATATCATTAGCATTAGCTACGTATTCATTTACGATAACATTTAAATGTTCGCTGCTTGTAATATTACTTAAAACTTTAGAAGCAATATTTAAACTTATATTTGAACTATTGCTATTTAAGTTATTCTTAATATTACTAATAGTATCTTGTTCAACTTTGTTTGCAATAGCTTCAGCAGTATCATATGATACACCATATGTATCTGCAATATTTTCTATATAAGCTTGTCTATCAGAATAAGACATATTTACATCAATTTGATTTATTAAATCCTTTAGAGCATCTTTTGTTACAATGTCAATTTCATTGTTATATAATCCCCCAATTGCTTGAATTAAATTGTTAGTTAATGCAGCAATTTCTTGATCATTCTTTAAAGATTCAATGAGTTCTTCACCAATTACATCTTTAACAAACTTTTCTAGGTCAACCTCGCTTAAAATACGATTTATTTCACCTTCAATAACTTCTTTAGTACTATTTACTGTAGCACTAGCTATAGCTTCAATCATTTCTGGTTCAATATTATTAAGGCCTTGTTCAATAACTTCATTTATTTTGTTTTTTAAAGCTGGAAGTGAGCTATCTATTGCATCATTTAAGAAAGGTATTAATGTATTAATAATCTCATTTTCATCAATGTTTCTATAATAATAATATTTATCTTTGATATATTTAATAGCGTTATTAAATTCATTAGTTCCGTTTGCAAGCTTTTTTGAACCATCAACTAGTAAATCCATATTTTCTTGTAATTTATCAATTGCTGTATATAAATCTTTTATTCTATTAAAA
>JAEEGL017427492.1_pt1 | contig 14370 bp, 8 predicted proteins | sample 9134231 | NCBI WGS metagenome assembly JAEEGL01 (sample SAMN16246548, study PRJNA631951) | gut metagenome | biome: gut microbiome; feature: rumen; material: fiber-attached | host: Bos | place: Iran: Karaj | collected 2018-10
GTCATCTGCCCCGTAGAACTGTGAAGCATATATTCCCGTACCTTCCATTACGCCGAAGGAAATGCAGGAACAGATGTTTCCAAGCTGAGAAGCTACGCCAACCGGAGAAACCATGCCAATGGCAGATACCATCATGGTATCAACCATGCCCATGGCACTTGAAAGCAGCTGCTGCAGCATGCTTGGTATCGCAAGTCTGCATACATCTGAATAGAACTTCTTATCTCCTACATACTTTCCAGCTGTCATGTTCCTACCTCTTCGTGTGTAATTATATATATAACGAAATATATATGGTAACGATATGCCTGCATTTTCGCAAACACGATAAAAGCCTCCATTCGGAGGCTTTGATTCATGCATTAACTGCCGACATATCTTCTCTGATATGTTTCGTATGTCTGCATCGTTTCATCAGCAGGATTACTGTAGTAAACGGTGCTGTCATTAATGTATACGTACCAGATCCGGCTGTCTTCAATTCCGGAAAGAGGATCAGAGAAATATGCCGGAATGACGTTCATAAGCACTTCGGCACAGCCGTGCTCAGCAGAATAACCTATGTAGTCGCGTGCATCCTTTTCAACGCTCAGTCCATCTTCAAGTCTGAGATGAGCGGTACGGACGCTGCCGTCCTCATAGATGTGATAGTCATAGTCCCGGTCGTTGAGCGGGAAGCTCTTCAGCATTACATAGGCGTTGGCAGCTTCATGATTAAGGTTTCCTACCTGGAATCTTTCGCCGCTGACATAGTCAAACATGTAATACTCAAATTCATATTCACCCAATACCCTGGCGTAACCGTCAATGCTGGAGATCCTGCCATGAGTATAACCATTGGCGATAAGTTCATCGGCAATGTAGTCGGCTACGAAGGCATTACGCATCCAGTTAAGATCAAGGTAATGATGCAGGTCATTCTTCTGACAGAAGCTGATGTAATCAGCAGATACGTTCAGCCTTACCTGATCATTTCCCACAAGCTCAATGCTGACGCTTTCCGGGTCATTTACATACGGCAGTATCTCATCATACAGCTGTCTGTATTCATCGCTGTAAAGCGGATCAAACATCTTTGCCGAGGTATCAGAATCAGCGTACAGAACGCCTGAGTATAGTTCATAGATCGGTCCCAGGAACATGTGGCGGTCCTGATGGTCGTTAATTAGCTTCAGCGACTGATACAGCTTGTCGCTGACTGTTATCACTTCATTGGGATGCTCATTGATGTAGCAGAAATTATGCAGTCCATCATGATCATTGTAGATGTCATAGGTCTGATAAGCCTCTTCGCACAGTCTTGAGTACAGTAATGTCAGGGCCTTTCTTTCAGCCGTCGGCGAACCGTCAAGGCCCAGATAATAAGAAAAGGTAAACTCAACACCACTGTTTACCTGTGACGATGAGTTTACCTGAATAACATTCCAACCTTTATTGCTCTTAGTTAGCTGTGATATTCCATAACCTATCGACACCCCGGCGATAAGCAGTGCCAGTATGACTACTATGACTCTGCGCCTGACGTTAGATTCGTCAAGCTCTATCTTTTCTATCGGCTCCCCATGGAAGCCGTTATCGCGAGATGTCCGTCTCATGTTAAATCACCACTAATAATAACGCTATCGCAAAGATTACGAGAATGCCTGCCCTGATGATAAGACCAATGATCGCACCCTTCTTGCAGGCACGTGAATTGAATACGTGCTCCTTGCTTAAGAAGATGAATGAAGCTATCAGAGCCAGTATTGGCAACAGGACACCGAATGCGATATACCAGTTACTGCCGGTATCATGGATAGGTCTCTTAAGGAAGGCAGCTTCTGCCTCGGTAATGGCCGTATTGACTCTTTCTTCTTCCGTGATCTCTCTTGAGGTTACGACGTTGATGGTCTTGATCGGTTCATTCTTATCACGCAGTTCCTTGTATCTGGCAATTTCTTCCTTGTTGCCGTATACATAGTGATCATGGCCGATGTTAACCAGCTCAGGCTGATCAACTGAATAGTCATGCACTGCAGGATTGTAAGTGAACAGGACCTTGTTCTTTTCCAGTTTCGGGTCCGGGATAGGAATAGCTGAAATCAGGGAATGAGTGTATGGGTGTAACGGGAAGTTAAACAGCTCATCACTCTCAGCGATTTCAACGATCCTGCCCTTGTAAATGACTGCGATACGGTCAGAAATGAATCTGACGATTGACAGGTCATGGGCAATGAACAGATATGTCAGTCCCTTTTCCCTCTGGAACTTCTTTAGTAAGTTGAGGATCTGTGCACGGATGGATACGTCCAAAGCACTGATCGGTTCGTCAGCTACTACCAGTTCAGGCTCCATGACCATTGCACGGGCCAGACCGATTCTCTGACGCTGTCCGCCTGAGAATTCATGCGGATAACGTGTTAAGTGCTCAGGCAGCAGACCAACTGAGTTGATCATGTTTTCTACCTTGGCAACTCTGTCGGCCTCATTTTCAAACAGTTTGAAGTTATACAAACCTTCTGAAATGATGTAGTCAACAGTAGCACGTTCGTTTAATGAGGCTGCCGGATCCTGGAAGACCATCTGAATGTTTCTGATGACTTCTCTGTCAAGTTCTCTTGGAATCTTGCCGGAGATCCTGACGCCCTTGTAATCAATTTCACCGTTAGTCAGTTCGTTTACACGGATGACTGCACGGCCAATGGTTGTCTTACCGCTTCCTGATTCACCTACCAGTGAGAATGTTTCTCCCTTGTAGATGTCAAATGAAGCATCCTTTACAGCTTCAACAGCTGTTTCGCCCTTACCGAATGTAATGTCTACATTCTTCAGAGACAGTAATATTTCCTTGCCGTTCTCGGCAATCGGGCCATGTTCCGGGAAAGTCTTGGCCGTTTCAGATAACTTAACTTTATTCTCTTTCTTAGCCATAATTAACTCTCCTGTATGTTAAATGCCTTGATCAGCTTTTCATGAATGCCCTGAATGACTTTTGGTTTTTCAACCTTCGGTGCACTCGGATCAAGCAGCCATGTCTTGGCCCAATGTGTATCTGATACCTGGAACAGATCAGGTTCCACTAAGGTATCGATCTTCAGACAGTAAGGATTTCTCGGTGCAAAGGCATCACCAACGATGTTGTTGTAAAGTGATGGCGGTGTACCGGTGATTGAATACAGTTCCGTATTACGTTCAGCTAGCTGCGGTAATGAAGACAGAAGTGCCCATGTATACGGGTGTCTTGGATCATAGAAGATGTCTTCTACGGTGCCAAGTTCAATGATCTGTCCGGCATATAATACTGCAACTCTGTCGGCAACGTTGGCAACGACACCAAGGTCATGAGTAATGAATACGATGGTGTAGTTGAATTCCTTCTGCAGGTCCTTGATGAGCTTCAGGATCTGAGCCTGAATGGTAACGTCAAGAGCAGTTGTAGGTTCGTCACAGATCAGGATCTTCGGCTGACAGCTCAAGGCGATGGCAATGACGATTCTCTGTCTCATGCCGCCTGAATACTGGAACGGATAGTCATCAAATCTTTCCTCAGCCTTTGGAATGCCGACCTTGTTCATCAACTCGATGGCTTTTCTTCTGGCTTCAAGTTCAGAACACTTCTGATGCTTGATGATGATTGATGAGATCTGCTTGCCGATGGTAATGATCGGGTTCAGTGATGTCATTGGGTCCTGGAATACCGTGGCAATTCTTCTTCCTCTGACCTGTGTCCAGTCTTTCTCACTTGAGAACTTGGCCAGGTTCAGGATACATGTGCCATGTAACTGCTGTTCATTTTCATCCAGATACTTAACACGGAAGGTAACTTCGTCAAATACTTCGTTTCTTACTTCCTCATCATTAAGATCACGTCCCTCAGTCATGGCCTGCTTCAGTGATTTCAATAAACCGTTGACAGCCTTGGTTCTCTGCCTGAAATTGAAACGTCCGCTTGATAGATGGATCTCCTTGGCAATGATCTCATTTCTTGCCTTTGTTTCAGCAGAGATCTCACCCTTTGTCTCTGAAGCGTATCTGTTCTTCAGATCTTCCATCTTCTTGTTATAGGCTGACATGTAGGCGCTGTCGTTCTTTACGGCGTCAGCTGCTGCCTTTGTCTTTGCCTTGAGGTCTTCTGACATTTTCTTCAGATCTGCTTCCAGGGCCTTGATCTTTTCGTTTGTCTTCTTGATCTCTTCCTTGTCAGCCAGAGTCTGCCTGTAGTTCTGTAACTCGGTAATGTCATGAGTGGCATCATTCATCTTTGCTTCGAATTCTGCCTGTACTTCTTCCGGTAAGCCACTCTTCTTTTCGAGTTCAGCTTCCAGTTCTCTCATTTCCTTATAGGTAGCTGCGCCTAGTTCAAGCTTTGAATACTCATTGAGCTTTGTTAAGGCATTGGCAACGACCTTTCTTGACTTATCGCTGTAGTCAACAACTGTATCAGCCAGAGTATCATCATTAAGAATGATGCTGCCCTTTGATATGAAGCCGTTTGAATCAAGCATGCCGGCGAATGTCTTGGTAAATACTGACTTACCGGAGCCTGACTCACCTACGATGGCGATTGATTCATTTTCATAGATGTCCAGTGAGATGCCGCGGATGGCAGTAAGAATTCTGCCACGGACATGGAACTGAACTTCCAGATCCTTGATGGATAACAGTACTTTCTTTTCATCCATATACTGTTACCTCCTACATGTGTGTTCTCGGGTCAGATGCGTCACCTAAGTTCTGACCGACAACATACAGTACGACTGTAATAATTGATGAAATGGCAACCGGGCTCCAGAATTCAAATTCCCATCCCGGGGTAACCATTGAACTTTCAGCTGAATAGATCAGCTTACCTAATGACATATCGGAAAGACCCATGCCGATGTATGACAGGAATACTTCATATGAAATGTATGAAGGAATTTCTGATGCCAGTAATGTAACGATTACTGATGTCATGAACGGCAGGATGTTCTTTAAAGCAATCTTGACTGTTGATGTGCCAAGGCACTTGCTGGCAAGGTTGTACTCTCTGTCACGGATGATTACTACCTGAGTACGTATGAAATACGCGATACCCAGCCAGCCGGTAATCGTCAGAGCGAATACCATTGTCCAGAAGCTGGCACTGAATAACATAACCATTACGGAAATGAACAGTACGTATGGAACGTTACCCAGAATGTTGTATACCTCAGTCATGAAGATATCGAATCTCTTTGAGAATCCCCATACAGCGCCTAACAGAACGCCAATGGTCATGTTGATGGCTGCACATACGAAGGCCAGTGAGATTGAAATCTTTGAACCGTTCCAGATTGCGTCAAATGTTGACTGTCCAGATGCACCGGTACCGAGAATTGAATGGATGCTGAGACCCATTACCTTAATGGCCTTTGAAGGATTAAGGTGCTTCATTTCCGGTCTGTTCAGGTTTGCGAACGGATCGTAATGGTAAACCAGCGGATAGATGTACGCAAACATGATGATTATGAACAGCAGCGTCAGAATGACGATGTTGATCTTCTTTCTGAAGAATACGCGGAATACTGACTGCCAGTAGGAGTAACGCGGAGCAGTGATCTTTTCTGATTCGAGCTCATCGTGGTCTACGAAGGAGAATAATTCTTCTTTTGATAAACCAGTTTCCTTGATTTTATCACTATTCATTTTCCTTCCTCCTATCTGCTCTTTGTGGTGTATGAAATACGCGGGTCTACTGTGGCCATTAAGATGTCACCCAGGATGATTGAAATGATGGATAACATGGCATAGAACAGTGTAACACCTACGATGACACCATTGTCGTAATTGTTAATGGCTGTCGTTAACAGGTTACCAGCACCAGGTACTACGTATACACGTTCAGTAATGATGGCACCCGTAAGTGAGCCTAAGATACTGCCAGGAATACCGTGAATGATCGGGATGGCAGCGTTCTTCAGAATGTGCTTTGAGAAGATCTCGTTCTCGGTTAAGCCGCCGCTTCTGGCAAACTTGACATAGTCTGAGTTCATCTGGTCGATCATGTAACGTCTCATCCATCTCATCAAACCGGCAATTGACGGTAATGACAGAGAGATGATTGGCAGAATGTACATTGAATTTGTAAGACGTTCGGTAATGAACGTTGTCGGTAAGCCCAGCTTTCCACCTATTGCCTTGAACAGGAAGATGTAAGCCAGTGACGGTACGGCAATGATGAAGATTACATAGATCGTACCGATCTTATCAACCAGCTTGTCCTTCTTCCTTGCCATGATGACACCGACAGGAATGCCGATGACGTAGGCAATGAGAACGGAAATGATACCGATGACAAATGAGAAACCAATTCTGGACATGCTGTTCTTAAAGGTATCAACATTTGTATAATCGTCAACGAAACGGTCTCTGTTCATGGCAAGAGCGTCTCTTGAGCCCTCAATGTATCTTGCAGTATGCAGATCGTCGGCACTCTGTTCAACTAAGCCTGTCGGGAACTTGACGGTTCTCATGACATAGGAACCCTGTCTGGTCGTAATGTTATCCCAGACGTCGATGCCCTTCTTTACGGAATAGGATGTGCCGAGTTTTATCTTAATTATATTCTGATGAATATAAGGGAATTGCGAATCGAAATATAATAAATACTTATGCTCAGTGCCATTGCCGATGATTGCAGGTGAAAAGCTGCCATCATAAATAGGATCATGGAGAGTAAATGTCAGTCCTCTGTCCCCAACAATGTTCTTGGCATAATTAACATCTTCAATTTTGATGATCTTAGAGAAGTATTCCCACATGCGCTTGAAAATAGGAATGTCTCTGCTTGCCAGCAGCTTTGAGTCACCGCCTGCGGCTATACGGTTTCCGCCATATGAAATGGCGTTAAGTCTGGTAACTTTCCAGCCAAGGTCTTCATAATGTTCAGTGAACATCTTTACATACTTCTGTGTGACCTTGTTATCCTTGGTTGCGTCTCTGCCTAAGATCTTGGCAGATTCATATTCACTGTCAGACATTTCACCCTGCAAGTGCAGCTGAGAAATGAAGTCAGTATAGTTTTCATAATCAATGTAACCATACGCTTCCCACTGCTGATGCATGTAGACTGTCTTTACGTTGTTGCTCAGTTTTGTATACTGAGGGTCATTCACGAAAATCAGGTTACGGTTCATTAATGAGTAAATGAGCATCATAACCAGTCCGACAACAGCTACTACTGACAATAAACCATGGAGAAGTCTTTTTATCAGATATTTTGTCATAACAACACCTTCCTGAACAGAAATATATAGGAGAGTAAAATAAATTACTCTCCTATAATTAAATTTTAACTAAAAGGATTTACAGTAAAACTATTTTACCACATTCCGATACACTTGATCATGTAACCAGCACCTTCTGGTAACATTGTATCGAGGTATGTTGATGGATCACCATAGTCTGGGCCCCATCCGCTTAAGTCATAGATATCATAGTTAGCTTCATATCCATAGGTTGTGTCGTAACCAGCACCGTACCACTGGTCTGCTGTTTCGCAAGCGCAGAGGTTCATGATTACTAATCCGCCTAATGCAGCTTCAACTGACTGCTTGTATGAGTTAGCCATGTTTGTATAAACTTCGCTTGAAGCATAGTATGGTAAGTCAATGTAAATTGGGTGTTCTGCATCAACTGTGAATCCAAGCTTCTTTAATTCCTTAACAGCTTCGTCTAATTCAGCCTTAGCGTTCTCTGGGTTGTACCAACCATCGAAACCGTCACCACCGTTTGGCTGTTCTGGATCGTAAACAGTGATCTTGACGCCATCAGCATCGATCTGATCCTGCATAATCTGACCGTAGAATGTGCCAGCTGGGTATGTAACGTCCTTACCATTGATCTTGACTGTTGTCTCTTCTGGTAATGATACGAAGTTGTATGGTGTATAAGAGTTTCTTAATGCGTTCAGCTTTAATTCTTCGCCAACTCTCTGAGCCATTGATGAAGCTCTGTCGTATGCGAATGATAATGCTCTACGGAAGTGAACGTTCTGCATAGCGTTGTATGTTCTGTTAGCATCGTTAGCTGACTGTGGTGAAACTACTGAACCATCGTTGAAGTTCTGGAAACCTAAACGGTTGAGGTTATAGAATGACATGAATGTTGTAGCTTCTGTTAAAGCAACTGAAGCATACTTGTCAAATAAGCCATCCTGCTTAGCTAATACTGTTGTATTTGTTGTTAAGCCTACGCCATCGATAACGCCAGCCTTAGCATCATTGTAAGCCTTTGTAACATCTGAACCATCGTTGTACAGTCTTGTGAATGTCTTAATATTAACGTTTTCAGCATTCCAGTACTTTGGATTCAACTGGTAAACGATTGAGTTGTTTTCTGTCTGGCTTGTGATTAAGAATGGTCCGCAGTATGCGATTGTTGATGGTGATGTACCATACTGTGTATCAGCTGTGTAATCATTACCGAACTTGCCGCCTAATGATTCATAGAATGCTCTGTTCATTGGAACGAAGATATTGTATGAAAGCATTGATGGGAAGTATGGTGTAGCATCTTCTAATGTGTAAACCAGAGTATGCTCATCTGTAGCCTTTACGCCAACCTTTGAGAAGTCATGGTCGCCCTCGATATACTCGTGAGCACCAACGATGACGCCTTCAACTAACCATTCCAGACCGCCCTGAGCGTCTAACATGTGCTGGAAGCCAGCAACGAAGTCATCAGCTGTAACAGGAGCGATTTCTCTGCCCTGTGAGTCTGTCCATACAGCACCGTCACGGATTGTGAATGTGTATGTCTTGCCATCTTCAGAAACTGTATAACCAGTTGCTAATTCAGGCTGCTGGATACCTTCACAGTCGTATCTTAATAAGCCGGCATATGTGTCAACTACTAAGTCTGTGTCAGCCTGCTTAGATGTTGCTAAAGCATCCATTGTCTGACCTTCGCCGTTATATGTTGTGGTGTAAGAATCCTTAATTGTGTAGCCCTTGCTTGTTAAGAATTCCTTAGCCCACTGCATGTAAGTACCTGTACCCTTGAGTTCATTGTACTTTTCTCTCATTTCTGCTCTGTCTTCCTTGGTGATGAAATCAGTAACAACAACTAATGTGTCGTTTCTGTCAGCATCTGTTCCCCATAATGCAGAACCAACTGTGTACGGAGCAATTCTTGAGATAGCGTAGTTACCGCCACGAGTGTAAAGAGGCATCATAACAGCAGCTTCCATTAACTTAGCTTCAGCTATAGCCATGTCAGCATATCTCTTTGCCATGTCAGTATTGTTTGCTTTGGCTTCTGAGTAGATCTTGTAGAAATCGCTTAAAGCGTTATTATACAATGTTGTACAATCAGAACCATATGTTTCAGCATTGAACTGACGGAACTCATCAACAGTAACTTCCTTCTTACCACATGCAGCAAAGCTGAAGCACATAGCAAGAGCGAGTAAGATTGTTAATAACTTCTTCATTTTTTTCTCCCTTCATTGAAAAAATGCATAGTACCTTAAGATACTAATACACTTATTTTAACTTTTTATGAGAATATGTCAACAATTTTCACAGCTATGTTGCCATATTTTCACACTATTTTTTACCTGTTTTTGAAAATTTTTCAGAATTATTTTTTCATCTTTTTCATTTGTTTTCATTGCTTGCCGTCCTTATTATATTTACCATATAATATATAAGCATGGCATGGAGGATTACCCAAGCGGTTCAAGGGGCCGGTTTCGAAAACCGTTAGGAGTTGAAAGGCTCGCATGAGTTCGAATCTCATATCCTCCGCCATTTTTTAGAGGACAAACCATGAAGGAAAGCAGGAAACTCATCAGAAGGTATTTCAAGTCACCTAAGGAGTACAAGATCATATTGCTGGCAGCCATTCTGTTAGTCATATCTTCCATCCTGGTACTTGCGAATGGCTTCACCAACTATGTACCAAAGAACAGGCAGTCAGAATATGTCTGCTACAACGGTGTTGAACTGGATGCCGGCGATAAGGCGTACCTGGACGTTACCGGAATAGATGAAGGAATAAGGGAAAGAGACGGCAGGACGTTCCATGCCGTAATAGATGAAGGCATTGAAGCCGATGACTGGTACTATTACATGGTACTTATCGACGACAATACCTATCGCAAGATGGCCAGGCAGGCCGAATATTATTATGACGACAACGTTGAGGCGGTTCCCTACAGACTGTGGGGGTCCATCGTTACACCGTCTGACGCCTTCGTAAAAGAGGTAATGGAATTCTATAACTTTGATATTGAAACCTATTACCGTACATTCGGAAGCACGTATCTGGTCGTTGACACGTACAATCAGACCCTGAGATCTCTGGCAGCTTACGCCTTGATGCTGGGATTTATCGCCTTCATGTTCTGCCTGTCACTGATAATGACGCATGCCGCCAAGGTCAGTCAGATATTGAAGTTCATTGCCGGCAATTACGACATAGACGAAGTAGCTGAAGAGCTGGGCAATTCCCCTCTTACCTACAGTGATCCGACCTTTACGGAAAACTATCTGTTCAACCGCAAAACTGTCACGGTGATCAGAACCAGCGACATTGCCATGGTCTCACCTATCGACCAGGGTATGGAGCACTTCCTGGCAGCCTTCCTGGTTCAGGGAAAATACATCGCTATCGCCCGTAGAACAAAGGACGGCTATGATGAGATCATTGAAAAGATAAGGGAAAAGAACCCTGACCTGCTGATAAACAACACACCGGATAACTTTGACCGCTATCAGGAAATCGTCAGACAGTATCAGGAAGACAACAAATAATCATTATATATAAAACAAAACCGGATGGATCTCTCCATCCGGTTTTTCAATACATAACTAATGCTTACTGAGCTTCGTATTTCTTTAACAGATTGTTGAAACGTCTCTGAGCATCGCTCTTAGCCTTTTCGTACAGTTCTTCAGCCTTATCCGGATTTACCTTAACAAGGTTGTTGTATCTTGCTTCGTCCATTAAGAAGTCTCTGAACTTGTCGAAGTCTGGCTTCATGAAGTCGATTGTCAATGGCTTTTCGTTTCTCGGATCGTAACGGTACAATGCAACATAGCCGCACTGTACAGCTTCCTTCTGAACCTGCTGCTGCTTTGACAGACCGCCCTTGATACCGTGCAGTTCACATGGGCAGTATGCAATGATCAGTGATGGTCCATTGTAGCTTTCTGCTTCCTTAAGAGCCTTGATAGCCTTTACTCTGTCAGCGCCCATGCAGATGCTTGCTACGTATACGTGGCCATAGCTCATGACGATCTGGCCTAAGTCCTTCTTAGCTACTGCCTTACCGCCAGCTGCGAACTGAGCGATTGAAGCAGCCTGTGAGCTCTTAGAAGACTGTCCGCCTGTGTTAGAGTATACTTCTGTGTCTAATACCAGAACGTTAACGTTCAGGTTGTTAGCCATTACATGGTCTAATCCACCGTAACCGATATCATATGACCAGCCGTCACCACCGACGATCCATACTGATGCGCTTACCAGATCTCTTGCATCCTTTAACAGAGGCTTGACGTTTTCATTAGCGCTGGCTTCTAATGCCTTGACTAATTCTGGCTGTAAACGCTTCTCTTCAGCACGGTTGCCGTTGATTGACAGATATTCTTCGAATAATGCCTTTAATTCTGGTTCAACGTTTTCGAGTTCGTCTTCCATGATCTTCAGCATTGAAGCTCTCTTGTAGCTTCTAGCCAGAGCCATGCCGTAACCGAATTCAGCATTGTCTTCGAATAATGAGTTAGCCCATGCAACACCGTTGCCGTCTTCATCCTTAACGAATGGAGTAGATGGTGTTGAACCGCTGTAGATTGATGAACAGCCTGTTGCGTTGGCTACTAACATGTCAGGTCCGAATAACTGTGAAACTAACTTGTAGTATGGAGCCTCGCCGCAGCCTGGGCATGAACCTGATACTTCGAAATACGGCTTCAGGAACTGTGATCCCTTAGGTGTATCTGTTGAGAAGTACTGGCTCTTGTACTCTGTTTCCTTGTATAAGTAGTCTGCTAATGGAGCCTGTGGCAGCTGTTCCTTGACATCAACCATTGTCAATGCCTTGTTACCGCCCTTGCCCGGGCATTCCTTAGCACATAAGCCACAGCCTACGCAGTTGTCCGGAGATACCTGGATTCTGAACTTCAGGTTTTCAACACCCTTGCCCATAGCCTTGATTGTCTCGAATTCCTGTGGAGCGTTGGCAATTTCTTCATCAGTCAGTAAGAACTGTCTGATTGTTGCATGCGGACATACGAATGAACAGAAGCCGCACTGGATACAGTTCTCAGGATTCCACTTCGGAACGAATGCAGCGATGTTACGATGCTCGTTGTATGAAGCGTTGTTTCTCATTGAACCGTCTAATACGCCATGCTTTGTGAATGCTGATACTGGCATTTCATAGCCGTACAGGTTACCGATCTGGTTGACATATTCATCCATGTAAGCATCGCCTGTCTTTGGTAATTCGAAGTGTGGATCGAGTTCAGCCCATTCCGGCTTAACTGGTACTTCTACTAATCCTTCGTTACCTGAGTCGATTGCCTTGTAGTTCATGTTGACTACGTCGTCACCCTTACGTCCATATGACTTCTTGGCAGCTGCCTTCATTAATCCTAATGCTGTCTCATATGGCAGGATCTGAGGATTCAGAGCGAAGAATGAAGACTGCAGGATCGTATTTGTATGACGGCCCATGCCGATTCTCTGAGCGATGTCTGTAGCGTTGATCGTGTAGAACTTGGCGTGCTTCTTAGCTAACTGATACTTGATTCTGTTCGGCAGGTATTCTTCCAGTGCCTCGCCTTCAAGTGTCGTATTCAGTAAGAATGTGCCGCCTTCCTTCAGGTCAGCGATCAGGTCATACTTCTGAGCATATGAATCGAGTGAGCATGATACGAAGTCAATGTTCGTAACATAGTATGTTGAACGGATTGGTGTAGGACCGAAACGCAGGTGGCTTCTTGTAACGCCGCCAGCCTTACGTGAGTCATACTGGAAATATGCCTGAGCATATAAGTCAGTGTTATCACCAATGATCTTAACAGAAGACTTGTTGGCACTTACTGTACCGTCTGAGCCTAAGCCCCAGAACAGGCATGAAGTGTAGTCACTTGGTACTGTGAAGTTTGGATCAGGTGTCAGTGACAGATGTGTAACGTCATCAACGATACCCAGTGTGAATTCTTCCTTTGGATCTTCCTTGCATAATTCATCATAGACTGCCTTGATCTGGTTAGGCTGAGTATTCTTGCTTGAGATACCGTAACGGCCGCCGATCAGCTTGATGTCATGATTTCTTAATACGTTCATTACATCGAGGAATAATGGTTCACGTGTGCCCATTTCCTTTGTTCTGTCTAATACAGCGATCTTCTTGACTGTCTTTGGTAAGACGTTCAGGAAGTACTTGGCTGAGAACGGACGGTATAAGTGTACCTTAATGACACCAACCTTCTGTCCTGAAGCGTTCAGAGCATCAACTACTTCTTCGATCGTTTCATTTACAGAACCCATGGCTACGATGACTCTGTCAGCATCTGGTGCGCCATAGTATACGAATGGCTTGTATTCTCTGCCAGTGTGCTTGCTGATTTCTGCCATGTAGTCATTAACGATATCAGGAACAGCAGCGTAATGAGTATTCTGAGCTTCTCTGCCCTGGAATGTGATATCGTCGTTTTCTGCACCGCCTCTGGTAACTGGGTTGCCATGAGGATTCATTGATTTCTTACGGAAGTTTTCCAGAGCATCCTGGTCTAAAAGTCCCTTCAGATAATCATAATCCATTACTTCGACCTTCTGGATTTCATGAGATGTTCTGAAACCATCGAAGAAATGAATGAACGGAACTGAACCCTTGATAGCTGATAAGTGAGCTACACCGGCTAAGTCCATAGCTTCCTGAACTGAGTTAGAAGCTAACATGCAGATACCGGTCTGACGGCATGCATATACGTCCTGGTGATCACCGAAAATACTTAAAGAACGGCTTGCTAAGGATCTGGCTGCAACGTGGATTACGCCTGGTAACAATTCGCCAGCCAGTTTGTAGATGTTAGGAATCATTAATAATAATCCCTGTGAAGCAGTAAATGTTGTGGCTAATGCACCAGCCTGCAAAGTACCGTGAACGGCACCAGCTGCACCGGCTTCTGACTGCATTTCAGCAACCTTTACTGTACTGCCAAAGATGTTTTTACGTCCCTGTGTTGCCCACTGGTCAACAACTTCTGCCATTGTTGAACTTGGGGTAATAGGGTAGATAGCTGCTACTTCTGTAAACGCATAAGCGACATGAGCGGCGGCTGTATTACCATCCATGGACATGAATTGTTTTGTCATTAGTTATGCCTCCCTTGTATTCCATCTAACATTATAGACTAA
>JAEEGL017440970.1_pt1 | contig 14370 bp, 20 predicted proteins | sample 9134231 | NCBI WGS metagenome assembly JAEEGL01 (sample SAMN16246548, study PRJNA631951) | gut metagenome | biome: gut microbiome; feature: rumen; material: fiber-attached | host: Bos | place: Iran: Karaj | collected 2018-10
AAGGAGGCCTTGGCGACTCTCCTTCTGCGAAATGATCATAGGCAAATGGTATGCCTAATCGTCTCAGCATCGCAGGTACATCTGTCTTTTTCATCTTAACCCCCTGCCTTCTGCTTCAGTTCTTTTATCGCCAATGTTTCACCCTTGGCAATATGGGGCTGTGCTTTAGTACGACCACCATTTCTTTTTGCATGACCGTTTTCTAGTAGATGCGTGAGCTGGTATTTTCTGGCGTGAACCGTATAAACGGTTCCAAGAGAATTGTTTTCTGTTTGCGTTATCATCCAGCTCTTTTTATATCCACCTGTATCTACCGGAGCGTTCTCTTTTATCTTGTCACAAACATCATCAGCGACTTCTTTGCAGATGGTCTTTACCTCTTTTGCAGTGAGCTCGACATATTCTTCAAATTCCTTGGCGATGGCATTGCCCATCTCATCAACTGTGTATTTCCGATTGCTCATCCTGCCTCCTTACTAATTCCGCATGCATCTTTAAAGACTTATGTTTAAAAGCCATATCATCGACTGAGAGGATATTGTATATGCGATCCTTAAGTTTTATGCGAAATCCATCTGCTGTTATCTGCGCTGTTTCTGAACAATACCGAACATTAAAGTCCAGCTTTTCTGTGACGGTATTTGTTGCCGCTTCCTCACTTTCTTTTCCGGTCTTGGTGCTGGTCGTTGCATAGCATGAGAAATAATCCGTCCACTCATTTGTATGATTCCCTATTTCATCAGATACAACTGTATTCATCTGAAACGTGATTCGGACGTTCATTGCTGCGATATGCATCAGAACACCTCCCGCCTTTTATCAGATAAAAGCTCACGAAGGTTCACCTTCAGTTCGCTAAAATCAGCCTCTTCTCTGTGCTCATACATGTATGCGAGTGCATAAAGAATAGCCATGTCAGGACTTTCTTCTGGCATATCTTCGCTTCGGAGGATATCCACGCACAGCTTTTCTGAGCTTTCCAGCATCTTAGATATCAGTTCATCATCATCCGAGGTATCTACTCGAAGATACTTTTTTGCTGTTTCAAGTGTCATGTTAACCTCCAAAATACCCCGGAAGGAAAATCCTCCCGGGGCAAAAAATCAAAATCACTCACCAGCATGAGATCCGCTTGCAGCCTTGAGTTTAAGCACCTGGACAGATTCGGGCAAAATCAAAAGTCCTTCGGTCCTTTCTTTAGCTACAACTCCGATCATGCCGTTACCCGCAAAAATTTCGTTGAGAGTCTTGAATGATCTGGATCCGCGATCGGCAATGTTGTAGTAACTGTAGTCACCAAATGCAATTGCGTTCTCAGGCGCATATGCAGAAGTGTGAACAGTGTAACCTGCTACACGGTCAGGCTCGCCTGCCTGATAAGAAGGCTGCCACAGATACTGGCCATTGCCGTCCTTAAGCTTACGGAGCTTAGCAAGAGTCTTGTCGTTCATGATGAATGAAGCACTCTTTCTGTAAGGTCTCTTAAGCGTATAGATAAGATCAAGCACATCGTCAGATTTGATATCTGCGTTAAGTGTTCCGGCGATCTCAGCACCCTTGGTCTCATGGAAAAGACCGGTAGGCTTGCCGTTACCATCACCGTTAAGGAATGCCTCTTCCTCTGCATTTGCAAGAGCCCTTCCGAACTGATTAATGATATAGCTCTCGATATCGAAAGCGGAATCATAAAGAAGCTCTTCGGTGATCTTGATAGCAACATGAAGCTTGTGCGCATCCAAAAGCTTCTGATCGAAGGTTGCATCTCCAAAAGTAAGAGCTCCGCCTTCCTCGATCCAGGAAGCTGCAGGCTTGGTAGCAGCAACATTGATCTTATGCTCACCTGAAGTGGTAATTCTGGTAGCAAGTTTTCTCATGATGTTCTCTTCCTCAAGGACATCAACGAGTCTCTTGTCATACTCTACAGGAACAAGGTATCCACCATCGGAGTCCACACCTTCCTGAAGAACATTTGAGATGTTGCGGAAATTCGAACGAAGTGCATCGACCATTGCCTTCTTGTACTCCGCTCTCTCACGGAAAGGCTTCTCTGCATCAGAATCCATCTGTGCATTAGGCTTATTCATGATAGGGGTGCTGGTTGCCTGGGCAAGCTTATCATCAATAGCCTGCTGACGTGCAAGTCTTTCGATCTCGGCGGTAAGGTTAGTAACCTCAGCCTCCATCTTCTCGTAGGTGGCATTATCTTCTGCGGAAAGACATTCATTCTCACCGCGCTTTGCTTCTAAGAAAGCCTTGGCTGCCTCCCATGCCTTTGCTCTCTTTTCGGTTAATTCGAGTATTTTACTCATTTCTTCTACCTCCATTAATGCGACAAGAGATGCAGTCTCTTATCAAGGTCTGTGATCCGGACGCCCTGGTCCTTCTCAGTTACTTTTGCTAAAAAGCTATCTTCAACAGTCTTGCGGCTGTAAAGAACATCACTTACAGGAGCTTTCTCCTGCACTGCCTTTGGAGCTGCCTCAGGCATTTCGTTTTCGGGTTCAGGTTCAGGCTTTGAATCCTGATACAAAATCTCATCGATGAATCCAAGCTCGAGAGCCTTCTTCGCATTCATCCAGGTCTCATTTGACATGAGCTCTGAGATCTTCTTGCGGGAAAGATTTGTCTTCTCTGCATAAGAATTGATGATGCTTTCCTTAACCTCGTTAAGTACGTCGATCGCCTTCTCCATCTCCCTGACATTGCCTGCAGCAAACATCATCGGATCATGGATCATAAGAAGGCCTGTAGGGTTCATCGAAACCTTATCGCCTGCCATCGCCACAACTGATGCTGCAGATGCAGCAAGAGAATCAATGCGAACATTGACGCGTCCGGGATAATCTTTAAGGATCGAAAAAATCATCGATGCTGCAAAGACATCTCCACCGGGACTGTTGATCTGAACTGTCACATCTCCAGAGCTGCTTTCTAATTCGTCTCTGAACATCTGAGGTGTGACTTCATCTCCGAACCATGTTTCATCTGAAATCTCGCCATTTAAAAAGAGCGTCCTTTCGGATGCTCCTTCATCGCGGACCCAGTTCCAAAACTTACGTTTCATCACTTACCTCGCTTTCTATTTTTTGTGCTATTTTCCTGTGGCTGCTGACTTCTACCATCGTCAGCAAAAATACCGGCATCTTCGAGCTTGCACATTGCACCGTTAATCAAATAAAGGTTACCGCCTTCTTCATCAGGGATAGGATTCATATCCTCCATCTCTCTAATGTCATTAGCTGATAACCATCCATTCTGACGAGCGGTAGCATAACCTTGCATTCTTGAGGCGTAATCACCTCTAAGAAGTCCGTCTACATTTAGCTTGATGAAGTACTTTCCTTTTTCTGAAGGAAGCAGCAGCGCCTTTTGGAGTGCTTGTTCCCATCTGATCACCCAAGGATCGAGAGTGTATTTAACAAACTCAAGACTCTGGTTTTCTATGTTAGAAAAGGTCGCACGTTCCAAATCTCCGATCATATGAGGAGGGATCCTATAAAGCCTTGCTATTTCATCGAGCTGAAACTTCCTGGTTTCCAAGAACTGCATTTCATCGGGCTTAAGTGTAATGGGATTAAAATGCATTCCCTCTTCAAGTACAGCAACCCTGTGTGAATTACCACTACCCTGATAAACGCTGTTCCAGGATTCTCTTACCTTATCCGGGTTCTTCAAAACGCCGGGATGTTCAAGAACGCCACCAGGATTTGCACCATTTTTGAAAAATGATCCCCCATACTCGTCGGCAGCGATCATAATACCCACAGCCTGCTTAGCTATGGCTATTGGCGAATAACCCTTTAAACCATCGAAGGATAAACCAGGGATATGAAGAACATCCTCACACCTGAGAATGTACTGGCCAGTATCTGGAGTGTTAGGGTTTTCATTGCTCTGCTTTGTGTAGATATAATAAAGCTTGCCGTTTTCATCACGTTCGACATCCATACAGTTTGGCAAGAGCGGGTAAAGTGCAAGCACTCTTCCGTTACCATCTCTTATGATCTGCGCGTAAGCATTGCCATAAACAAGAAGCTGACTCATAAGTGTTTCCCTGAAAGTGAAACTCGTCATCTCTTCATTAGGCTGATCATGCAAAAGATGATATAGCGGATGTTCGAACTCTAAGTTCTTGCCACCACCCTCTTTATATGAATAAACATGAAGTGGTAGACTCGCTATTGCTTCTGAAAGGATCTTCACGCAGTCGTACACTGCAGTTGTCTGCATTGCACTGCGTTCATTTACAACCTTTCCGGATGAAGTTCTGCCAAACAAAAAAGGGACGCTGCCTCCGACTGTGTCCTTGGGCTTGTCCCTTGCCTGACCGAATCTGAAGATTTCAGATATTTTCATAAAACCCTCCATTAAAATGAAATGATCCCTCGTTCGTCATAAACTGACTCGGAGGAATCATTACCGCATCTTATAGCTCTATCAAGTGCCATAACCATTGCAACAGCACCATCGATACGTTCTGTACTTTTTGCTTTATCCATTTTTATATTTCCGGCTGGATCTTGCCTTATGTATATGTTATCCATATTCCAGCGAAGAACCGGATGTCCACCATGAACAATCTTTCCTTCAAGAACAAGTTTCATCAGCTCTTTTGTCGGCGGAGACATTGAAGCAAAACCCTGGCCAAAAGGAACCACATTAAATCCCATACCCTCTAAATCCTGGCTGAGTTGCACAGCTCCCCATCTGTCATAGGCAATTTCCTTAATATTGTACTTTGTACCAAGTTCTTCTATGAACTTCTCGATGAAGTCATAATGAATAACATTTCCTTCCGTTGTCATTAGGTGGCCGGTCTTCTTCCATGTATCATATGGAACATGATCACGTCGCACTCTTAAATCAAGAGTATCTTCCGGCACCCAGAAATATGGAATTACCTTATACTTATCATCTTCATCAAGTGGTGGAAAGCAAAGCACAAAGGCCGTAATATCGATCGAGCTTGAAAGATCAAGTCCTGCATAGCATATACGGCCTTCAAGTTCCTCCGGATCAATAGGATCATTACAAAGATCCCATTTGTCCATTGGCATCCACCTGGTTGTTTGCTTAACCCATTGATTAAGCCTCAACTGCCTGAAAGAGTTCTCCTCTGCAGGATTTTCCTTTGCAGACTGGCACGCTGCTTCAACTTTATCTATTCCAACGGTCATCCCAAGACTCGGATTTGCCTTTTTCCAAACCTCAGGATCGGTCCAGTCATCGTCAGGATCCGCTCCATAAATGACTGGATAAAAAGTAGGATCGTGTTTTCTACCTTCAAGGATATCTTTCGCTTTTTGATGAACCTCATAACATATCGAGTTCGTATCTGATCCTGCGGTGGTTATCAAAAAATACAAAGGCTGCGTTCTTGCATCTCCTGAACCGCGAAGGAGAACATCATAAAGCCTTCGATCAGGCTGGGTATGAAGCTCATCAAATATAACGCCGTGAACATTGAATCCATGCTTCGAATATGCTTCTGCAGACAGCACCTGATAAAAACTATTTGTAGGTGTGTAAACTATCCTTTTTTGTGAAGCAAGTATTTTTACTCTTTTACTAAGAGCCGGGCACATCCGAATCATATCTACAGCTACAGAAAACACTATGGCCGCTTGCTGGCGGTCCGCAGCGGCTCCGTAAATCTCGGCTCTTTGCTCTCCATCTGCACAACACAGATATAAAGCAACTGCGGCTGCGAGTTCTGACTTACCCTGTTTCTTCGGAATTTCAATATAAGCGTAGTTAAACTGACGGTACCCATTAGGCTTTAATACACCGGTGAGGTCCCTGAGGATCTGCTCTTGCCAGTCGATAAGCTCAAATTTCTGTCCGGCAAAAGATCCCTTTGTATGTGTAAGACATTCTATAAAGTTAACTGCATAGTCTGCTTTTTCCTTGTCATAGTGTGAATCCTCAGCCATGAATCTGGTAGGAACATACTTCTTCAATTTTCTTATGGCCATGTATGTGTCTCCTATAAAAAGAAACACCCACGAGAAAAAGGCTGAAGCTCAGCCGCTTTCTCTTAGGTGCTTCCTTAGTTGTACTGGTCCAGGCAAATGCTGTAAGCAATCATCGTTGCTTTGTCGTTCTCATCAGGCTCGATCTCCCAGCCGCGGTCGTAAGCTACAACCGTCTTGCCGTCGATCTTGATCTCAAGCTTGCTGATCTTGCCCTCGTTAATTCCGTAAACGCTGCCCTCGTCATAGGCCTTAACCCAGTAGTGGGCGATCTTTGTATCCTTCTTGTTTATCGGAATCCCGATCGTTCCTTCGTGCCAAAGTCTGTTAGTTTCTTTCATCTCTTTGCCTCCTTTTTTTCGGGCTTTTTGCCCCTTTCGTTGTACATATTAATCACTCTAAAGCACATATATATCAACGAATATCTGACAAATAAGGTGACAATTATTTGCCGGAGGATTTGTACTTTTTACCGCTTTTCTATCAAGCAGGTTTCGCCGTCAACTTTTGTTATCAGGAACCTTATTTCTCGCCAAGTAAGCTCGATCATCCTGATGCAGCAATATGGATTGCTTCTTTCGTTGTCGCTTATGATCTGACCATGACTGATCATGAAGGCTGCTACATTTTCAAGGATGCGGTTGCGGATCTTGTCTCTCTCATTCCAAGTCATCTTCGTCACCTCCTCATGCTCTCTGCATTTTGAAGGCGGGAATCTTCTTAAGTCCGCCGGTCATGAAGTCTGTGAAGGGCGCGTTTACTTCGGTAAGTCCGGTGACCTTCCAGCCCTTCTTGTCGAACTCTGCGATCGTCTCGATCAGGCTTGAGTAGGTGCTCGAAATGGTGAACTCGGTGATCCCGAACTCGTCAAGGTTTGCAATGATCTGGTCGATGTCGCTTTCCCAAATGACCTCGTGGAAATCAAGCAGGTCGTTTTCGTGCTCTCTTGCTGAAAAGTAAGCCTGGCCGAATGTCTGGTTAATGTTTGTGTCCTTGTATTTTGCTCCGGCTTCTCTCATCTGCTCTAAGGTTTCAAGTCTCTTCATGGTGTTTTCCTCCTTTTGTTTGCGGGCTTTTTAGCCCTTTTCGTTGTACATATTAATCACTCTAAACCGCACATATATCCAGTTATATTTGCAAATATATGTAACAAAGTGATGTGGAGGAAATTGTGTAATTTACTTGATCTGTTTACAGGAATCTTCGCCGTAAACAACGCTCAAATCTGAGCCATTATCCCAGTCCACCATGATGGATCCAAGATCATCAACGCCTTTAACTGTTCCCTTAGTTCCTATTGGCGGAGCATGAAAATCATCCATCTGGGTAAGCTCTACCCGGCAACCTACCGGGTAGGACTCTCTTATTCTTTCAACAATCTCTCTGGTAGGTACTCTCATGCACTTACTCCTTTCTGGCCGCTCTTAAATGCCGCGGATCCGGAGAGGTTCATGAGAAGAACCTTCCTTGTGTCTTTGTACTCAGCTCCTATAAATCCAAGTCTTAAAAGAAAACATCTGAACTCGTATTTTTCGTTTACGATCTCCTTGGGCTTTACCGACACGCTCTTCTGCTTTATTGCCATGTCGCCGAGTGCTGCAACAAACTCTGTGAAGGCTTTCGTTTCAAGGCTTGATCCGACCTTAAACCAAGGAAATGTGATCTTATTCTTATCAATTTTGATCTCGGTGCTCTCGCATTCAAAAGCCCGCTTGATGAGCTCACCCTTTGCTTCAATGAGGCGCATTAAGTTTTTCAAAGACTCATCATCGAAGTTCTTTCTTGGAAGTGAAATCTCAACCGCCTTGAGTTCTTTAGGCGCTTCCGGTTTAGCCTTTTCCTTTTTTGGCGTTACACCTTCAAGTACCTCGAAAGAAAAGCCTGCCTTCTTGATCGCTTTGAGAAGCTCTTCGTTATCAGGGCCTACAAGAATGTCGCCCCTTTCAAGTTCGTACTCGCCAATGTTGTAGCTACAACGCGGCACTTTGTTATAAGTTGCTTCGCAGCCGGTCTTCTTGCTGATCAGCCCGATCAGCTCTTTCTTTTCAGTTTTGTTTACATTAAATTTTGCTTTCATAAAAGCCTCCTTTCTTTTGGTAGTACACATCTTTGCTCTAAGCCGCACATATATCAACGACTTTCGAGCTGTATATGTACCAAAGATGTGAGGCAGATTTTGTGTATGTTAGACTTCAAGTTCCTTTACAAGATCGGTGTACATAAGCTTTTCACCGTCACGCTCAACGTACACATTCTCAGTATCACCAGTATCTTCTACATATCTACGCAAAATGACTGAGGCATACTTTTCATCAAGCTCCATCATGAAGCAGATACGGTTTGTCTGCTCGCAGGCCATAAGGGTCGATCCAGATCCGCCAAAGGTATCAATGACAATTCCATTTTCCTGGCTGGAATTACCTATAGGATATCCAAGAAGATCCAGGGGCTTTGATGTCGGATGGTTCTTATTTCTCTTTGGCTTATTGAAGTTCCAGATCGTGGTCTGTGATCTGTCAGAATACCAGGGGTGCTTTCCATTCTGGAGGAAGCCATAAAGCACAGGCTCATGCTGCCACTGATAATCGCTCCTTCCAAGAACAAGCGAGTTCTTTACCCAGATGCAACATCCGGCCAAATGAAAACCTGCATCAATAAAAGCCTTCCTGAAATTGAGGCCTTCTGTATCAGCGTGGAACACATAAGCGGCTCCGCCTTTTTCAAGATGTGCTGCCATGTTCTTAAAGGCATCAAGAAGGAACTGATAAAACTCATCGCCCTTGATGGAATCGTTCTGAATAGATAAACCGTCAGAGCTCTTAAAGGACACACCGTAAGGAGGGTCCGTCACGATGAGGTTTGCCTTCTTATCTCCCATCAGTGTATTTACATCTTCTGTAGATGTAGCATCGCCGCACATAAGTGTGTGTCTTCCGACGTGCCAAACATCGCCACGCTCAACGAATGATGCTTTTTCAAGAGCAGCATTCAGATCAAAATCGTCATCTTCTACATCCGACTTGTTATCATCCGCAAAAAGATCGGCTATCTCTTTTGCATCAAAACCGATGAGATTAACATCAAAACTTTCAGCCTGTAAAGCTTCGATCTCGATCTTTAACATCTCCTCGTCCCAGCCTGCATCCATAGCAAGTCTGTTGTCAGCCAAGATGTATGCTTTCTTTTGTGCTTCTGTCAGATAGTCAACAAGGACGCAGGGAACCTCTGTAATGCCTTCTTCTTTTGCTGCCATAAGTCTTCCATGGCCGGCGATCACATTTTTGTCTGCATCAATGATGACCGGATTAATAAATCCAAACTCCCTAAGAGAGCTTCTGATCTTCATCACCTGTTCGGGCGAATGAGTTCTTGCATTATTCACATAAGGGATGAGGTCCGAAACTGGAACCATCATCATGTCAGATACATTCTTCATCTTTAAGGACACCCTTCTTTCTCAGCAGTCTGTTAAGGCCCCGTCTTGCTCCTTCTACATCACCTGCAAGAGCCTGACCTTTCATGGTGCTGAATTCTTGTTTTGAAAGGTACTTTGTGTAGCCTTTCATTACGCCAATAAAAAAGGCAGCTGAATCTTCATCAGCTACCTGCATTCGGTACATAGGTTTTGATTTCATTGTCTGCTCCTTAGAAGTTTTTCCATGAGATCATCGTTGGGTGATCCCTCGAAATCTGATGCGCAGTTTTCTTTCACCACTTGGAAGATCTGATACCATACCTGGTTGATCTGCTTCATGTATGCCTGGCTCATAGCCACATACGGTGAAGCGCATGCTGCTCCAGTTGTTGGATGCTTTGCAAGGAAACCATATTCTGAAATTGCATTCTCACACTGGATCCATCGAGAAACGCTCATGGCATAAGACTCTATCAGCTGTGAGTTAACAAGTCTCTCACATCCTCTTTCCTTTAACCAGGCATAAGTCTCTGCGTAGATCTCCTGAGCAAGTAGTCCCTCACCGACCTTCTGCTCTCTTTTCAGATATTCCTTTACAGGAGGCATATCGTTTCCATCAAAAGATGCCGGTTCAGGAAGGTCTATAACCTTGGCCAACTTTCCGGCGTTGATCTTTTCAGCAAGTGGCTTAGGTTTTCGGCCTGCGCCAGGGCGTGCACCGCCCCTAACTGTTCCGTCCTTAGCCATTATTTCACCTCTTTTTTAGTCAAAATTTGCGTCCGGGGGGTTAATACCCCGTTTGAATTCCGATTTGTGCGCGCGAGCCCCAGGCGCCGTTCAGTCCCCATGCGGATTCCAGAGATTTAATATTCCCCCACCGGCTCTAGAAGCGACTTCCAGGCCTTGTCAATACGTGTACTCTCTTGTAACAAGAGCTCCACGCTGTCCATGAGCTTTTAAGTGACAGCTCTTACAAAGCGACCGCAGATTACTTCGTTCATGAGTTCCACCTTCAGACAAAGGAATAATGTGGTGAACCTCGTCAACAGGCACCGCGATCCCCTTCTTTAAACACTCTTCACAAAACGGATGAGTCTTTACGTAAGAGTCCCGGATCCTTTTCCAGGCTCTGCCATATCTACGGCGTACGGCAGGATCTCTGTCATACTTCTCGTATCTTCTGGCATCATCTTTCTTATGCTGTGCACAATACTTTTCATGCGTCAGCTCTTTACATCCTGGCCACGCACACGGCTTAGCAGGTTTGTACGGCAAGCATCTCAACTCCTTTCTGCATAACAAAAGCCCCGGAAAGATCTTTCCGAGGCCTCGCCGCTTTTTACTTTTCGCTACGTTATCATATTATCATTTTCCATATGTATTCATAGTGACATTTAGTGACACGTTTCAGGAACCTTAATCTGGCTAAGTGCATCACGATGAATACGGTACAGATGACGAACGTTGTATCCAAGCTCAACTGCTATCTCTTCCCAGGTTTTAAACCTGAGGTATCTCATCTCAAGAAGGAGTCTATACTCTCTGTTTTCAACAGCACCGATCACATCAAAGATCTCCTTCTTGAGGTCGACAAGCCTATCGATCTTATCGTTGATCTCGTTATCCATATCAACGATCTTGGCAAGGGTATCCTCGAGACGATGTACGTTCCTGGTTCCCGAAGGAGGTACCATGCTAAAGCTGTTAGTAGCCTTAGTTGCTAAGCTGTGCATGGAATCCATGATCTCCAGCTTATTGTTTATTTCAAGATCCAGACGATATGCCTGGGAAAGGTATTCACGTGCATTCATCCTACTTCCTCCTTCAGACGGTTAATAAGATAGTCAGGATCAAGAGACGTATAAAGAGAATACAGATCCGACCTGAAAAACTTTTCTACCGAGTTCTTTTCAGCAAGCGCTGACTTATTTTCAGGATTCTTCTTGAGAACCTTAAGTGCTTTCATGTAATCCTTGGCAGCAAGAGCCACTATCGCATTTGCAAGTGCCTGATAGTTCTCATCCATTCGAACCTCCTATCCTTGCCTTTACGGCAGCAATAAGCTTATTCTGATCGGACTCCTTATGTTCAAGAGCCTCAAGGATATCCTCATCAATGGTTCCTTCGGTACAAATGTGCTGAACCACCACGGTTCTTTCCGTTTGACCTTGGCGCCACAGTCTCGCTATGGTTTGCTGGTAAAGCTCAAGTGACCAGGTAAGACCAAACCAGATGAGAGTATTGGAGCCTTGCTGCAAGTTGACGCCCATTCCCAAGGAAGCGGGATGCATCAAAGCAACCTGTATCTTGCCTGAGTTAAAGTCTGAAATGCTCTGGTCGGTATCAAGTTTTTGATACGGTATTCCACGCTCAGATAGTCTAGCGCATATCCTTGATAGATCATGCTTGAAATAGTAAGAAACCAGAACTGGATTGGAATTTGAAGCTTCGATCAAATCCTCAAGTGCATCAAGCTTTGCATCATGAAGGTGGTAGACCTTCTTTTCATCGGTGTAAACAGCACCATTTGCCATCTGGCAGAGCTTTCCTGAAAGGGCCGCTGCATTTGCTGCAGTAAGTTCTCCCGTGTCAGGCAAACCAGGAAGAATATAATTCTTTTGGAACTCGTCATATATCTTCCGTTCATCCTCTGTCATCTTGACTGGATACTTTACAGATATAAGCTCGGGCATCCTCAAATGATCAGTTGCCTTCATGGATATCGTGATGTCTGAGATTTTCTTATAAATCGCTTCTTCAGCTCCTGGGAGTGGTATCCAGTCATAAACAATCTGTCCATTACTCCTACCGGGCCTGAAATACGTTGTACGGAACTGAGTGATGAATCTTCCGAGACGTTTACCCATATCGAGACATCTAAACTCTGAGAACAAATCCATAAGTCCATTACTTGCAGGCGTTCCAGTTAATCCGATAACTCTTTTAAGCTTGGGACGAACAAGCATGAATGAGCGAACTCTCTTGGAATTCCATGCTCGGAAGCTGGATAATTCATCAAGAATGCATACATCGTAATCAAACGGAATTCCAGACTTCTCTACCAGCCACTGCAGATTCTCCCTGTTGATGATGTATATGTCTGCAGGGGTTTGCAGTGCCTTTAGTCTTGCCTTGGCTGTGCCTACAACTACTTGGTATCTGAGATCCTTTAAGTGATCCCACTTTTCTATCTCATCTGGCCATGTATTTCTTGCAACCCTAAGTGGTGCTACTATAAGAATCTTTTTAACTTCTCCAGCCTTGATTAAATAATCAAGTGCTGTCAAACTGCATACGCTTTTGCTAACCCAAGCCCATGTCGAGGATTAAAGCTACGATAGGGTTCTTTTTAATGAACTCGATTGCATAGCTCTGATAATCATGCGCTATGAACTTCATTGGGCATCACCTCCTTCTATTTCATCTAAAACTCGGTTAATCGCATCAGGGTTATCGAGGACGTAAACCTTAAACCCTAATCGCTGTAACAATTTGTGTCTACTAACTTGAAGTGGTCTGGGCTTTCCTCCAGGAGCCTTAAGCTCCACCATTCCGAAATGCATCCTTGGTAAAAAGACCAAGCGATCCGGAACCCCATCAAAGCCTGGCGACACCCACTTAGGACAAATGCCACCTCTGGCTTTAACCGCCGCTACAAGTTTTCTTTCAACGTCACGCTCTCGCATGCCTAACCTCCATCATTGAAAGTGGAGGTCAAGGAGGTCGTCTGCAAAACTTTCCTTATAGCGTTTTTTTGGTCTTTTTTCTCTCTATAGAGAACTTTTACCTAAGACCTCCACGACTTCCACTTTGTAGTAAAATCAAGGGTTTCAGAAAATGAAAAAGTTTTGTTTTTGACTTCCACGAGTTCCACTAAGCTTTTTTTAAACCTGAAAAGTTTTGTTTTTGACCTGCACGACCTTCACTCAGTTCTTCGTGAAGATCAAAAGTTTTGCTTTTGACCTCCACGAGTTCCTACTCAAGAAAATCATTTCCGGCTTTAAGCTTCACTCCGTGAATCAAATTGCCTTTGTTTGTTTTCTGTTTTGAGAACCCAGCCTTGTCCATCGAATTGTAGAAATCTGTCGTGCTTCGTGCAGGTTCACCATTATTGATGCAATATGCACGGTACTGCTGATACAGCTCTCCGGACTTTTCAGTAAAGGAAGGATCTACTTCGCAACAATCATCAAGGAACCTTCCGAGCCAATCATTTATTTGTCTGTACGTATCAACCGCTTCGACTACGCACTGAGGCTTCTCAACCTTAAAGCCTTTAAGGATAGCAATCCTTGCTCCATCGATGATCCATCTAAGGACTGCAGGACCAGCATTGTAATAAAGGTAATCAGCGTAGTTCTTCTTATCAGAACTGCCGACAATGTGAGCCTTGAAAGGTATCACTATCAGACGACGCCAGATTCCTTCATCATTTGATGAGCTAACCTTGGGCAGATGGTTCGTATAAAGCACCAGCAGGTGAGAAGGTTCGAAGCTGAACGGATCTTTGTACTTCTTCTCCGCATAAATGGGATCAGTTGAACACAGCTGCTTTACTACTGCAGTATTCAGGCTCACGCCTTCTTCAAGCTCCGAGGCAATGATGAGGCGCTTTCCTTTAAGCTCTGCCATCTCGGGCTTTACGTTCCTCTTGCAATTGAGCGTCAGGGCCTCAGCAGAGAGCTTTCCTGAATAAGTACCAAGTACGCGAGCGATCGTGTTCCAGAATGTTGACTTACCGTTTGCACCGCCACCGTAGGCTATTACCATCTGCTCGGCATTTACCTTTCCGACTGCAGCCATTCCAACGATCACCTGTACATAGGCTATAAGCTCTTTGTCGCCGCAGAAGAATACGTTCAGTGCATCCTCCCAGATGTCCTGGCCGATGTTATCGGGTGACACAGTCGTGATCTTTGTGATGAGATCATTAGGATCGTGTTCCTTTGCACCGGCCATTCCTTTTACAAGGTCATACGTTGC
>JAEEGL010146107.1_pt1 | contig 14369 bp, 9 predicted proteins | sample 9134231 | NCBI WGS metagenome assembly JAEEGL01 (sample SAMN16246548, study PRJNA631951) | gut metagenome | biome: gut microbiome; feature: rumen; material: fiber-attached | host: Bos | place: Iran: Karaj | collected 2018-10
CATTCCGTTTTTATTGCATCACTCTTAAAATTCCTGTTTTTATTCAAATAAAAAAGGCCAGCGCACATAAGCGCCAGCCTTACATTATTGCATGTTGGACTTCCAACCACATTCATTTACGCATCCTCACAGGCCGACGAACAAAAAAAAGACGGACAGCATATCTGCTGTCCGCCAATCACTCATCACTAACGAAGTTAGATGTAAAATGTAATATGTAAGAAGTCAACAAATCTATTCACTAATCACTATTCACCATTCACTAATCACTAATCACTATTCACTAATCCTCATTCATGCTGCCATTCGCTGTGGGACAAGAACCTGTCCCTCCGTCCCGTATTGCCTGACGTTCGCCGCTTGTATATCTATAAGGTAATACCCACCCTCCGCAGCGAACCATAGGCTCGCCACGGCGGACTCTTGTTTATCTGTAAATCACTATTACTCTTGTTCTTGACTTCATTCTTTTAATGATTTTATCTGCACTATTGCAGTTGCAAAAATACGTTTTTTTCGAAACCAAACGAAAATTCCCCGAAAAATTCTTACGAATCTTCCGGGGAATATCTATTTTTGCAGCGATATTGGTGGATTGTGCGCTATTGCCGACACCGCCCAATTTCATACATATCAAAAAACACGGCACTGCTCACCAGCACAGGCGAGGCAAAGGTGTTGCGCTTGAAGCCGTTCCGTACCAGCAGCTCCTGCGCCCGATCATACGTCACAGGATGCCTGAAAAGCTCTGTGTGCGAGAACTTCAAGGCTCGGATGTCTTTGTCGTCCTTGCCGTCACAAAGCTCATAGATGTTGTCCCACTCGTAGATGCCGTAGTGCTTGTACATACGGAAAAGGTCTTTGCCCTTGCCCGTCTGCACCTCGGTGAGGTAGGAACAGCCCACCACAGTCTGCACATGCGTGCGGCTCGTGCGCTTGCTGGTGCCTCCACCGCTCACATACCACAGTATCCTAGCCGGAGCCTTCTCGGTGATGGGCATCGTGTGGCGGTAATACACATTCTCAATGCTCCACAGCTTGTCGGGCTCAGCCCCAAACAGGTTCTCACTGCTGATCACGTTGTCGAACAGCTGCCCTGCCCAGTAAGGACGGATGGGGATGATATAGGTGGGTATCTCCAGCTCACGTATCTTCAGTGGAAAAAACATGCGCTCCATCTGCACCAGCTGGCTCACATCCTTCGGCATGGCCGGTTGCTCAATCCCAGCCTCCTGCTGCACCTGCATCAAGTCGCCAAGCGAAACCACACGGTCGCAGATGTGCTTCACAAACACGCCATCGTTCCGCTCGATGAAGCCAAACCTCACCAGCACGCTTTTCTGCTCGTCGGTCAGGAAAGGCTCAGTCAGCTCCATCCGCTTCAATCCTTTCTTGATGCAGCTCTGTAGCGTTTCGGCAGCTATCTGGCAGAGCAGCGAGCCATTCAGCGGACCTGCGTCGATACGCAGAAAGTCAATCCTGGCGGCCTCTCCCTCCACAGCCACCCCATAGAAGGCCAGCGTCCGCTCGCGGTCGTTCACCGTCAGCAACTCGCCTCTTGCATTCAGGCAGCCGTTCACACGGTTTTGCAGTTCGTGCTTCCGCTCGCGCTTGCCTTTGTTCAAAAACCTGTCAACGCATTGCTTCACACCTTCGGCATCCAGTCGGTGCAGTGAGTGCAGCACCACGCCTCGCAACAACACCGGCGCATAGTCGTCGCGGTGCAGCAGCTGGTCAATCCTCAGCATAAACTCCTGCGGGGTGTAGATCTGCACGTCATACCCAGCCTCTATCCGCTCCTTCTGGCCAAGGATGCCCTCGTCGAAGGTGATGAAATAAGGGATGCCTGCCGCCACACAACTCGCCACTTGCTTGCGGTCGCTCACCGTGTTGGCACTGCGTCCGGGCAATATCTCTCGCAGGCTCTGCTCCACCTGCTTCTGCTTCTCGGCATTCACTATGGCTTGGGTGAACACGCCTGTCACATAGATGTTAGTCTTTTTCATCCGCTCCAAGTCGTCGTCGCGGTTGATTTCGTTATACACCTCTGGGGCGAAGCACAGCTCCACCTCGTCGCCCAGCCAGTCGGCCAACAGGCAACGGGGGTCTTCCTTGGCCTGCATCTTCAGGTTGGGGTTCAGCTGGCAGTCACGCAGTTTCAGTATCACGTTCAGATCCATCAGGGCCTTGGGCTTAGTGCTCTCCTCGTAAGCAGCGGTAAAGAGGTTGCGCTGGTTGAAGTCGTACCACCAGGTGTTGAGGTAGTGCTTCTCTATGCTGCGGCTGCGGCGAGTGGCCTTCACGTTGAACCCGTAGCGTTCATACATCCGCGAGGCGTACTCGAAGTCCTTGCGGCAGCTCAGCGATATGCCCATAGCCCCGCTCTCCTTGCAGTGGTCGCGAAGCGTATCGAGCAGCTGAGTAGAGATGCCCTTGCCCCGGTAGTCGTCGTCAACGGCCAGATGCACGATGGTGACACGTGAGTGACGGCTCACCTCGCGAAACATCAGATAGCCCAACAGTTCGTCACCCTCGCTGGCAATGATGATGTTTCGGCGAGCGGCATGGTCGTCAAAACCACCTTCGGGCATAAAACCCAGGGTGGCGGCACATTTCCGTCCCAACTGTTTCACCTTCGGCAGCAGCGGATGATTTTCATTGATAAACTCTATGACCATAGGGAATCTTTAAGCAGTAAGCCGTAAGCGGTAAACAACTAAAGCGAGTCGATATATCGGAACGATTGCGGTGCGTGGAAAGGCAGAGCCTTCGGCTGGTCGTAGAGTTTCAGGTTCTTTATTTCGATGGCGTAGGCCGTGTCGCGCCCGGCGTAGTAGCGGTCATACCATTCCTTTTGGATGCCGGCATACTGCTTTGTGCGTTGCCAAACCTCGTCGGGCGAGCCTTTCACCACGTCCACGGGCTGAAACTCGCCCACCACCATGCTCACCGGCGCCGAGGCATAGATATACACCTTCCCCACCGGCTCCTTGAATATAGCCTTGCGGAACTCAAAGCGTTTGCGCCCGGCCTTTATCTCAGCCACGTATTCTGGCTTAATGGAAAGTATCGCGTTCATTCGTTTCTTTACCATGCTACTCTATGGTTTTTGTAAAACTCCACGGCCTTGTCATAAACCTCCTTGTAGTTATCATACCTTCCACCAAACAGACCTTGTTCGATTGGAGGCCATTCGTCCTTTAGCTTCTCCGCACTATCAAAGAAATCGCAATAAGGAGTAACAGCTCTTAATCTCAAACGCTGTTCGTCCTCATATCGTATGAAGTCTCCTATTGGAACAGCAAAGGTATTATTAAAATAGCATTTCTCATACCCGAACAACAACGACTTCAGGTGTTCCCATTTAAAGAAAGTTGTCTCATAGTCATCGTTTAACTTAAACACTTTTCCAAAAGCACTTCTTAACTCATCTAATATTATCCTGCTATACGGATAATAATAGCTTGCTCCAATCAACTCGTTCAATGTACCTCGTCCAAGATGGTCAACGCCAACCACTTTCAGCAAACTGCTTCTATATAAAGTGGTGACAAAATTCTCAGCAGGGACATCCAAGTTAACAAAAGCATCGAGTCCTTGATAGTTTGAATAATGAACGCACGAAACGCCCAAGGCATTATAAAGAAGCGTTGCTGCTATTCCGTGTTGATAGTTTGCGTCTTGCCCTGTAATACTTCCGTTTTTAAGGGGTCGTAAACACAGTTGCACTATCACATCACCTATTTGTGCTACCTGATCAGGTTTTCCCCATCTGCCCACTACCACGGCAACATCCAACAAAGTTGAAACTGCCTCTTTGTGCCTATTGTAGAAGAACTGAAAAGTATCTTTTGACAATGGATATGAATAGTTAGCTATTGCCTGAATCTTATTGTATGCCTCCTCTCCAAGATTTTCAATCAACTCGGTAAAATCTATTGAATGCTGATCTGATTCCAGGTATTTCTTTATACGCGACAGAACAACGTCTTTGTTAAGGTTTTTGCTAACAGCATTCCTTTCCAAAGCTGATACCTGCTCATAAATCTCACTGAACAAATTGTCAGCCCCATCAATCTTTAACGTCTCTCCTTTCCTGATTTTGGCGAGGTTTTCTAAATCGTCATTCTTATCACTCACGTATGATAAGAATGAATTATATCTGGAGTCTTTCGCTTGCCTGATGATTTCCACCAAGCCTTTATCCCATGTTGCCGACCAACCGCATGTTATCAAACCAAAATCCTCAAAAATTCCTTTCAAGAAGACCTTTAATTCATCAGGATATGACGACAACTCAGAAGCGGTATTTCTAAAACGGCAATCAATGTAATCACCATTTATCTTTACAATCGTTGGAACCTTACTATGAATGATAGGAGTTATCTTTTCCAAATCACTTTCGTGAAGCACAACCTGATAAGTTACGTTTTCTGCGGCCAAAGCATCCTCTATCAGACTATCGAAATTAGTGGTCAATATCACTTTAACATACCCTTCTTTAGCCAATTTAGCAATTGCTTTATGGGCAACTGTCGGCATTTTCCACCCCATTTCTCTATCTTCTTCTGATGGTTCAAAGTAGCCTCTCATCAGCCCCACACGCTCTGTTTTCTTTGATGTGAGAGCATCAAGTAGTGAGGAATAATCCGCTTCCTTTCCAAACTCGTTTTTGTACCACTCATGCCAATCAGCCTCGTTCGTTACCCCTTTTGTGGCGGCCATCTTTGTAATCAGGTCACTCTCCACCTCCCATGCCGAAGGAATATGGGCTGAACGTGAAATGCCCGAACCCAACAGAAGTGCATAAGCACCTTTATTTGAATATAGCGAAAAAGCCAGAGTCGTTAATCTGTCAATACCCATAGGATTTGTTGTTTAAAGTGTGTTATTCATTTTCACCGCTCTCATCATTTTCGTCTTCATCCTCATCCTTCTCCAAATTCATCAATTCTGCCCACTCAAGCATCTCACGGGTGGACAGGCCTTGTTCTTTGTTTTTCTTTTCCAATTCTTCACGCCGTGCGGGGTTTGCCTTGGGCTCCTCAGGGATTTCACGCTCTATCACCCGCATGTGCTGGATTTCTGTTACACTGCCGTCTAGTTCGTATTTGTAGGCTGCCGACATGTCTTTCATGATGGAATGTGGCGAATCTTCCTGGAGCTGCTTTTCTCCTACAATGTAGTAAAACATCACATAACCGTTGCGCTCCAAGTATCCATCCAGAATGTCCTTGCGGACGAATAAACCTGAAAGCCCGTTCTCTTTGGGTCCATTGACGGCTGCTATGCCTTTCTCCCCTTCACGCCTTATTATGCCACGCACCTCTGAGCAATATAGTTTCTGTTGCAGCATCATCTCTTCGCAGGGCATAAACACGGTAGTCAGGTATTCATCATTGCGGTTAATACCTTCCCAATGCTCCTGAAGCTGTGCCACATACGAAAGCATTACATCACAAGGGCACCCATTAGAAGGTCGTTCCCAAACCTCTGTTTCAACAGCGTTTTTGTATGCATCAGCCAATGGGTAGTCGTTCCAGAGGAAATCATACATGCCGTTTCTTTCTGGCATCCAACGTCCATAGAAGTTCTGTTCCTTACTCCATTGTTCAAATTGTTCAGCATCGGCCTTCTTAACAAAAGCAGCATTAGTTATGACATACGTTATCTTATCGCCTACCGCAACCTTATCGAAACCATAGAGCATGATATACAACCTGTCGTCAATGGTGACTTGGTGTCTGAACAACGGCACATAATTTCCATTTTGAATCCATTCATTATCTGGAACATCCACTACCTCAGGCGTAACGACTTCCTTTATTTTTGGATAGGTAGTGCGGTAGCCTTCAACATCAAGAGTGGGGTCAAACAGTGTAATTTCCGAAGTGTTCCATGGATAGGGTGTTTCTGTAAAATCTTTCTCCTCTGCCGTGTCAGAATAGTGGTAGGTGCTCTTTGTCACTTTGTAACTGTCCATCAATCGGGCGTTCAACCGATACCAGGCCAGCCATTGCATTTTTTTGCCAATGCGCTCGGTCTCGTTCTCAAATCTACCCACCGAATATTTGCCATTGTCGAGAAAGCCTAACTTGTCGTTCCACCCGAATACATTCATAACATAGAAAGCGATTTCAGCTTGTTCTCGCCTCAGATCATCGCCAACGTATGTATTTGCAATCTCATCGTATTTGAAAAAATCAGTACTGGAATGGCGGCTGTTGGTACCAATAATATAACGGTTAAAGTCTGAAAAACCGAAAATGGAGTCATACAACAGTAACGAACCGTGCTGTAAGCCGAAATAATCAGAATTAATACTACCATACGACGGTATCTTCTTCTCGTCAAATTCCAATGCAACAAACGGAGTCTTAATCTTTGTCCACCAATCACATTCCTTGTCAATTATATATGCCCGTTCAATTATTTTCAGCGTCCATTGGCGCACAATTAGATCTTGTGGCACCCATTCTGGTTTCTCATAATACTGCTTGTATATGAATGTAGCCACACTATTCAGCAGAGCTTTGTCTCTCGAAGGCAACAACACACCCGCCGCCGAACAATACAAGCCTTGAAGCACGTATGGGTCATTTACATCCTTAAACATGTCCATCAACCACAGCATCATTTTCGGATGTATGGCCAGCAGTTTTCTCAGTTTCCTCATAATCAAAGCCCTGTATAGAGGATGCGCTGTGGACAGCATCCATACAAGCCTGATGAGAAATTTCTTTTCCTCGTCGTCAATTGGCCTTGTTTTATCTGATTCACAAGGCAAATCCCCAATAATAGATTCATTATAATTGACAAACAAATCGTTCACATAGTTCGTCCATATCAAATCGCGACTACCCACCGTATCGTATGACATAAGGTGATTGTGAACCTCCATTACCTCCTGCAATGTCAAAGCCTGAGGCTTACGCACCATTTCCAAATCCTGTTTGATGCGAGGGTCTAATTCTTCAAGTCTGTCCAGAACATCGTCGTAATCCATATCCGAAGTCATCAGATATTCGACATAGTGTTCACGCAAAAACTCCTGCTGTTGCACAATACTCTTTCTCTGCAATGCAATACCATTGATAGTCCAACAATCGAACAATGCGATGATAGCATTCTCAAATTTGTGGGATGCAACATCATTATGCTTGTCGAAGAACCTTTTCTGGTCTATAAGCCAATCCAGAGCCTCGTCTTCATCCATCTTCGACTTTATCAACTGTTCGGCCTTATAGTAGTCGCCAAAGTTCTCGTATTCAAACATCACAGCATGACCGCCATCAGCAGTCCGCTCTGACAGCAGCAAACTTGACGACAGCATGGCATTCAACAGGTCTTGGCTCCAAAGCCTACCCGGACACATCCTGCGTGCGTATGTTCTCGCCTTTTCGCGCGTAATTGTATTGAAATGGGCAGTGAATACCGAATAATTGGCCAATTTCATCAAATAGCGGTCGGCTATATTCAGTTCAATGTCCTCGTCAACCTGATGTGATACGTCCTCGTTTTTCCTCTTCACATACTTTTTGTAAATAGTCAACCTCGTCAAGTTCTCAAGCTCTGCCGGTGTCAACGAGCGGTATGTTTCACAGAAAATCTTCAAGAATAGAGGGTTGCCAAAAGCTTCCAGATATTTTTCCTTGAATGATTCCGGCACACCGTATGCCTTAAAGAACTCCTCTATGGCTTTATTTCTGTCTTCAAATCCAACAACATGCACTACTTCCCATTTTTCTTTTCTTTTTTTAATGATGGCCTCTCTTGTCAGGTCGTTCAATTCCCGATCGAAAGGACTTCTTACCGATATAATCAGCTTGATATTGTCGTATTTGTTCAGTTCATCGCGCAAGGCACCAAGATGGTTGTTCCAAAAGGTGCATCCCAAGCCCTCATTTAAGGCATCTATCACAATCACGGCATAGCGGCCACGGTTGCGCATTTCAATGTCTATATCCTGAAAGCTCTTATCCTCACACACCTTGGCCCTAACCTGTTCTGTGATTGACTCATGCACCACGAATTCGGTGCCGAAAAACAAATAGATGTTTGCCTGTTGCTGCTTGTGCGATGCAAATTCACAAAGGCTGTGCGTCTTACCCGACCCGGCCTTTCCTATCAGGCACATGTTCTTGATTCGCCCGCCATCTATGTAGTTGAAAGCATGGTCCTCCATCAACTTCCTCACCAGAGTATTCAATTCTATTTCCTTTTCCCAAGGGAGGATATTCTTAAACCTGTTAGCCATCGCATAGCGACAGAAACGTTTAAGTTCAAGAGGCCTTTGACCATAAATGTCTCTTATTCTTTTCTGTTCTTTTTTGTTCAAACCATTCAAGAACTCGACCAAATCATTCCCATTCTTGGAATGCTCATCAATGCTCTTTTTGTCAGAAAAATAGTCAAGCCTGCTCTCCAAATGATTGTTGGGCTGTGGCAAGTTCTTCATATAACGGTCACCAATGCCTGCAATTGCCTTTTGGCATATTTCCGTACTACGTCCTTGCCCGAAAGTGGTGTTATCCTCACCATGCCAGTCTTCAGCAAAGGGCACTCCTTTGGATGTCAACTGTGCACTCATTTTCTCCACCGACAAGTAGCCAAGCGTTTCATTGGTCTGTATGGTCAAAACGCCTATCACACGCCCCTCTTTGTTCACGACTGGCGAGCCAGAAAGCCCGTCATAGTTCACCAGATGCAAGACATCCTTGCGAACCACAGCCCTATCGTTCCAACCATTTATTTCCAGACGATTTGCGACAGACAAATCCACCAGATTCACACCCATTGCCACTTCCTGCGGATAACCATACGCCCTCAGTTCCAAATCTTTAACAAACTCGTCTTTTAGCAGGGGCAGCCACTCCGGTGCATTATAGTTCACAGCGTTATCAATGGTCAACAAAGCAATGTCGGCATTTCCTTTCAAATCGACCGCACTGCAAAGCATACTGTCACCACCCAATTTGATATAAATTGGCTCCGGCGAGGCTGGGTCGCTGAAATGCTCGCGTACCACGTGCCTTGCCGTCATCAGTTGCCGCTTATTTATGAAGAATGCTGTACCTTGCTCGGCACAGCATTCCACCGGCACCACTATCTTTTCTATATCTTTACCATTCAAAAAGGACATATTCCTGATCGGTGATATTGGTTTCTATTTTCAGTTCTTCTTTTACATTCTCCTCAAGACCGTTCATCTTTTCGCTCATGATGCCCTTGTGACTGAAAACAATCATTTTCTTCTCGCCATCCTGATTACTGAGGGCAATCCTTCCGAAGGTTCCCCATGTGGGGTAATCATCTTTTCTACCACCAGGGATGAAATACTTGTGCGAGGCAATCTTTCCAAGTAGCGTCTTGCTACTGTTGCCGTTACTGCCGTGATGCGAAACCTTGATGGCATCACATATTATGGGTTTATCTGACGTCTTGTATTTTGCATCTATTCCATCTTCCAAAGTGCTTGCAAAAGCATCACCCAGCATGGCCACTTTATGTTGTCCACATTCCAGCATAAAGGCAATTGACGAATAGTTGGTATCAGAGCTGTCACAATCTTCATCTTGCGCGGCATTGCGAACAAATGTGGCATCCATTTTGGGTTCCACTGTGGCCGAAATAGTTTTCACTTTGAACTTTTCCTTCTTTGCGTCAGCCAATCGGATAAGCAGTTCCGACAAGCTTTCACCATGCGCTATGTTATCGTTCCAGATTTCCATGAAATAGTTGTTAAAAGCATCTTTAAATTCCTTTTCAATGGCATCCATGGCATCTGGTTTGGGGCCTAACAAAACCAATTTACCGAAATTGTTGCCACCTCCTACCGCATTGTCGCATAGTTCAAAGTCGGGCGTTTGGTCTGTAATATAGTTCTTTTCCCATGCTCTGTTCCAATCCTCATTCTCAAGAATGCACTCTGCAAGCGGCTTGCCTTGGTCGGCACTGATTTCCTTTCGGTAGTTGATGGCATCAAATTCAACGGGCAGGTTGCTTTTTATCCATTGTAAAACTTCCTTTTGTTCTTCGGTAAGTTCAACCTCTACTTGTTCATCATCGTGCCTTCTATAACAGTTATACCAAATGTGATCAATCTTCAGTTTCGGGCAAGTTTTCAGCATTTTGGATATACCTACAATATGGTCACCGTCAATATGAGTGGCCACAAGTAAGTTAATATGGCTTTTTAGTACCTCCTCAACGTATTTCTTGACGGCAGGCTTAAAACTACCACAATCCACCATGATGACGTACTGCGTGTCATCATCTTTTACAAGACGTATTACATTGCAGTCGCCAATGCCAACATCAAACGAACGGAAAAAACACTTCATAAACAAAACTACTGTAAGCGGTAAGCAGTAAGCAACTACCATTGTGGCCAGAATAGGTAACTGCAAAACTGCCAAACGCCTTTCAAAATCTCTTTCATAAACTGTAAGCATCTAAGCCGTAAGCTAAAGCGTAAGCACGCCTTCCACATCATGCGGCACGTATGGCCCTTCTTTGCATTCAAAGATAACGGAACCCGACTCTAAAGCTTCTACGGTGTGCCACACATTCTTCTCCACGTTCATGCCATAGCGGCCTTCTGAAGGGGAAAGAATGAGGTCTTCTATGACAGTGCCATTGTCATTGTAGGTTGTAATACGAATCTTGCCACGTAATACCACAAACGACTCCTCTTTCTCAGGATGGCGATGAATAGGAATATCAGCACCTGGCTCCACAGCATTCAGGAAGCGGTGGCACTTGTCTTCCAAACTTTCGTGAAAGTTCAAGTTCATGCGACGACGAGGCGAGTTTTGCGCCCGCCTCGTCAAGTCGTCTAATATCTTATCGTCAATTAGCATAAGTCAAATAAAGATGTAAGCCCCCAAGCAAATCTCAGATTCTGTTTCCTTCCTTGTCATGATGTCTATAGTAATCATAGAACCAATCATATCTCACGAACAAGTCCCAGTAATAAGTAGAGCCGTTATCGCCAACAGGGGCAAAGTTCTGCCACCTGGCGGGCAAGTCGGTGAATGACGGCTTCCCGAAAACGGTGCACAGAAAAGAACGCTTATCCAATATATCCGTAATCGCCATGATTTGCGTAGCATCATAGCCAGATAACACGGCCTTTCTCCAAAGCAAGCGAATAAGCATCAGTGTATCATAATTCAAGTTCAACACATCAATTGCCCTGCCATATTCTGAATCCCTATCCTCTGTCACCATCATCCCTGACGGAGAATAGATGTATTTGCTTTCTATACCTTGCACAACAGGCAAAGGCGGAATCTTCGCATTCCCCCTGGCACTGTTGCAGTGATGAGAATCCATGCACGACGCAGCCAGATTCCCGTATGCCACCATGTGCGGAAGCTTGCGCGACCGTGCAGCAGCCTGTTTATCAGCATATCTTCTTTCCTCGAACGACTCGGAATGACACACATGATAGTTCAGCAGATCTGAATAACCAGCATAATACGAATAGTCAGCCGATGCACTCTTCTTGGGCACAAGATGCTCAATGTTGCTATCCTTCACGTCAGCACTTATCCTACGCATACAGTAACAGCATCTCCCTTCCTGCTCTCTCAGAAGCAGCGACTTGAAGTCAGCATCTGCGTGAGGCGAATGGGAATTATACTGTTGATTGCGAAACCGGTTGAAGGCCTCCTCGCTTTGCAAGCTGGGAATAAAAGCATGAGAGCCTAAATCATAAGAGTCTTCAATATAGTCTCTTGTATATCCTTCACCGTCAGCAACATTCTGTTGTTTGTCGATATAAATCATAGTTCTTCCTTCCGTTCCTCAATATCCCGATGCAACTGTTCCGTGTCGCCAAACTCGCGTACCAGCATTCCATATACTGTGTCAGCCTCCTTCTGCTTGTCCCTACTGAAAAGGTCAATATAACGATTCAGCAATTCCTCATAGCGCACATTCCTTCCTGGCGCATCCATAAAGTCACGCATCGTTGCTGTGGCATCAATGCCTTTCAGGTTGGGCAACGCCTGTGGCTCAGTCCAACCCGAGGCCAACTTGTAAACCACATTGTTTCTTTTCCCGTCTTTTTCAGTAGTATCCAGATTCGAAATCACAAGGGCAGAATGAGTGGTCATAATAAACTGAATATTACGGAACGTCCTGTGAAGACGCTCCACCACTGTCGCCTCCAGCGAAGGATGCAGGTGCAAGTCTATTTCGTCAATTATCACCACGCCGTCACTCTCCTTGCCCTTGTTGAGCAAGTAGCTTCTGAATGCAATGTCAATGACCATATAGAGGATTCTCTTATAACCGGCAGGCAGATAATCCACCGACCAGCGCTTTCCGTTTCTGTCCTCAATCTCAATTTTGCCGTTTTGTCTGCCCGGGCGGAATCGCTTGAACGGAAGAATCTCGTCATTCTCTGTAAAAACCCTCAGCGCATTCTCCACAAAATCATTTTCCGCCAGACACTCCTCCATGGCTTTTTGGTCTTGTGCCCTTTCCTCCAGAGCTTGCTTGCTGGTAATGGTACTACCTGAATACTCCAACGTATTGCTGCCAGCAGCCTGCGCTTGCCCTATGCTTGCGTCCAGCTGGGCAATGTTGTCTCTGTGGTAATTGATGACATTCAGATTCTGAGCCAAGCGGTCCACAAAGTAGCCCGTCATTCCCTGAAAGCTGTTCCAGCAATAGTAGCCAAACGTAGGCGATGCCGTAATCAGCTCTCCTACGGTCTTTTTGCTTCTATACGGATAGGTATCCGAGTAGAATGCAAAAACCGGCAGTTTTTTCCTTTCGTTCACTATATCCAAGAACCGATATGCCGTTGGTGCATATGCCGCCTTGCTTAATGTATATGTCTGTGTGCTGGCTTGCATGGACCATGACAAAGGCTGATGTTCCATTTCAGCATCAGCACCGATGGAAATCTCCTTTACAGGATAACCCGTCTCAACGTCAAGCAGAAAGTCCTGTTCCTCACTGAAATTCTCCGGTTTCAGGCTTTTGATTCCATCTGCAAGCAGAAAACCATCATAGTTCTTGTCTGATATAAATGCAAAACTCAGAGCCTTATGGATGGCATCTATCAGTGTCGATTTTCCCGCTCCATTCTTACCGATGAGAACGGTGACATCGTTGGCAAAGTCAATCCCAAACTGCTTAAAACAGCGGAAATTGCTTATCTTTAAGTTCTTCAGTTTCATATTCCAATATTACATTTTTGCAAAAATAACAATTTTTCCCGAACCCCACTTTTAACTTTTAACTCTCAACTTTTAACTGCGGCTCTGCCGCCTGTTATGGTGTTGTTATCATCTTACGCTACGCATGGATAACGATTTTTGAGGGAAGTGACGAACGAAGCAAGAGCAGAGTCCGAGCTCGCTCGAGCTATGCCTTGCAAGGAGGAACTCGACCATTGGTCAATATATTGTTCCGAAAGTGTGTATAAAAGTTCCTGTCCCCCTGATCCTGTCCCCCTGATCCCTCAGGTTCCAAGTTATGGATAACCGCCGTTGAACCTTTCACAATATCGATTCCTATGATTCGCATGTAATAACCTATTATTTATAAAACGTTCTCCTCAACTCTCCTCATTGAAGAATATCTGGTAGTACTGCATTCCTGTTTCGGGGTCGTAGCCTTTTTGTATCATTTTTTCGCCTCCGTGGACATAGATGTGGAAGTTCTTATCCAGTTTTATCACGCTCCTCATCTTGCGTTCCTGTTTCTTCAATGCGCTGTCCGATATTGCAAAGCTTTCTTCAATCTCCACATCCCTTTCCTGCTCATACACCGCCTTGTGCTTATGGAAACTGTCGATTATCTCTTCATCCCCAAGAACTTCCTCTTCAAATCCTTGCATCGAAAAGGCTTCATTGCCTTTGAAGTAATTCACGGATTTATTCAACAATTCCACCTGCTCTGCCTTCGTCACGGAATGCTCAGCTGGCAACACCTTCGAAACAAACTCCCTCGTCATTGAGAGGACATCCTTAGTGTAAGTGTATTCATTTTGACGGGGGGTTATACCCAGAAAGTCGTCCGTCCAATACCTCGCATCCGTGCGGTTTGAGCTATCCAGTGTAAACACATAATACCCTTTCTCATCAGCGTAATTGAGTATTATGCAGCCCTTATCCAGTTTGTTGACATTGGTGCCCAGTTCGTTTTCAACCTCAAGATTGTTGTTCATCGAGACAAACCGCAAAAAAGTGTCTTTTGTTTCCGATTTGAATAGCCCAAGAGCTGATACTTTCCTCCCTTCAAACAGGACATCAGAAAGGCTTGCCACAAACAACTCACCTCCTTTAATATTGGGGTGAATACTACACTCATACAAATAATTGGCAATCCTTTTCGAGTTGTCTACAAAA
>JAEEGL010630220.1_pt1 | contig 14369 bp, 15 predicted proteins | sample 9134231 | NCBI WGS metagenome assembly JAEEGL01 (sample SAMN16246548, study PRJNA631951) | gut metagenome | biome: gut microbiome; feature: rumen; material: fiber-attached | host: Bos | place: Iran: Karaj | collected 2018-10
ACGCCAAGGTCTCTTCACTCATGCCAAAAATAGCTCCAAATGAACTGAATAACAGCATGATCAGGATGATTACGAGATTGTGAACCCCTATTTTTTGAAAAAATTTGTAGCGTTGTAGTTTCTGTGTGAAATTTAGAAAGGATAGGATTCCCGTGTCAATGGCTTTGGTCCCATTCATAATCCAAAAAGCGCCGCCAATCATCAGGATAAAAACAATGATATGGGCGCTCTTTTTGAAACCTTCGTAAAACGCGGTAAAAATTTGCCACGTTTGTGGCTGACTATCCACCTGATGGTAGGAATCGGCAGCAACCACCTCTTTGGTTTCGTTGCCGATGGTTACAGTTTCTCTCTGATATTCGCCGCCAGGGATAATCCATGTGAGGATGGCACACAAGACGACGATAACAAATACGATGGTAAAGGTATGGGGGATTTTCCAGTTTTTAGCCATGGTTATCGGATGGATTTAAACATTCTATTCCAACGGATTTTCCCTTCACCCCATGCCCTGAACTTGTCTAAAGAAAGCCAAACAAAAACAGGTTTTCCAACGATATGGTCTTCAGGAACAAAGCCCCAGTAGCGTGAGTCAGCGGAATTGTGCCGGTTGTCTCCCATCATGAAGTAATAGTCTTGTTGGAAAGTATAGGTTTGCGCTTCTTTCCCATTGATGAAAATTTTCCCGTCTTTTTGTTCTAAAGTATTGTGTTCGTAATTCCTGATGATTTTGTCATAAAGAACAATGGTGGAATCGTTAATTTCTACAGTTGTTCCTTTGGAAGGTATTGTAATCGGGCCAAAATTATCTTTATTCCATGCATAGCGGGGATCGTGTGGGAAAATGGCAGGGTTATACCCTTCTGATTCCATATAAATCTCCACTTTTTTCCCCATTTTTTCTATGGCATTTTTCTGCTCTTTGCTTAAAAAGAAGAGGGAGACTTGGGGAACCACATCCTCTTCATTGATGCGCAGGTCCTTCATTTTTTTCTTGGCCAAGCCCCCTTCTACAAAATAGGAAAATTGCATTTTTTCCGGATTATAAGCAGCTTGGTCGTTAATGTATAATTGTCCGTTGATGATTTGTAATTTATCCCCATGAATGCCCACGCAACGTTTGACATAATTTTCGCGCTTGTCGCTAGGGCGTGCAATAATGGAATATTCTTTATGGACGGCCTCTCTTCCCTGACCGGCATAATAAGGTTTGTTGCCATATTTGCTGAGGATATACGTTACCATTTCTGTAGGATAACGGTGCGCGATCATCTCTTTGTCGGCCGGAGAAGCGTTGGGATTGAGTATGGCTTCAAATTCGCGCACGATGGCGTAGTAACTTTCACTTTGGCGTTCTAAGGCGACGGTATCGCCGTCAGGATAATTGAAAACGATGGGGTCATTGTTGCTGATTTTTTGCAGCGCAGGCAAGCGCATATAGTCAATCATAATCCAATCCAAATAGGAGGGGACTTTTTGCGTTCCTGCAATCGTGTGGTGCATGAAAGGAATGGCAAGTACTGTTTGCGGGATGCGGGCACCGTATCGGATTTTACTGACCCCTAAATAATCGCCCACCATTAAAGTTCCTTCCATGGAAGAGGTGGGAATAGCATACAATTCCAACCAGAAGGTGCGGAAAAGAAAAGCCGCCGCTACTGCAAAATAATGGCATCCCCCCATTCACGGGCTTTGCTTTTTTTGAATTTGGGCAGATCTTTGAGGGGAGTGAATTTCTCATTAGGCGCAAATCCTAAATAGGGGAGATAAATGAAATAGAAAAAAGTGCCCAAAAGCAGCGGGATATAGCTGGTTTTACCAAATAAGCGGATGGTTTTCCATATCATCAGGTACCCCATAAAAATATTGAGGAAAGGAATAATGTACAAATAAATCCACCAGTGGGGGCGGGAAATCACATTTAACCAAATCCAAATACGATACCCGGGTATGAGTGCTTTCCATCCCTTTTCGCCCGCTTTGCTAAAAATGGTCCATAAACCTATATTGAATCCTATATATTTGATTACTAATATAATGTAAAATGTCGTTGCTGTGATAGTCATAAGAATTGATGATATTTAAATAAAAACGTAACTCATTTAACGAGTAGAAAATGAAAATATTATCATGGGAGGTGCGGCCGATGAATAAAAATCTTTATTTTTGTATCGTTTTTGAAATTATTAAATAGTGCCGATGTATTTTACAAAAAACATGAAATTAGCCGATGTACTTTTGGCCAATCACAGTTTGGTATTGATGTTGCAACGATTTAACATCCCACTGGGATTCGGTGAAAAGACGGTGGCTGAGGTTTGTGCACAACATAAAGTGGATTGTGCCTTTTTTCTTCTTATTTGCAATGTATATACCCATGACGATTATTTGCCGACGGAGGCAGAGTTGGACGCTACCGATATGTCAGGGTTGGTGAACTATCTGGTGGAGTCCCACCAGTATTACTTGGTGGAAAGGATTCCGCATATCGAGCGGCATTTAAATAGAATCGCCGACGCGTGCAAACAGGAACATAAAACGATTTTGCTTCGCTTTTTCAATGATTATAAGACGGAGGTTTATCATCACTTTTCCTATGAGGAGGAAACGGTATTCCCCTACATTCAAGGTCTTCATCATGGTTTGAAAGACAGTAAATATTGTATTAATCAGTTTGAAGAGAATCATAGCAATATTGAGGATAAGTTGGGTGATTTGACCAATATTATCATCAAGTATTTGCCAGGCGACATCATGCCCAAAGAGCGGGTGTCGTTGATGTTTGATATTTTTCAATTATCCAATGACTTGAATAAGCATAGCTTGATTGAAGAGAAAATATTAATCCCGTACGTTGAATCATTAGAAAAGAAATTGTAAAATGGGAAAGATCAGAATTTTACTAATTGAGAGTTCCCCCATTGTGGCGCAAGGACTGCAAGCATTGATTCAGTCGGGAGGGCGTATGGAGGTGGTGGCTGTAGCTCATTCTTTGGAACGGATTCAGGAGAGGTTGGTACTGAATAATCCGGATGTGGTGATTTTGAATCCGCTGTTATTGGATTATTCTAAAAGGTTGATTTTTAGATCTTTGTTTCAAGACAAGCCCAACATGCCTATTTTGGCCTTGGTCTATTCTTATTTTGACAAGCAGTGGTTGGGAAGTTTTGATGGGGTGATTGAAATAGAGGATGACCGTTTTCACCTAGAGAAAAAAATTGAAGAAGTGGTTAGTGCTGCGAATGGGCGAAATGATAATTTGGAAGTTTATGAGTTGTCGGATCGTGAGCGCGAAGTGCTTATTGAATTGGCTAAAGGATTGATGAATAAGGAAATTGCTGCCAAGCTGCACATCTCTATTCATACAGTTGTTACTCATCGGAAAAACATTGTACGCAAAACGGGTATCAAGTCGGCCGCTGGTTTGGCGGTTTATGCTTTGCTTAATAATTTATTGGAAGAGCGTGACTTGGAAACAGTATATGGCGGTTAGCCGATAGCCGCTTCCAGTTGGTGCATGGCTTTTTCCACCACGCTGCGAGGGCAGGCAAGATTGATACGCATGAAATGATCGCCTTCACGTCCAAAAATGCGACCGTCATTAAAGGCTACTTTGGCACGTTGAATCATCAGCGCACACAATTCTTCATGTGTCATACCCAATCCGCGGCAATCCACCCACAACAGATAGGTGGCTTCATGAGAAAAAGTTTGCAGCATGGGAAGCTTTTGGGCGATGAAATCCTGACAATAATGAACATTACCATCAATATAGTCCAGCAGCTGTTCCAACCAGTCTTCCCCATGGTTGTAGGCGGCTTCGGTAGCTTTGATGCCGAAGATATTGCCAAAAATATGCACAGCCTCTTCCATCGTGTAAAGAAACTTTTTGCGCCAATCGGGATTGGGGATGATGATTTCTGAAGTGGCGAGTCCGGCAATATTAAAGGTTTTGCTTGGAGCCATACAGGTAATGGTATTTTGGGCGATTTCCTCGGAAAGAGAAGCGACGGGCGTGTGTTTGAACCCCCGCATAATCAAATCGGAGTGGATTTCATCAGATATCAGCATACAATGATACTTTAAGCATAATTCAGCTACCTGTTTCAGTTCTGTCGCTGTCCAGCATCTTCCTACTGGATTATGCGGATTGCTGATAATCATCATTTTAGCCCCTGCTTTCAGTTTGTTTTCTAAGTCTTCATAATCCATTTGGTAGGTGCCATCCTTAATAACCAGCGGATTGCGAACAATTTTTCGACCCTGGTTCTCAACTACAAAGTAGAACGGATGGTAAACAGGTGGTTGCACAATAATGGAGTCCCCCGTTTGGGTGAAGGTTTGTACTAAAAACGAAAGCCCGGGAACGATGCCAGGGGAAAACGTAATCCAATCTTTTTCTATTTTCCATTGGTGCCGCCGCCACATCCATCCGGCAATAGCGTCATAAAATGATTCTGAAAGGTAGGTGTAACCCAATATGGGATGTTGCAAGCGTTCTTGCAAAGCGTGAATGATACAGTCGGGAGTTTTGAAATCCATATCAGCCACCCACATGGGAATGAGGTCTTCACGACCATAAAATTTGGAGGTGAAGTCATATTTTAAACTTCCTGTATTGGCACGGGAAATGATTTCATCAAAATTATATTTCATTTGGGGAGGTTTTACATTTCAGGGGCGGCAAGCCAAATGACCAGATAAATCAGAAAGCCGGAACCAAAACAAAGTAAGGCAACAAGAAAAATGATTCGGATGATGGTCGGGTCAATCTCCAAATACTCTCCCAAGCCACCACAAACACCGGCGATTTTTTTGTCCGTTGAACTGCGATAAAATTTTTTATAATCACTCATAGCTATGGAAATGAAGTTTTTTTAATGATTCTTTCTATTTTTTCTGTTACATAAAGAAGTAGAAAAAGAGGATGATCTGGTGCCGGCGCAAACCGCTGGCGCGACCGATTTGGTGTCCGGAGCCATCATAGATGTATTCACCGCTGATTTTTCCGATCTGATGTCCGGAGCCGTCGTAGAGATAGTCGCCACTGATTTTTCCGATCTGATGTCCGGAGCCGTCGTAGATATACTCGCCGCTGATTTTCCCAATCTGGTGCCCGGAGCCGTCATAGATGTATTCACCGCTCACTTTTCCGATTTGATGTCCGGAGCCGTCGTAATAGTACTCGCCGCTAATTTTGCCGATTTGATGTCCGGAGCCGTCGTACATATATTGGGCATGGGCACCTATAGTGCAGAGGGTTAAAATAAAAAGTGCCAGAATTTTTTTCATGATAGCAGAGGTTAAAAGCATATTAAAATTCATTTGGCAAAATTAACCTTTTTTGTTTAATAGTGGATTGGGCAGGAAAAACTTTATTGTTGTTTATCACAGCTTTTGGAGAGCATATAAAGTCCCATACAAAAGATTTTTTTGAAAATCATTCGCAAGACCAAATGATTCCGAACGAAAAAGCAAAGGTTGGAGTTCAGATGAAAAAGGCGATTGTGGGAGAATTTCATTTTCTATTTTCTTTTCTCTTCAAATTTATTAATTTTGCAGCGATAAAAAATCATTGTGTGAGAGGCACGAAAAAGATGGTGTAATTTTAAAAAGAGTAAATTATGGAAGAAAAAGATTTTCAAGTAGGCACGCGCATTGAGCATGAAAAATATGGTGAAGGTATTATTAGTCAGAATAATGCATTGACATACAAAGCAATTTTTGTTCGCGGTGGTGAGTTGGAGTTTTCAAAAATGAATGCACAATACAGTGTGGTGGAAGCGAGTCCGCGGGCAGTGGAGGAGGAGGGCCCCAAGTTAAATATTAAGGAAGTTGAACGTCTTTTCACCCATCTCTTAAGCAAATATAATGGCATTGAGAATAAGGTGGCTTTAGGTAAAAAGTGGGAAGGGGGCATGATGATTTTGCAGCCGGCAAACCGCGATTTAAAACCCAAAGAGATGCCCATAGAAACTTTTTTCCATAAAATTGTGATGATGCGCGACCGGTTGAGAGTTTTGGAACAGAATATCAATAGCAATGATGCATTGAGCGACGAAGAAAAAGTCAATTTACAGCAATATATAACTCGCATTTATGGTTCTATGACCTCTTTTAACATTTTGTTTGACGACAAAGAGGATTATTTTGTGGGCACCAAATTATAATGGGGTTGATCCGGAAAAGAAATGAATATCAAAAAAATATACTATGGAAATTTTATCTAACAGAGTTCTGAATATGGCTGAATCGGAGACATTGGCCATGACGCAAGTAGCACGTGAATTGAAAGAATCAGGGAAAGATGTGATCAGTTTAAGTATTGGCGAACCTGATTTCAATACACCGGAAGAGGTGAAAATAGCGGCCAAGCAGGCTATTGATGAAAACTGGACGCATTATCCTCCTGTGGCTGGTTATCCGGAATTGAAAAAAGCCATTTGCGCTAAATTTAAAAGAGATAATGATTTGGATTACAAACCCGAACAAATTGTGGTATCGACAGGGGCAAAACAATCTCTTTACCAAGTGATTATGGCTATGATTAATCCAGGGGATGAGGTGATTATCCCGGCTCCCTTTTGGGTTTCTTATAAAGCCATTGTGCAATTGGCAGAGGGTAAATCGGTGTATATTCAAACCAAAATAGAGAACGATTTTAAGGTTACTCCTGAAGAATTGCGTTCAGTAATCACTCCCAAGACCAAGATGATGATTTTCAGCAGCCCGTCAAATCCTACGGGGATGCTATACACCAAGGAAGAGCTCCGTGCTTTGGCAGAGGTTTTGAAGGAATTCCCGCAAATTTTTGTGGTGGCAGATGAAATTTATGAACATATTAATTTTGAGGGGCACCACGAAAGTATGGCACAGTTTGATTTTATGAAAGAGCGTGTGATCACCGTTAATGGGGTGGCGAAAGGATTTGCGATGACGGGGTGGCGAATCGGTTTCATTGGTGCGCCGGTAGCCATTGCCAAAGCATGCAACAAGTTGCAAGGGCAAGTTACTTCGGCCACCTGTTCTATTGCACAACGTGCTACGATTAAAGCGATGGAGATGGATCCGAAAACTTCGGATGACATTATGAATATGAGAAATATTTTCAAGAAACGTCGCGATATGGTGTATGATTTATTGCGCGAGATTCCCGGTTTTAATGTCCGCTTGCCGAAAGGTGCCTTTTATTTCTTCCCGGAAGTAAGTAGCTTGTACGGGAAAAATGTGCCTTCTGATTCCATTTTTGCAGAAAAATATGGGAAGACAAGGATAGAAAACTCCACCGATTTATGCATGTATATTTTATATGATGCCAATGTGGCGTTGGTGCAAGGGATTGCCTTTGGCGACGACCGTTGTGTCCGGTTATCGTATGCCACATCGGAAGAAAAACTACGGGAGGCGGTAAAGAGAATTAGAGAAGCAGTTGAAAATTTGAAATAAAGGAATCCGATGGCAGCATTATTCCAGCATCCTATCACCATTAATGGGACCATCTATTTTGCTTCTGATTTTCATTTCGGTGCTCCGAATAAAGCGGAGAGCGCTGTGCGGGAAGAAGCGGTGGTGCGTTGGTTGGATACGATCAAGGAAGATGCCAACTATCTGTTTCTGCTTGGCGATATCTTTGACTTCTGGTTTGAGTACAAAGATGTCGTTCCGCGCGGTAATTTCATCTTCTTAGCCAAGTTGGCCGAACTTCGCAAGAAGGGGATTGTGATCTATTATTTTACCGGGAACCACGATATGTGGGTGCACAACTATTTCAAGGAAGAGATAGGAATGGAGGTGTTTCATGAACAACAAGCCTTTTTAATCAATGGGAAAAAGTGCATCATCGGACATGGGGATGGGCTGGATCCCAAAGATAAAGGTTATCGTTTAATCAAAGGCATCTTTGCATTCCGACCGAATCAGATTATATACGGGGCGTTGCCTCCGCGCTGGGCATTTTCGCTTGCCCGCTTCTTTTCAAGAAATAGTCGGGCGATGAACCACAAGAAAAAGGGGGAGAAATATGTCGATGGCGATTGTATGCTCCCTTACATAAAAGGGGTGTTGCAAACAGAAAAGATAGACCTTTTCGTCTATGGACACAGGCATGTGCCCATAGAACAAAAATTGGAGGATGGCGCAATGTATTATAATACCGGCGACTGGTTAGATTACGATACCTTCTTATATTGGAAGGAACCCCACACTATCCAATTGTTGCATTTTGAGCGGTAAATGGCAAAGGAGATACGGATAAATCTGAAAATGAGAGGGGAAAGTGAAAAATTTTTGCGGGATGTGCGAGGAAAAGATGAAGGGAGGGCATTTAGATTTCTACACTTTCTCTGAATTTAGGAATACTGCTATGGGTGAAGCCGGCGTCGGCAAGGTGTTGTGCATATTCAATTCTTGCTTGGTCTTCTCCATGAACGATGAAGATGTTTTTGGTTTTTTTCTTGTTTTGGCAGGATAAATATTGAATGAGTTCCCGATAATCTGCGTGTCCAGAAAAGGCTTCGATAGAAGCTAATGTGGCTTTAACTTTATATTTTGTTCCAAAGATGGATACCTCTTTGTCACCACGCATGATTTTGGCGCCGAGGGTAGTGGGTGAACAATAACCGACAGACAAAATGGTGGTACGCGGGTTCTCAATATTGTTGGCCAAATGATGTTTTACACGTCCCGCCTCCATCATCCCTGAGGCCGAAATAATAATGCAGGGACGGTTGTAGGAATTGAGTTTTTTGGAGTCTTCAATAGAGCGGATATAGTGCAAATTCTGGAATCCGAACGGGTCCGGGTCGGTTTTGATATAATCTTGCAAACTCTCCACAAAGCAATCGCTGTGCAGGCGGAAAATGTCGGTGGCAGAAACGGCCAGCGGACTATCTACGAATATGTCAATATCCGGCAAATCATGGTTGTTTTTTAGTTTCTGGAGCGCATAAACGATTTCTTGTGTTCTGCCGATGGCAAAGGAGGGGATAATCAGTTTCCCTTTGCGTTTGGCACAAGCATCTTTGATGACCATACAAAGGGTTTGTTCGGCATCTTCCAAAGTGGTATGGATGCGGTTTCCGTAAGTGGATTCGGTGATAATATAGTCGGCTTGTGGAAAGGGTTCAGGGTCTGGTAAAATGGCTTTATGATAACGCCCGATGTCGCCTGTGTAACAAAGGGTTTTCTTCTTTCGACCTTCTTTGAAGGTGATGTAAATGGCCGCGCTTCCCAACATGTGCCCTGTATTGATGAAGCGAATGTTGAAATCGGTTGTGATGGCAAAATCCAATCCGTAAGGCACAGAGATGAAATGCCGCATACAAGAAACCGCATCCTTCATAGTGTAGATGGGTTCAACGGGTTCCAAATGCTGCATTTTGCGTTTCTTATTGAATTGATTGGTATCGGTTTCCTGAATGCGTCCCGAATCAGGAAGCATGATAGAACAGAGGTCGCGGGTAGCTGGTGTGCAGAAAATCTTCCCTTTGAACCCGTTCTTGACAATGTAAGGAATTAATCCGGAGTGGTCGATGTGGGCGTGGGAGAGAAGGATGAAGTCAATATCGCAAGGTTTAAAGCCCAAATCGCGGTTCATGCTATCGGTTTCCAATCCTTTCCCTTGATACATCCCGCAGTCTATCAATATTTTAACACCTTTAACGGTGGTGAGTAAAAATTTACTTCCAGTAACTTCAGTGGTGGCACCCAGAAAATCAATTTTCATATTTCAAATTTAATTTAATATTCTAAAAAATCATCATCTTCCCCATAGTAGTTTTTAATATACTCAATCTGTCGGCGGTCGCGTTTGGTGGGACGGCCTTCCCCGTGTTCCCGATATTCAAACCGCATGTGCAACAACTTCACTCTTTCATATTCTTCTGCAGGTGTCAGGTCTGTGTAATATTGGGGAACCAATGGTGCGCCCACCCGATTTTTAGGGGTGCCGATGACTTGCACACTTTTTTCCAAAGCCCCAATACGAACAACATACACTTCATTCTCTTTGACGATTTTGGAAGGTTTCAGGTTGTTGCCATTCATTTTTACTTTTCCGGCATTACAAGCATCCGTTGCCATGGAGCGAGTTTTGAATAAGCGAACCATCCATAGCCATTTGTCGATGCGAGTATTGAGTGCATTCTCCATGGTTGTTGTTTAGAGGTGCAAAGGTACACCTAATTTTCTATTAAAAACTACTCTTTTATTATTTTAGTATAAAGAATTTTATGATCTGAAGAGAAGGCGCGGACGATGTACAAGCCACTGTTTAAGGAAGAAATATCAACCTCATGGGCGGCAGCGTGGACTCTTTGGGAAAGGCATAATTTTCCAGTCATATCGAAAAACTCAATCAAGCCAGATTCAAAATTGTCGGGCAAATGAATAAAAACCGATTGCTGGGCGGGGTTAGGGGCGACGGAGAGGGTGTTGAGTGCCGATTCTGCCAGCAGTGTGGTATCTATCGGGTCGCCCGGTTTGAGATACGAAAAGGTAATGCTGTCGATATGAGAGGTGATGTTATAAATACGGATAGCGCTTATATATCCGTTAGAGAGAAAAGGTTGGGGATTGGTGGAATAGTCGAAGCGGGTGCGCGAGTTTGACTGTTTGAATGCAGCCTCGGAAATATCGCCGTCTTCTGTTAGCGTTCCATCCGGACGGTAAATATACACTTCATCCAAAAAATCCACCCCATCCCATTCGGCATTGCCGACAAAATCACTGTTTATGTGGTAAATCAATAATCCGGATTCTGGAATACTCAAATCAAAGGTGTTGGATTTTTTCCGGCATTCAACAACAAAAAATTCATTCTCAATTTCAGAAGGAATGATGTAGGCTATGCGTTCGTTGCTATTTCCCCCCACAGGATATACTGTATAGGTGCCTGATTCTGTAATGGTGGGTATTTCCTCAAGCCAGTTCCCATATCGGTATTTCATCCATGCGCCCGGGTTTTGTGCGCGGGGAGATGAAGTGGAGGCCATCATATCCCAAGAGCCAACCGGAGTGAAAAACTCATCACTATAATGATACAGGTCGGGGGCACCTAATGTGTGAAACATTTCGTGGCAGAGAGTGGAAGGGGTGAAATAGTAAATGTTGTCGCTGAGCTGGAAGTTGAAATCATAAACACGTTTGTTGTTGATTTCAACGTCTTCGGTATATAATGACCAGCGATGGGGCCACAACAAATCATTCCAACCCATTACATCGCCTTTGATGACGAAGCAAACATTGTCCACATAGCCATCGTTGTTATAGTCGAGATTCAAATCCGTGGGAATAAGGTCGGCCACAAATCGGGAAGCGCGTGCCAATAGGGCCATTTCGCGCTCTGTTCTTTCAGTGCCGTCGTCGTCAGCAGCATAACCCTCAGGATTGGTCTCAGAATAAGGACAATAGTAATTTTGGGGGTAGATATCTTCGTAGGCAACGATGAGGTCGTTTTCTGGTGTCGGAAAGAAGTGGGATTGGATGAAAAGTTGTTGGTACGAGATGTTTTTAAAGTAGTTATAAAGAGAGTTGCAACCAACAGTAGAGGAGTCGTTAAACATCTTGTTTACATCAGAAAAAGAATTGCTGAAGTTTCCCTCTTCGGCAAATTTGATGAAAACAACCAGATTATTGAGGGTTCCATGGTTGGTTTCTGAAGTTTTGGGCGAATTTTTGGAAGGGACATTGGCCCACCTTTGCGTTCTTCTGTTTTGCCACTCGGTTGCAGATATTCTGATGTGTGGAGTCAAGCCCACTTGACGTGGATTAACTTTCCCCGCAACATAATTGCTGGGGATGATTTGCGAATGCTCTCGAATGGCATATACAAAAAAGCCCGTTTGCGGATTTTGTACAATAGTAAATCCTTCCGCATCATGAAGGTAGTGATAATACTCATCCCCCGAAGCGAAACAATGCAAGGTGTCGCCATTGGGTTGTATGATGGTCTGCGGCACATTTTCCATATAAGCTGCCTTCCCGATGAAGCACCACAATAATAAAAATACGAAGGGAATGATTTTCTTCATGATAGCTGCTTTTTCATTTTTTTTATATCTTTAAAAAGTGTGTTATAATCTATAGAGAAATGGGTGTTTTGATAGGAGAAAAGAGCTAAAAATTCTACATTTTTAACCTTTTCAAAGAGGGTGGAAATGCCTATTTGATTTAGGTAAAATCCGTAGTTAATGGCCTCTTGGGTTACCCGTTGTATGGCGATTTTATATCCTTTTTCATCGGTAACAATGCCACTTTTGTTGAGGAACGAAGCGCCAGCCTCAAATTGGGGCTTGATAAGAAGTATGCACCGACTGTCGGGTTTGAGAAAGGGTTTGAAGTGGGGGATTAAGTAGGAGAGGGAGATGAAAGAGGCATCGGAAACGATGAAGTCGTAGGTGGATGGAGTGATTTCGGTGGGCTGCAAGTCGCGGAAATCTTTGTTTTCCATAGAGTGCACTTGAGGGTGATTTTGTAAGGAGGGGTGTAACTGTTGGGTGCCCACATCAATCGCCGTTACAAATTTGGCCCCGTGCTGTAAGGCACAATCCGTGAAACCACCAGTAGATGCCCCGATGTCTAAAACCGTTTTCCCTTTAAAATCAATCCCGAAAATTTCAATGGCTTTTTCTAATTTTAACCCCCCGCGACTAACATACTTGTTAAATATGTCAATGACTGTGATTTCAGTATTTTCATCCACCAGTTTGGAGGGCTTATCTACAATTTGTCCGTGGATGGCAATGGTTTTTTGATTAATGGCATCTTGTGCCCTTTCCCGAGAAGAAAATAATCCCTTTTCTACCAATAATTTGTCTAATCTTTGCATAAAATAGTGTGTAAAATCAAAAAACAAAAAGAAAGTCCATCGTTCTCATGAATATGAAAGATTAACCGTAAAGTTCATTCAAAAGTTTAGCTAAACGGATTCCGGAACGATATAACTGCTTTTCCATTGTGTCGGTAAAGTGGTAGATATAGTGATAGCTATTCCCGTCCCAAATTTTGTGATAATCATATATTTCTTGCGTGATATGATAATTCTGAATTAAAATTTCCGCTTCACTCATCTTTTCAATTTCTTGTGCCATCCTGTGATAACGGTGTTCTAAATATTCGGCATATTCTGAATAGCTGTAACCTCGGGAGTAAATCAAATCAGAATCCCATACTTTGTGCAAAGTTGAATTTCGCCCGAACCACTGTAATTTTATTTTATTCCCGCCTAAATCATCAAAATGTCCCATGTGCATAGGACAAAATTTATCTCCCGCCAAGTGAATGATGAAACGCAGGGCATCAAAATTGTCAGGTTCATTTCGGAGCACGGCAATCAAACTGTCCATCGCTTTAAATAAATTCCCTCCTTCTTGAGGATAGTTAACCAAAGTAGCTGTCAGTGCCGAATCGGACATCCCACCATTTAAGTCTTGGAAATGCCAATTGTAACTGTTGGCATAAATGGTGTCGCTTTTAATTTCATCCGCCCAGTTAGCCCAATAAACGACCCCCTTTTCACCTAATATTTGATCAATATTCTCTTTGGCTTTGGGTGATAAATGGTTATATGCGATTTGCCCGATAATTCGATGCCCCTCTTGTCCCCATGCAAAGAGTTGTTCTATTGGGAAAAGGATGAGGAAGGAAAGCAAAAAAAAGGAAATTTTTTTCATCTTGCCATATTAAATAAGGATGCAAAAGTACATAAAAAACGGTTTCAAACAAAAAAAGCACCGTTTGCGGTGCTTTTTTTCAATGTATCAATTTGATTAACGTATCACTACTTTCTTTGTTATCAAACCGGTATCACTTGCAATTTGCATGAGGTAAACGCCGGGGGCCAAAGTGGCCACATTTAATGAAATAGTACTTTGGTTAACCATTTCATGCAATACTTTTCTTCCCGAGTGGTCGAATAGGGTAATTTCATTCAAGATGATGCCCTCTGCAGAAATCATCATATTTTCGTCAGCGGGGTTGGGGAAGATGACGATATTGCCCAACCAAGTTGCTTCTTGAAGTCCGGTACGGTCTAATACTACAATATCCAAATGAATAATACTGTCACAACCGGCGCCGGTAATTTCAGTCAGTTCGAAAGATTGTGCCGTAGTGTCGTAGAATGTTTGGGAGATACCATAATTTTCGTAGGGCTCATTGACGTATGCGGTATCAACGATATTGATATTGTAAGAAGGCGAGATGCTCAAATTAAGGGTATAGACGCTGTCGCATCCAAAAACGGAGAGCAAGCTGTCGGTATAGGTTCCGTTTTCTGTCAGGTTCTGTCCGTGCCAAAAGTACGGTAATTCGCCTTCACAAACGGTGGCTGTTTCTGAGAAGCTGAAAGGATTTTCCATTACGACCGTCAC
>JAEEGL011133380.1_pt1 | contig 14369 bp, 9 predicted proteins | sample 9134231 | NCBI WGS metagenome assembly JAEEGL01 (sample SAMN16246548, study PRJNA631951) | gut metagenome | biome: gut microbiome; feature: rumen; material: fiber-attached | host: Bos | place: Iran: Karaj | collected 2018-10
GAAACTAGTTCATCACCGATATAAACATCGAAATAGCAGGGCAATTCAAGTACAGGAATATTAACATCCTTCCAGAAACGATCCTTCTCTCCTACATATGTTTTGGGGAGAGAAGCCGTCCACGTGAATACTAAGTCAGAGCCGTTCGGTTTGAAGTGAAGGTTTTCCGGTCTCGACTCAATAAAATAGTAGTCACTAATACCCATTTTGGGATTGATCTTATAATCATAAAGTTTGTGAGAATAACGCGGCTCATCTACTCCTTGATTAGTACCAATTAGATAATTCCTCATAAGATCACCCTCTTCATCATTATTGTAGTAATAGGAAGAAGCATATTCAAATCCGGTTCCTTGGGACATAAGATTCATAATTCGATACATTCCCGTATCAGCCACACCTCCTGCCACGGTATCCGTGAATCCTCCAAAAGCAGATGCTCCTAAATCGAAAAAGCATTGCTTCAGATCATCCTCCATAAAACTCTGACAAGCACCGGCATATACAACAGAACCAGGGAGTTTATCGGTAGACTCATTTAGTTGTTCGTTGAGCCATGGGACTGTCATGCAGTAATAAGGCCCAACGAATTCATCGGATGTCGAAACAATACACCTAGCCATCTTGCTTAATCGAGGGAAAAAATGATTTACAAACGCTTCCCACGATACTCCTGGTTCAACAGGCTGCCCTGAAGAAATAGCCGTAGTTATTTCTCCTTTACTGGTTTTGGCGTTTGCCACTCCGTGACTCCTGATTAATACCAGATCATATTGACGCAGATTATCCAATTCAAACTGGGACATATCTGCATTATCATCTAAGACCGGATTCAAAGAAAAACCAGCACAGGCCAGCAAGTCTCTCAACAAGTCTAACTGTACTTCTATACGATTTACCGGGCTAGATTGGTACGGTGCTAATAGAATCGCTTTTTTTGATACAGGTGTTAGAATACTGCTGCTCTTTCTTGCCGTTATCGTAGTAATTGCAGATAAGGTAGCGTCATCATCCCCAACAAATAACAATGACTGAGAACTCTCTTCTGGAGATAACATGATATTTAGATAAGAACTATCATTTTGCTGAATATAGGCGACATCTTCCGTCTCATTAAGACTTACAGATAATACCCCGTCAATTCTAGATATCTCATCCAATAGTTTAGCGGGGTTGTCGGGATGACTTGTATTAATTATATGTCCAATAGCATTAGATATATCCTCGGTAAGAGTTATTGAAACTTCCCATTCTTCTTTCGTCTCAGGAAAATGCGTCGTTGTCGCCCCATATTCAATCCCTTCATCCGCCTTCTCGACATTACCAAAGACGCTCCGTTTAATTTCCACGGTCTTCTCCGACACCTTTCTGGCATAATCGGTATCCTTATAGAACCTAAGCTTATAACCACCCTCAAGAGATCCAGGGATAGCAACGATATAGTACCAAGCACCAGGTTCGAATGTCTCTTGCCCGGAAGGAGGAAGGAGCGTAATGAATTGACTGCCCCCTGTGACCTCTTTAACAACAGGGAGACCATTTTCAAACCCAATCTTCACCTTGCCCGAAATAATCTCACCTGAAAGCCCCTCGAACATAACCTTCTTGATACCCTCCTCGGTGACACTGAATCTAATACCACCACCCACATGATAGAACTGGAGTGTAGTCCCGGAAGAATGGGCAATAGCGAGGTTCATATCCTTCCCGAACGAACCTTCCCGAGCCACTTGTTCAGAAAGGAAAGTGGTAGTAATCGTCTCTCCATCGAAGGTCGCATCTTCGGAGAAAGGATAGACCGCCCACAGATCCAAATCTTCCGGCCAGGTAGCATCACCGAATGTCCCCTTGAATGTGGCGGTTCCCGATGCGGCAGTTATGTCCGTCGTAAACTTAGCGGACTGTTCTCCCATAAAGACAGCGATCTCATCTCCCGGCTCCCAGTAGACGTGGACGCCATCCTCAACGACAGTCTTTGTATCGGCAGGAGATTCAGTTCTAGCAAAGAGGGAAAGATTGGCATCAGGGACATCAATTTCCTGATTCCGAGAACAACCGATGAGGCCAAGAACAGCGACTAGGCCAAAGAATAAGCTCTTTTTCATAATCCAGTCCTCCATCGTCTTAATCCCAATCTTCATAACCGATATCCTCGTTGCCACCAAGGATTGCACTGTCGCAGATGGCATTCTCCGGGACTAATGGAATAATACGTAGGCTTGGAGATTGATACTCTTGGCGGGAAGTCACAGGTGTATTCATAGGGTATAGTGCTAATTGCTTCAAAGTTAATGAAAAGGAGAGAGATATACAAAGCTATGTTTTTCCTCGATCCAGTGAGATTCCATGTCCATTCCATCTCACTGCCAATGTCCCTCTGGCCGGATAAAGTCTTCTCTGGATTAAGCCCTTCTGAATCCTCCTTAACTCTCATAGTGCCAATTATTTCCTTCTTCTATATAGTGATAAAAATATGATACTATAATTGGCAGTGAGAATTGGCGGCTTTTCTTGGCTCTCTTCTTGTGATTGAAATGAATGGGAAGATTTGTACAATCCGCTTCCGCCGGACAAATCCATCTGGAAGAAACCGGCCTTGCGCTGATTCCCGGCGTCGATGAATATGAGATTGTGAAGTAGAAAAGGGAAGTCCCCGCGCAGTTGAGTGCGGGGACTCTTTTTTTGTTTTTCCCTTTTTATTCTGTGACGGGACGGACAGATGGCCCGAAGTAGCGGTAGGAGCTGCCCCAGCCGACAGAGTCGGATCTGAAGTCGACGAACCTGGCGAAGTAAGGGCGGACCGTATTGAGGGATGAAGACCAGAAGCTGCCGTAGGAACCGGCACCGCTGAGATTGGTATTGCTCCGGTAGCCTGCGGCAGGAAGGAAGATACTGTTGCCGTTAGGGCCGGTTACCAGATATCCATTGACCCCATTCTGCGTCGTCCAGGACCAGGTGCAATTCTCCCTCAGTTCCGCCCACTCAGCATCAGTCGGCATTCTCCAGTTGCCACCAAGATTCACGTGGGCGGCATCATCCTCCGGATCAAGAACGGTTTTTCCGTCTGTAAAACCGTTATAACCGTACTCTGAATTCGTGCAGTATTTGGTCAATGTCATAGCTGAACCATTGCACCACTTGTATGTGGACCAAGCATAGTCCTCCTTGGGTCCAGTCTCGCCCCAAGCATAGTAATCACCGTATTCTTCCGGTTTTGTCGCTCCGAGATTGAATGATGCCCATTTCACCGAGAGCCCCAAGTCAACGGCATCAGGGACACTCGGTGTCACAGGATTTCCTCCTTCCACTTCAATAGGTGACATCTTGGAGCGGTGGTTTCGCTCGATGGTGACGCTCTTGGATGTGGATTTCTCAAAGACGGAACCTGAAGTTTTCGTGATTGAGACAGTAAAGCCCTTGTCGAGAGTGACCGGCGGAACCACGAACCAGAATTCGGTACTCTCTTCGGCGTTGGCACCCAGCTGGACCGGTGTCTCGCAAATCAACGTGATTTCTGTAGTTGCCTCCGCCGCCATCTCCACCGAAGGATCACCGTCGACAGGCATCGTGACGGTGGCTTTTCCCGCTAGTTTCTCACTATTGTTGCCCTTCAATGTAATGGACGAAACAGACACCCCTTCACCATATAACTTGATCACCAGATAGCCTCCGACATTCTTATACAGGAGAACATTATCCGAAGAAACGGAAACCATCGTATTGGCACCGAGGCCGAAGGTGTTTTCCGCGTAATGCTGCTCAGCCGAGAGAGTGAGGGTAAGGACCTCTTCTTCAGTAATCTTCGTGGCCTCCTGATACGGATATACGGAGACCACATGGGGAATAGGGTTCCCTGTCACGAATTCAGCGGCATCGACCCTGTTAAAACCACCGGAATTGTCGCCAGTCTCACCGAGGAACTTGTATTGTTGGTTATAGGTAATCTTGTTGAAGATGCTCACGCGATCATCAGCAGTCCAGCGGAGATACAGCTTCTCATTGGCATAAACCCTTGTACCCACCTCTGTTGGTTGTTCAAAGGATGCGTAGAAGACAACATCATCCTTCTGCGGAGCCACAAAGTTCTCTTCTTGGATGGAGCAGGATGCCACCAATGCAGCGACAATCCCCAAGTATAAAGCGATGCGTTTCATATGGAATACGTGTTATTTACCAGTCAATATCAGGATCATCCCCTCCATCAATGGGTTCGAGGTTTGAGGCCAGGAATGACAACTCCTGTTTTGTCTCTATTATTCGCAAAGAGGGCACCTGATACGCGTCTCGTGTTTCTTTGATGATTTTCATGTGCAACTATTAGTTTCGAATTTTCAAATATATGAATAATTTGCGAAATCTGTATCATCCCCATCTTTCCCGCCGTCCTATCCACAGCCGCAATTCCCACCACCATCATCCCTGCGTTCCGCCAAAGATTCATGGTGGTCAACCCCGGCTGTCTCATTCTCGGCGGACAAAAAAAGAAGCCGCTCCACCCAATCCATTCACGGGGCGGACTTCAATACGGCATCTTCCGGCTCATAGATTCAGCGTATACTACCTATTTGGCAATAAAAAAAGAACCACCCTGCCCCAATTCTTCCTTCTATAGTGGGCTAGCGATGGTTCTTTTGTATAATATATGAATTGGACACGCCAGAGGTACAAAGTCGGCTCTATGACAGCTTTAGTGCCGAGCTTTCTCTGGACCGGCTCCTGATGTTGTCCTGTCCTCTTCGGCTCAGGCATCAAGGGCTTTTTCTGGTGTCCGGATGTTTATTTTCATCTTCTATAGGTAAGGCTTTAGGTGTGTTTTTAGGCGGAGTTATTTATCCTGGCCGAAAATAGAAAGCCCTGAATCCTCTCGGAAAACAGGGCATAAAGAGCTGAAATCCCCACCCGACATCAGACTAATGCCGGTGAAAGCAAAGAAACCTGGGGATAGCGGTTAGATGTGGCTCTTATACAAAGGTAAGGGTTTGATTGTTTAAGAGAAATCTCTATTTTTGTATGTTATAGCATTCTGAACTATGAATAATAACACTAACGAAACCCAGATGAAGGTTGCCTATTTGGTCCCTTCCCTGAGAATCATTGATACCACCCTGGAAGCATCATTCCTCCAATCCAACCTCGAACCCATCGGCGGCGGGGATGATCCTGATATTGATTGGTAAATGCGATTACGATATGAAACACGGCATATTTTTTTTAGTTATTGTTACATCTATAGTTGCATCTTGTTCCATCCAGGCAGAAGACTATCTGGTTTCCGATCAAAACGATGTGGTTTTCTATACATCTTTTGAACAACCTGCTGGCGAAGGAACGAAAATCTATGTTAACGAGAATTTTAACCTTCGCTGGACCGCGGATGATCGTGTGAGCATTTTTAATAAAAACACCTCTAACCAACAGTTTAGATTCCTTGGGGAAACAGGGGATAACTCTGGAGAGTTCAGCAAAGTCGAAGGAACAGATTATGGTTCAGGGGAGCAATTATCCAATATCGTTTCTGTCTATCCTTATCGTGAAGATACAGAAATTACTGAAGAGGGAGTTCTTACCGTTTATCTTCCCGAGGAACAAATCTATACCAAGAAATCCTTTGGTCTTGGTGCCAATACGATGGTTGCTATTTCGTCCAGCAACAATCTTCAATACAAGAATGTCGGTGGATATCTGCGAGTCAGCCTTTTTGGTGAAGGGAGGTCGGTTGAGGCAGTCGAACTCAGAGGCCATAACGGAGAGAAACTTTCAGGAACAGCGTTTGTCACGATGCCTCTTGAGGGGGTGCCTACGGTGGAAATGGCTGACTATGCTTTTGAAAGTGTTGTATTGTCCTTTGAAACGCCAGTGGAATTAGGAAAGACTGCAGAGGAAAGTATAGACATTTGGTTTGTCATTCCGCCGACTACATTCAGCGAAGGATTCACAATCTCTGTCTTCCAGACCAATGACGAATTATTTGAGATGTCCACATTTAAGAGTATTTTCATTGAACGTAACAAGTTGTTGACGATGTCACCGGTTGAAGTTGAAACCGTTATCTTTCCATCACTTCCAGTTCCTGAAGTAGTTGACTTGGGTCTTTCCGTCAAATGGGCTTCTTTCAATTTGGGAGCAACCAGGCCGGAAGAGTTTGGGGATTATTATGCATGGGGAGAGACCGAACCATATTATTACTATTTATCTTTTGATGGCATCTATGTAGATGGTCCGTGGAAACCAGGTAAAGAAGCCGGATATTCAAATCTGTCCTATAAGTGGACAATTTCAGGATACTGGGACGACTTGTATAAGTATTGTACGGATCCTAATTATGGTCACAATGGTTTCACAGACGGGAAGACGGTTTTGGACCTTGAAGATGATACTGCTCATATGAATCTTGGTGGAAAATGGAGAATGCCGACTGCAGACGAGATGAGAGAATTGACGAGAAAATGTATTTGGGAGTGGACAACAATTAATGGCGTTAATGGAGCTAGAGTCTCACGCAATGGGATGAGCATCTTTATCCCCGTCTCCGGCTACCTGAGAGATCATTTTTCAGTTGGTGTGGGTAATCGCGGCTGTTATTGGACATCCTCTCTTTCAACCGTTTCTGCAGGTCCTTCGAATGCGTGTTACTTGGATTTTGATAGTAGCCATTGTGATGGCGGGGGCTTTGATGCCATACGGACTATGTATCGTAGTTGGGGCGCGACTATTCGTCCCGTTTGCGACTAACAGACTGTTAAAGAAAACAGGACTTCGCTTAATCGGTGAGGTCCTGTTTTTCATTTATAGGAACGACCAACCCTTCCAAACTGATCGTCCACACTGCGTGTGCCATTGACGCGCAAGTATTGCAAAGATAGAAAAATAGCAGTCACTCCATTTCTGAAGTAACTGCTTTTGCCTGGATTTACCCTAAGATGAAGCATAGTAGCCTCATTACCCGCATCAAAGGTAATGATTATTGAAACAATCAACAAGATTGATTACCTTTGACTTATGGAAAAATACTATCGTCATTTCAAAGGAAACATTTACAAACTCGTGGGAATCGCAAAGGACAGCGAGACCCTGGAGGAGATGGTCGTTTATCAGGCAATGTATGGGGAAGGGCAGTTGTGGATAAGGCCAAAGGAGGAGTTCTTTGGGAAGGTGGAACGTGATGGGAAGGAGATGAATCGGTTTGAGGAGATAAGCGGCAAAGGAATGTTCCCGAATATTGAATATACGGGTCAGAAGCTTCCTCTAACATTAGGAGAGTTCTCAAGAGGAGTTCGGGCGATGATTACTCTTCTGCAAAAGCGTCAAATCGTGCCTTTAGGATTCTTCCAGGGATTGCAGAGTGACGACGAACTGGAAGAGGAAGCACTTCGTAGAATTAAAGGTTATCAAAAAGGGGAAGACCTTCAAAGCATCTTCCATTTGATTCAGACGTGGGGAGGAAGTACTGGGCGTGGTGTGTATGTACGTGGGAATGGCTTTGATTGGTCTGTTATCAAACCCGCCTATAGGGAGTTGGTCGAATCTTGTCTAAGTGTCCGGGCCATAACTGAGAATAATATCGCTTTCCTGGCGTCCGCTGTCAAAGGCTTTAATCAGCAGATTCGGTATATGGGAGTCTCGTTTATAACCAAGCATACGAGATTCTGGCTTCATAAGAGCCTTGGAGAAAAGAACGCCCTGCCCATCTATGATAACATTATGGCATACTTTGTTATGGGAAAGGATTCTGCCCTTTGTAAAGATCTAACTGAATACTGGACCGTAATGATTAAAGAAACTCAACGGCATCAGGTCGGTCTTGTCCCCTTCGAACGTCAACTTTTCCGGTATTTCATCTCTTCCAGGATGATTTATAAAGGGTTTTCATTTAAGTACTACCGTGGGGAACAGAAGAATCCCTTCGATAAGAAGAATGAAAACGCTGCGATGTGGTGGTCTGGAGAAAAGTTGTTTTATGAATCCATCTCAAGGGAAGACGGAGACAAGTTCATAAAAAGCATTTCGAGAGATTATGAAGATGCTTTATCCCATAATATCCTGAAAGGGAGGCTCTTGGATAAATCAATCTCAAAGAAGGATCGTCTTCTTCTTTTTTATCTAAATCTTTGGCATGGGAAATGGTTCCCTTATGACAACCTTGATGAGATAAGAAACTACTAGATACTGCTTTGGACACCGACATACTCTGATAGTCGGTGTTTGTTATATAGGAATACTACATCTTCATCAGATAGCAACGATGAAAATAGAATCCAGCCATTGTCGATTACCAGAACGAGCATCCTGATCCCGTCAACTACATGTTCGAGGAATTCAAGGATATCGAGGACTAACGCTACATAAAAGAATTGGATCTCGGTCCAATTCTTTTTCCGTTCTAGCCTTTGGTGGTTGATCTATCCACAGTTCTCTGCTCAACTATGCCTGAAAGAATTTCATACACATCTTCGGGAAGGGCATAGTAATCATCCATCGTGATGTTAAAATAACCGTATACTGTTTGACCGTAATCAGGTGTGTCCCTAAACCTAAAATCAAAATAACGCCAATCTCCAACAGAAGTATCCCCTAAATATGGATTATACTCCACAGGGTAGGCTTTATTGATAAACAATTGCTCTCGTTTATTTATTCTTCTATCCAAAGTGGCTTTCTCATTCCAAGCACGAGGTTCTTTATCTGCATCTGGTTTTTCTGTATGAGAAAGATAAACGGCGGAAAGCGTTATTATGCATTCCCACTCTTTTGCGTTGATCTTTGGCGTTTTTTTCCGTTTCGGTTGTCCGGGGCGTGGCCATCTTTCGTAAATCTCATAAACGGTATAAACTAATATGGTAACGCCCGCTATGATAGCCCATGTATACCAAACCATGGCCACAGGAATCAAGAAAAAACCAGCACCTAAAAGTGCTGCGAAACCTAGGACAGTTAAAATCCCGGAAAGAACGGCGCTCTTATCTTCCACCTTCTCCTGAAGTTTCATCAGCAAGCACATAACAAGCATACAAGCCACCCCTAACCCAACATAAGTAAAATACTCCCCAAGAGAAGGAAGAGGGCCTAGATCTTCGTCAGGCATTCTGTCACTTGGACGCATTTTCCCGTCCATCTGAAGCAAGAAGAAAAAAAGACTCTGCATAATTAAACAACGCTTCCACAAAGGTAACCAATCTTCTCAGTCCTTCCAAAAACCAATCGTTAAAGAAAACAATCCAGTCCCTTTTTTCTTATATTTGTAAGTTTTCAACAAGACACATAACCAGTACTATGACAGACATACAACTGAAACAGCTCAAGGATAACCTGTGGCATAGTGCAGACCTGTTGAGACAAGGAGCACATTTGGCAGCCAATAGGTTTGGACAACCAATATTGGGACTGGTTTTCTTGAGATATGCAGATGTCCTCTTCAAGCAGCACAAGGATGAAATCCTTTCTGAATATGAGTCTCTGAAAGGAGGTAGAAGAGAGAAGACCATCAAGGAAATCTCTGTGGAGAAGATAGGCTTCTTCCTTCCAGAGTGTGCATACTTTGACACTATCAATAATGCCCCTGACACCTCTGCAAAGGCTACTCTTGTGAAGAAGGCTATGGAGGAGATTGAGAAGGAGAATCCCAGACTTGAAGGAGTCCTTCCCAAGGATGTGTATGCCCAGCTTGTTCCAGATGAAGAGCCAGACCTCCTCTCCAAGATTATCAGGGTGTTCAAGGACATTCCCGAAGACATTGAGATTGACCTCTTTGGTGAAATCTATGAGTACTTCCTTGGCAACTTTGCATTGAGTGAGGGTAAGGATGGAGGAACCTTCTATACCCCTGCAACTGTTGTAAGGTATATGGTTCAGGTTCTCAACCCTGAAACTGGAGACAAGAAGTTCCTTGACCCTGCTTGTGGTTCAGGTGGTATGTTTGTCCAAGCTGCAAGGTATATGCACAGGCATAATGCCTCTAATGCTGACATGATGAAGTTCAGGTGCTTTGGTGTGGAGAAGGAGCCTGACACTGTGAAACTGGCAAAGATGAATCTCCTCCTGAACAATGTCAGAGGTGAGATTACAGAAGCCAACTCATTCTATTCTGACCCTTACAATGCCTTTGGTCAGTTTGACTATGTGATGGCAAATCCTCCTTTCAATGTGGATGAAGTCTCTGTGGAGAGAGTGAAGGATGATCCAAGGTTCAACACCTATGGAGTTCCCAGGAACAAGTCCAAAGCCGGCAAGAAGGATGGAGACAAGAAGGAGACAGTTCCCAATGCAAATTATCTTTGGATTGGATACTTTGCAACAGCACTCAATGATAATGGCAAGGCAGCCCTTGTGATGGCTAACTCTGCAAGTGATGCTGGTGGATCTGAATATGAAATCAGGAAGAAAATGATTGAGGAAGGCATCATCTCACAGATGGTGACTCTGCCCTCCAATATGTTCACATCTGTCACCCTTCCTGCTACCCTCTGGTTCTTTGACAAGAAGAAAACACAGACAGAAAGGAAGGATGAAATCCTGTTTATTGATGCCAGGAATGTCTTCACCCAGGTGGACAGGGCACACAGGAAGTTCAGTGATGAGCAGATTAAGAACCTTGGCATCATCACCTCTCTCTACAATGGGGATACACAGGCTTTCCAGGACTTAATTGCAGAATACAAGGCAAATGGTCAGCAGGACCAGATCAACTGGCTGATGGAAAGATTCCCAGAAGGGAAGTACCAGGATGTGGTTGGTCTCTGTAAGGTGGCAAAACTGGAAGGGGAAGATGGTATAAAAGACCAGGACTACTCTCTCAATGCAGGAAGATATGTGGGTGTTGTGATTGAAGATGATGGCATGACTGCTGATGAGTTCAAGGCAGAGATGCAGAGACTCCATAGTGAGTTTGAAACATTGTCTGCACAGGCAAAAGACCTTGAAAAGGAAATAGGTGACAACCTTAATGACCTTTGGAGAGAGTAGGTATGGAGTATATTAAATTTGTAAACTTCATTGACTCCACCCAGTATGGTTATACTGCTGATACAACATCACTTGTATCAGGTGATGCTAAATACCTGAGAATTACAGATATAGTACCTTACTTTGTTGATAAAGACAGAGTACCTTTCTGTATTATTGATGCTTCAAAAGTTGACAAATACCTTGTCCATGATGGTGATGTATTGATTGCAAGAACAGGGGCAACTACTGGTTATAATCTGGTTGTTGATGATAGTTTTAAGAACTATGTATTTGCATCATACCTTATCAGATTCAACTACAACAGGAAGAAGTTGTACCCCAGATACTTGAAGTATGTTTTGAAAAGTCCATCTTGGTATGGGTTTGTCAATAATTACATAGGTGGTTCTGCTCAACCAGGCATGAATGCAAGGGTATTTGGAAAGTACTATTTACCTTACACTGACCTTTCTACTCAAAAAAAGATTGCCTCCATCCTCTCTGCATATGACTCTCTGATTGAGAACAACCAAAAGAGAATCAAACTTCTTGAACAGATGGCAGAAAATCTCTACAAGGAGTGGTTTGTAAGGTTCAGGATCCCAGGCTATGAGAATGCAAGGTTTGATGGTGGAGTACCAAAGGGATGGAAGATAGTTAAACTATGTGAGATTAGTACTATTACAGATGGTGTTCACAACACCATCCAAGATGACCCACAGGGCAAGTATCTCCTTCTAAGTTGTAAAAACATCAAAGATGGTAGACTTGTTATTGGGGATAATGAAAGGACCATATCTGAGGAGGTATTTCTCAAACTCAGGAAAAGGACTAATCTATCTAAAGGAGATATATTACTTTCTTCTGTTGGAACAATTGGAGAAGCAACTTTAATGACTGATAATCCAAGTTATTATGAGTTCCAAAGGAGTGTAGCTATAATAAAGCCAAATCAAGGATTTGTAACCTCTTCTTTTCTGTATGGGGTAATCAAGTCAATGAGAAGAGAGTTTGAAAATGCTGCCCATGGTGCAGCACAGCAGTGTCTATTTCTTGGTGATATTAGTAGGATTAAGGTGATGTTACCCCAACAGTCTCTTTGTGTTGACTTTGACAGAATTGTCAATCCCATTTATAGGGCAATCTCATCACTTGAAAAACAAATCAAGTCTCTCTCCACTCAAAGAGATCTCCTTTTACCCAGGCTTATGTCTGGCAAGTTAAGCATATAGTGTTATGAAAGCCTTTATTACAGAAGATGACATTGAACTTGGATTGATGGAGGTTCTGGAAAAGACACACCATTATTCCATCATCCATTGTGACCCCTCACCTGAAGCCAAGGATTCCCTCTTTGATGGTACAGGGAGAACAGACAAAGCTCAATGTTATCTTCCTGAAGTGATGAAGGAATCTCTCCTGGCTATCAATCCTGGGGTGGATTCTTCCCTCATTGATAAAGCTATTAGCACTCTTATTCAGCCTGCATCTGAAACCACCATCATTGATAAGAACTATATTATCTACAAGGCTATCAGGGAAGGTCTGACCTACTCTTTCAGAAAGGATGGTAAGGATGACTTCACCACTGTCAAGCTGATTGATTTTGACAATCCCTCCAACAATACTTTCACAGCAGTCAATCAGATGTGGATCAGGGGACAATACAACTGGAGAAGACCTGATGTCCTGGTGTTCATCAATGGTATGCCCTTGGTGTTCATTGAGCTGAAGAATGGCAATGTCCCTGTGAGGCAGGCATACACCAAGAACCTCAAGTCCTACCTGACAGATGTTCCCAACCTCTTCACAATGAACCAGATTTGTGTTTTGAGTAATGGGATTGAGACCAGGCTGGGAGCATTCAATGCAGGGTATGAGTTCTTCTTTGAGTGGTTGAAGGACTCTGAAGAGGACAAGATTGATAGGGAATCCATCAGGGAGAATGCCCTTTCCATTCAGTACATGGCAGACAGCCTTCTCAAGAAAGAAACCCTCATAGATTATATTGAGAACTTCATCCTTTTTGAGAACAAGCATATCAAGATTATTGCAAAGAACCACCAGTATTTGGGTGTAAATAATCTCTATAACTCATTCCAAAGGAGAGAAGAACTCAATGGTAAGATTGGTGTCTTCTGGCATACCCAGGGGTCTGGAAAGTCTTACTCTATGGTAATGTTTGCAAGGAAGGTCAACAGGAAGATGCATGGAAACTTCACCTTCCTGGTGGTGACTGACAGAGAAGACCTTGACACCCAGATACACAAGAACTTCATGAGGACAGAAGTGGTGGGTGTCAATGATGAGTGCAGACCCAAAAACAGTGACCAGTTAAGGTCTTTCCTCAAATCCAACAAGCAGTTCATCTTCACCCTCATTCACAAGTTTGGATGGGACAAGGTGACCAATGGAAACTATCCTACACTCTCCACCAGGGATGACATCATTGTGATGGTGGATGAGGCTCACAGAACCCAGTACAACACCCTGGGAGAGAATATGAGGTCAGCACTTCCCAATGCAAACTTCATAGCCTTTACAGGAACTCCTCTCCTTGGTCCCAAGAGACTGACCAACCAGTGGTTTGGAAACTATGTTTCTGAATACAACTTTGCACAGTCAGTAGAGGATGGTGCAACAGTTCCCCTTTTCTATTCCAGAAGAGTCCCCACTGTTGACCTTGAGAACAAAGACCTTCAGGCAGATATGGAGGCCCTGATGAAAGATGAAGACCTCAATGAGGCAGAGATGAAGAAGCTGGAAAACTGTGGATCCAGGGTCACAGAGGTCATCAAGAGGGATGAGAGACTTGAAGTGGTGGCACAGGATATTGTCAAACACTTCATAAACAGAGGTTTCAAGGGGAAGGGAATGGTGGTCAGCATTGACAAGTTCACAGCTGTCACCATGTATGACAAGGTCCAGAGATACTGGCTGGAAGAACAGAAGGAACTCATCAAAAAGAGAAATAACTCTGTTGGTGAGGAGAAGAAGAAGATACAGGAGACCCTGGACTATATGAAGACAGTGGAGATGGCTGTTGTCATTTCAGAGGAGGCTGATGAGGTAGAAAAGTTCCAGGCAAAGGGGCTGGACATCACAACCCATAGGAAGAAGATGAATGCCATCACACCTGAAGGTCTGGATATAGAGGACAGGTTCAAAGACCCCAATGACCCCTTCCAGTTGGTGTTTGTCTGTGCCATGTGGTTGACAGGATTTGATGTGCCATCACTCTCCACTCTCTACCTGGACAAACCAATGAAAGACCACACCCTGATGCAGTGTATTGCCAGAGCCAACAGGTGCTTTGAGGGGAAGAAGTGTGGTCTGATTGTGGACTATGTCAATGTTTTCAAATGGATGAAGGAGGCTCTTGGAAACTATGCAGTGTCTCCTGACAATCCAGAGATGCCTGTGAAGGA
>JAEEGL012381163.1_pt1 | contig 14369 bp, 11 predicted proteins | sample 9134231 | NCBI WGS metagenome assembly JAEEGL01 (sample SAMN16246548, study PRJNA631951) | gut metagenome | biome: gut microbiome; feature: rumen; material: fiber-attached | host: Bos | place: Iran: Karaj | collected 2018-10
CGATACCGAAGACAAACGTATAGACGCACAGCATCAGCAACGGCTGCACAAAACTCCACACCAGCCCCAGAACGGAACCACGATAGCGAACCTGCACGTTCCGGATCGTCATCTGCCTCAGAAGCGACCGATTCCGCCAGACCGTCCGCGGCAGAGCCGTCACATCAAACAGCTTTAGAAGTTTTCTGATCATGCTGAAAATCTCGGCGGAAATTATACCACACCAGCCGCGTCATCAGCAAGCCCCCCGCATCGAAAACACCGCCGAAATTGTCCGTCTCAGGATCCAAATGTCAAGCCACGGACTCCAGTTGAGCACGTAGTAGGTATCGAGCGCGACACGGCGTTCGTAATCCGTGCCACTCCTTCCGGAAACCTGCCAAAGCCCCGTCACGCCCGGCTTCACGCTTGAGAAGATCTCGTAGGCGTCGCCATAGTACGGAATCTCCTCGGTCACGATCGGCCGCGGTCCGATCAAGGCCATGTCACCAACGAACACGTTGAACAGCTGCGGCAGCTCGTCCATCGAGGTTTTGCGGAGGAACCGGCCGACCGCTGTCACGCGCGGATCCCGCTTGAGCTTGAAGTTCTTCCCCCATTCGTCGGCGGCCGCTGGATCCGTCTTCAGGATCGCTTCGAGCCTCGCATCGGCATCGGCATACATCGAGCGGAACTTCCACACGCGGATTTTCCGTCCGTTCCGTCCCAGCCGCTCCTGGCGGTAGAACACGGGTCCGCGGCTGGTGAGCTTGATCAGCACCGGGATGACCAAGAAGCACGGCAGCAGCATGACGAACGCGAGGATTGCCAGCACTTTGTCGAGGAGCCATTTTTCGACGCGCAGGATGCGCATCTGCCCCTGATTCACCATCTCAAGACCGCCAAGGCCTCCAAACGCCACCGCACGCGCGCCCAGCACGGGAAACGCGCGCGACGTGGGAATGTACTCGACATGCGTGAACCATTGTGCATACTCGGCCATCTTGAACTGGAACAGGCGAACATCCTGGCAAGCGATCAGAATACGCACGTTCTGCCGCCGCGCCTCTTCAACAACGCGCGCGCCCGAATCGTCCGCAAATCGCCCGGCAACGGCAAACCCGAGGTACGAATCCTCCGCGATCGTATCCGCGAGACGGTCGGCCACGGCACCGCCCCCAACAAGAAACACCGGAATCCTCCCGATGCCGCACACGGCCAACCCCTTCCGGACAAGGTCTCTGAACGGCTGCGCCAGCACCGCCACAAAAATTCCGGAAACGGCGATCACGAACCGCGAGTAGTCTTCGGTGGTCTGACGCATCAAGGCCAGCAAGGCGATGAGGCCGATATGCGTGAGAAGCGCCGACCCAAAAAGCCGCCGTAGCTCCTCGACGGGCGAAAGCGGCGCGGCCGGGTAAAGCAGGCTCCCGTGATAAAGCCGGAAAAGGTAGTTCACAGCGACAAACGCCGGCCCCATCGGCCACATGCGCAGATAGAACGACGGCTCATACTGCCCAAAGCCGGTCAGATAGTAGCCAAACATCACCACTGCCCACGCTCCGTAAAGAAGCAGGCAGTCGGAAGCGGCCAGAATGGCTACGCGCAATCGTCCAGAGGTAAACATCAAATGCCGAGATTATACCATTTCTTCGCGCGGCGGTGTTGAAACTCTTTCCGTGCCGCCCGCGCCCGAAACATGGCGGTCCACGAAATTGAACACGCCAGCCAGCAGCGCGCCCGAGATCGAATGCCAAATGCAGGAGACGGCCGACGCGACCGCCGCTTCGGGCATCGCCGGGAAATGCTTGCCCGCCAGCACCGTCGCCAGGCCGGCGTTCTGCATGCCGACCTCAATCGAAACCGTCCGCCGCTTCGGCTGCGAAAACCGCGCCGCCACGCCGCTCGCATAGCCGAGCAGATAGCCGAACGCGTTGTGGCACAGCACTGCGAAAAAGATCAGCGCGCCCGACCGGATCACCTGATGCCCATGTGCCGAAACCACCCCGCCGACAATGCAGGCAAGGCCGAGCACGGCGACACCCGGCAACAGGGACTTGACCTTGCCAAACCCATCCCGGCTGCCAAACCACGCATTCAGCGCGAACCCCAACGCGACAGGCAGAAGCGTCACGATCAGGATCGATTTGAACATCCCCACCGCGTTCACGTCCACGCTCTCGCCGGCCAGCCAGAGCATCAGCAACGGCGTGGTCAGCGGCGCGGCCAGCGTGGAGATCGTGGTGAGTCCCACCGAAAAGGCCACATCCCCTTTACAGAGAAAGGTCATGATGTTGGAGGATACGCCGCCCGGACAGCACCCTACGAGGATCAATCCCACACCAACGGGCTTGGGCAACCCCAACACATGCACGAGCGTCCAGGCAAGCAACGGCATGCAGGTAAACTGCGCGAGCGAACCAATGGCGATGTCAAGCGGATGCATCACAAGCACGCGAAAGTCCTTGCCGGTCAGCGTCAGGCCCATCGTCAGCATGATCACACCCAGGAGCGCCGTCTGCGACGTGCCACGCACCCAGCTGAATGACGCGGGCAAGGCATACGCGCCGCCCGCCGCCGCCGCAACAACCGCGGGCGTCCATCGCGAAAGCCAGGCTGATATCTGTTGCGCCCACTTCATAGACTCGCCCTCGCGTTCAGGCGTCACCTTCTTCACCAAACCTGCCGAACACCGCGGCGGCAAACGCAGCCAGATCGCCATAGCGTGCCGTCGCAAACTCATCCATCGGCGTCTCCTGTGCATTGACGATAAAGAGCTGTCCGCCGCGTTGAAGCGTGAGGCGCGGCAGGCCGGCTGCAGGATAGACGGTCAGCGACGTGCCGAGCACCAGCATCACGTCCGCCCGCATCGCCAGTTCCTGCGCGCGCTGGAATGCCTCCTCTGGCAAGGCCTCCCCGAAAAAGGTTATGGCTGGCTTGAACGCGCCCCCGCAATCGCAACGCGGCACGTACGGCGCGCCCAGGCATTCCAGCCCGCCGTTCGCCTCGATCAGCCCGCAAATCTCCGCAAAGGAACGCTGCGCGCCGCAACGGCGGCAGAAATGCTGCGACGGGGAGCCATGGACCTCAAACACGGTTGCGGAGCCCGCCTTCTGGTGCAACATGTCGATATTCTGCGTGATAATCCCCTGGAGCCGGCCCAGCGCCTCCAGCCGCGCCAGCGCGCAATGGACAGGGCCTGGCGCGAAATCCTTCAACCCATACACAAGCTCGCGGCATCCGCGGTAGTAGACGGACGGATCGCGGTCAAACCAGTCGATATCGAAAATGCGCGCAGCGTCCGGGTTCCGGTAAAGCCCTTTCGGACCTCGGAAATCCGGAATCCCGCAAAGCGTGCTCACGCCCGCGCCGGTCATCGCTGCCACGCAACGCGCGCCCTCGACCGCGTCAAGCAGATCCTCGAACATAGTCCCGCTCACTTCTGGGCCCACCGGCCGGAATCGTCCTGGAACCACACGCCAGAGCCGGCAGGGATCTTGTCACGCATCTTCTGCGCGTGACGCTTCTGGACCGACTCAAGCGAAACACCGTTCGCCTTCGCCACGTCTCCAAACCGCTTCAGCCTGCGCGCGTTCGACTCGGCGATCAGGAGCTGGTCTTCGTCCGTCGCCTTCTCGCGCGCCTCGAGCATCGCCTTGTTCGTGATGCCAGCCGCCTGACGGTCGAGCATCGCCTTGACGGCGGCAAAATCGCCTTGGGGCTTTTGCTGATTCTCGTCCGCAAACGCCTTGTCCAGCGCTTTGTCCACCTTGAGATTCACGTCCATCGTGATATGGATGGGCTTGATCTCGCTTTCGGTCTTCACCTGGATGCAGCCGCCCGCCAGGCAAGCGGCGGCCGCGGCGATCATGTTCAGTGTTTTCATGTCCATGTTACCTCATTTCTTTCGGAGTGCTGTCTTCAATCCCGTGTTGACGAGCTGTTCGACGTCCCCGTGGAACGTCACTTCAAAGGAGACGGGCACCGTCACGCCGTTGTGCGTGGCGGAGCCGGCGAGCCGGATCGTGAGCGCCATGCTGTTGTCGCCTTCAGGCCGGAGGTTGATCTTCATCACCGAATACGACAGGTCGGCAAGCGCCTTGGCCACGTTGGCGCGCGTGGCTTCAGGAACGCCGCCAAGCGCAAGGTTCTCAACAACCGGTTTCGGATCAAACACCTTGAGCGTGCCGATCTCACCGGGCGCCGAATGGAGATAGGCGCTTTGAAGCCGGAGCGACTCGCCGTTCTTGAGGTGGAGCGGGATCTTGCCATAGAGCTTACCGGTCGCCTCGCCGTTGAAACCTTTCAGCAACCGGAGAACGTCACCGGCGTCCACTGCGTCCACAAACAGCGTCACGCCTGCGTTGAGTTTCTTCGGATCAAGAAAGAACGAATAGAGCTTCAGTTCCCCGCCACAGCAGCCCGCGCCCGCCTCCGTCACGAGATAGGCCGTTTCCGTCGCCCGCACGCTCGCAAACGCATTGGTCAGCATGCAGCCGTTGATGACGAGGGCGTCCGTACGCGGGAACATCGGCCGCACGTCAACGTGATTCGCGATGCCAGACGCACCAAACCCCATCCGCAGGTTCGCGATCTGCACCGGCATGTTCTTCAGGGCACACGTCGCGTTGAGATCCTTCAGCCGTCCAAGCGCCGACCACGTCACCACGTGGTGCGCGTTCGTGCGCTCGCCCTCCGCCTTCAGACCGAACGACCCGTCGAAGACGAGATTCGAGACGGCCGGCATCGGCCAGCGCGCGACAAGCGCGCCGACAACGGGATCGCGGTCGCTGATCGCGGTCTCGGGAATGTCGATCGCCGCCCGCCAGGCACCCGACGATGACGCATCGAATTCGGCGCGAAGCGACCAGGCCGTGTCATTCAGCCAGGCCTCTGCCTCGCCACTCAGGTCAAGCCCCAGCCACCGCCACCGCGGACGCACGTTCGCCTGAGCCGAAAACGGCCAGTCCAGCAATCGGCCGCGCGCACGGATATCGTAGCTCCCCACCTGCCCTTTGCGTAGGTCGAACTCCACGCGGATCGTCGTGTTCGTCACGAGACCCGCGACCTTCCCTCGCAGGAAACGCGACACGTCAATCGTCAACGCAGGATAGGAAATGGAGACCGCGATCCAGGGCAACAGCAGCGCAAGGATGACAATCCCCAGCACAACGAGGCCGGACACAATCCCCAGCCAACGAAGAAATGTCCGCTTACCGATCACCGCCTTCGTTCCCGTCACGCGTCCAAAAAGCCATGGCGGCCGTGCAAGCCGTCTGACATATCCCTATCTGCTCCTTTTCCATTGCCGCGAATTATACCATATTAGCGAAAGACGCATCAGCGAGCCGGTTCACCGCAACCAAGGGCACAACGCGCCCGGAGCGCCGTGGCTGCCATTCGGCACGGGCGAGACAACCCTTCTGTACCTTCGGTCTTCACATAGGTATTTCCTATCGCAAAACGCGATCTTTTCCGATTACCCGATGAATGTCCTGTTCTGCTATCATTCGCGCCGTTGACAACCAAAAGGAAAGGACAACAGACATGAGCAACAAAAGCTACCATATCGAGACACTGGCCGTGCACGCCGGTCAGAACGCGCACGGGGATCCTGCGACTCACGCCCGGGCTGTGCCGGTCTATCGCACCACGGCCTACAACTTCCGCGACTCGAAGCATGGCGCAGACCTTTTCGGCCTCCGCGAGCTGGGCAACATCTATGCGCGGCTGATGAACCCCACGAATGATGTCCTGGCGCAGCGGCTGGCCGCGCTCGAGGGCGGTGCAGCCGCGCAGACGCTCGCATCCGGAACGGCCGCGATCTACTTCACGATCACGAACATTGCGCGGGCAGGCGATGAAATCGTCGCCTCCAACAATCTCTACGGCGGCACCTTCTCGCAGTTCGACGCCATCCTCCCAAACGTCGGCATCAAGGTGAACTTCACGCCCCTGAACGATTTCGAGGCTGTCGAAGCGGCGATCAACGGGAAGACTAGGCTCCTGTTCATCGAAGCTGTCGGCAACCCCGCCCTTGACATCGCGGATATCGAGGCGTACGCGGCCATCGCGCACCGTCACAACCTGCCGCTCGTTGTGGATGCCACGTTCACCCCGCCTCCGCTCCTGCGCGCGCTCGACCATGGCGCGGACTTCGTCATCCACTCGCTCTCGAAATGGATCGGCGGCCATGGCGCCGGCATCGGGGGCGTCGTGATCGAAAAAGGCGGCTTCGACTGGTCCGATCCGAAGTTCGCCCTCTACAACGAACCGGACAAAGGCTATCACGGCCTGCGGTTTGCGCACGACCTGCCGGACGCGCTCAAGCCAGTCGCGTTCTCGATCCGTCTCCTCACGGTCGGCATCCGCAACCAAGGGCCGACGCTCGCGCCAGACGCCGCGTGGATCTTTCTGCAAGGCGTGGAATCCCTGCCACTACGCATCGCGCGCCACAGCGAAAACGCGCTCAAGGTCGCGCGCTGGCTCACCGATCATCCAAAAGTGGCGTGGGTGAAGTATCCGTCGCTCACGCAGCCTGAACTCGCGACCAAGTATCTACCGAATGGCGCGGGCGGCATGGTCGTGTTCGGCGTCAAGGGCGATGCCGATACCGCACGCCGGTTCGCCGATGCCGCCAACGGCGACATCTTTTCGCTGCTCGCGAACGTCGGTGACGCGAAGAGCCTCATCATCCACCCAGCCTCGACCACGCACTCGCAGCTCTCCGAGGAGGACCTGCGCAAAGGCGGCATCGCACCGGAGCTGATCCGCCTCTCGATCGGTCTGGAGCATATCGACGACATCCTCGCCGCGCTCGACGACGCCTTTTCGAAGATCTGACGCTTTCCCCCGGTCCGCGTCAGTCCGAATGGGCTTGACGCGGACCTTTCAACACCAAACAACACAACCAAACGAAAGGAAACATCACATGAACTGCAACAACAACAGACTCCTCACACACGCTGCGTTCGCCTTCGCGACGGCCCTCGCCATCGGTAGCGCTCACGGCGGCGTGCCGCTCAACAACCTGCAAGGCACGGGAGGCATTGCCTTCAACCCCCTCGCCTACACAGCGGGCCTGCCTTGGGATGGCGACGACGGAGGCGACAGTACCAACGCCGTGGAGAGCTCCGCGCTCAATGGCATTGTCTCGCGTCCGCAGATCGGCACCTGGTACGTTAACCTGAACGACGCCCGCGTGAACTGGTGGGCCGGATCCGCCGCGCTCACGTTCGCCGAACGACTTGAGGTCTCGGCAGGCTACGGATTCATCAACGCCCACAAATACGGCGACAAGTCCATCAACACCTACAACCTCGGCGCGAAGCTCCGCTTCCTCGATGAGAACGCCCTCGACACCTCCTGGCTGCCGGCGCTCGCCGTGGGCGGCGTGTACAAATACACCGACTCGCGCACGGTCGATGCGCTCGGACTCGACAACGACGGTTTCGATGCCTACGTGGTCGCGTCCAAACTGATCACGCAGACGCCCGTGCCAATCCTGCTCTCGGCCGGCCTTCTCCTTTCGGACGAGGTCGTGAACGGCGTGGTGGGCCACAATGACTACGACGTCGTGGCGTTCGGCAACATTGACGTGCTCCCCGCGGAGAACGTCGCCATCGGCCTCGAATACAAGCAGGGCGTCGATGCGGGCGACGGCATCCGTAACCACGACTACTGGGATGCCCATGTGGCGTGGTTCGTGACGAAACAGCTCACGCTCGTAGCGGCGTTCGCCGAGACGGGCGACAAGGACAAGTTCTACCGGCACGGTAGCGCCAAAGATCTCGGCGTCGGCTCCGGCGCAGTGTTCTCGGTACAGTACCAATTCTAACCCAAAAAGAGTATAATAACCCAATCGAAAGGAATTGAAACCATGAGCAAAGCAGTGAAAAACATCCTGGAGAGAGTGGGCGGCACGCCGCTCGTTGAAATCTCCAGCAAGCTGAACAACGGCGGCGCGAAAGTGCTGGCGAAGGTTGAATACTTCAACCCGGGCGGCAGCGTGAAGGACCGCATCGCGCTCGCGATGGTGGAGGCAGCCGAAAAGGACGGCACGCTCAAGCCCGGCGCGACAATCATCGAGCCGACAAGCGGCAACACCGGCGTGGGCCTCGCGCTCGTCTCGGCGGTCAAAGGCTACCATCTCATCCTCACCATGCCCGAGACGATGAGCATCGAACGCCGCAAACTCGCGGCAGCCTATGGCGCGGAGATCGTGCTCACACCTGGCTCAGCCGGCATGAAAGGCGCGATTGCCAAGGCGAACGAACTGCGTGACGCGACACCAGGCGCCGTGATTCTCCAGCAGTTCGAGAACCCGGCCAATCCCGACTTCCACTACCGCACGACGGGGCCCGAAGTGTGGGCGGATACGGATGGCAACGTGGCGGCATTCGTCGCAGGCGTCGGCACAGGCGGCACAATCACAGGCACGGGCAAGTTCCTCAAGGAAAAGAACCCGACCGTGCAGATCTTCGCCGTCGAGCCCGACACCTCGCCCGTCCTTTCCGGCGGACAGCCTGGGCCGCACAAGATCCAAGGCATTGGCGCGGGCTTCGTTCCCAAGGTGCTGGATACGTCGCTCCTCACGGAAGTGATCAAGGCCTCGGCCGAAAACGCCGGCACGACGGCGAGGGCGGCGGCCGCGAACGAAGGGCTGCTCATCGGCATTTCGTCCGGCGCGGCGCTCTGGGCGGCGCTTGAGCTCTCAAAACGCCCCGACTTCGCAGGCAAGACCATCGTCGTGCTTCTGCCCGATACAGGTGAACGCTATCTCTCCACCTGGCTCTTCGAGTAACCAGCCTCCCTACAGACGCGTCGCGGCAAGCGCTTTACCACGCTTCGCCGCGACGTGTTGCATGCGCAGACCTCAACCTTCCGGGCCAAGCACTAAGCGCCGACTGGCTGCTTGGCCTTGGCGATGCGCGCGATGATCCGCGAGGCGCCGAGGTTCATGAAGCCAAGCGCCAACAGTAGTTTACCGATGATATGTCGCGACTCCGCCTTGATCTCAAGGATCTCAATCCCTTCCTTCTGGCAAAGCGACCGAAAATCCTTCAGCGTGATCAGGTGGATGTTGGGCGTGTCATACCACTGGAACGGCAGCTGCTTCGAGACCGGAAGATGCCCGCCCAAGCCCAGCGTGAGACGGATCCTGTAGGCCGCGAAATTCGGGAAAGACACGATTGCCTCGTCAGCCAGCCGTAGCGCCTCGCGCAGAAGGCCGCGGGGATTCCGCACCACCTGCAGCGTTTCGGAGCAGATGGCCAGATCGTAATGGCCGTCCGGCACGAGCGAGATGCCCTCGTCGGCATCTTCCCAGAGAAGCGAATTGCCGTCCGCCACCGCCTCCTCGAACTCCGTGAGATCGATCTCCACGCCATCGCCGGTGACATGGCGGTTCTTCTTGAGGACGTTCAGCAGCGTGCCGTCGCCGCAACCGATATCGATCACGTGCGCGCCATCTTTCACCATTGCGAGCGCAGCAGCATGCTGGCGTTCCTGCGCTGGCGTCACTTGCGGGCGGCGCGTGCCGAGGAACCCGCCCACGAGGCGCGACAGGTCATCAATGTGGGTGAGGAACGCGTCATGCCCGGTGCCGATATCAAGGTGGCAGTAGCTGACATCCTTGCGGTTGCGGACCAACGCCTCCACGATATCACGCGACTGCCATTCCGCAAAGAGCACGTCGCCCGAAAGCGACACCACGAGCGTCTTGCACGTCACGCGCGCGCAGGCGGCGTCGAGCGAACCGTAACGCGCGCCCGCGTCGAACAAGTCCATCGAGCGCGTGATGTGCAGGTAACTGTTGGCATCGAACCGCTTCAGGAACTTGTCGGCCTGGTAGCCGAGGTAGCTTTCGATCTGGAAGAAGGTGCGGAAGTCGCGAACGCGGCGGTCCTGAAGCTCTTGCGGCTCCTCAAGCCAGTTGCGCTGGACCTCACGCTGGAACTTCTCCTGCAACAGCTCGCGCGAAAGGTAGGTGATATGCGCAAGCTGGCGCGCAGCGGCGAGTCCCTTCTTCGGTCCCTTCCCGTCGCCAACTTCGTAGTAATCGCCCTTGAGCCAGTCAGGATCGTCGGTGATCGCGCTCCGGCCCACAACGTCAAACGCGAGCGCCTGCGTGTTCAGCGAGGCCGAAGACGCGATCACGCAGGCCATGTCCATCTCCCCCGGACAGCGCGTGATCCAGTCCATCACCTGCATGCCGCCATAGCTTCCGCCGATCAGCGCCGCAAGATGGCTAACCCCCAGCTGCTTCAGGAACATCCGGTACACGTCCACCGCATCCGAGAAATCATACCGCGGGAACGTGCTTCCATATGGCTTGCCCGTCTCGGGGTTGACCGATGACGGGCCGGTCGTGCCGCTACAGCCGCCGAGCACGTTGGCGCAGACCACGTGGTAGCGCCGGGTATCGATCGCCCGTCCAGGGCCGACCATCCCCTCCCACCAGCCGCTTGGCTTTGCTTCACCCGGGCGAATCCCTGCAACGTGCGCATCGCCCGTAAGCGCATGGCAGATGAAAATCACGTTATCTCGCGCAGGCCGAATGGCCCCGCATTCCTCGTAGGCCACGTCGATGTGTTTCAGCACGCCGCCCGTGCGCAGACGAAACCCGCCCTCCGGCAACTCCAGCGTCAGGCTCTTGGGTTCAACAAGGCCCACGCCTCTGTCAATGTTCTCGTTCGCGATACACCTCCTTAAAGGTGCGTAGGATAGCATATTCCCCGCTCCGTTTCAAGAAACATCATCTCCGCTACGGCGACGGCAGGTTCAGGACTGACGAAACGTGACGCGCCACGGGCCGTGCACCTTCCAACATTCACGTACCGCCTCGATAGTGGATTCAACATAGATTGGCTCAGCCTGATGCCGGAACCAGGTTTCCTGACGCTTGGCGAGCTGGCATGTGCGTACAAAGATCTTGTCGCGGTCATCACCAGTGCGATAGCCGATGGCCAGCGCAGCTGTGCGTGACCATACCGGATAGCGCGCCCGCAATCGCGACTTCTCGGCCTCCAAACCCATCTCATACATCGTATCAAGCCGTTCCGCGATGCGCTGACGCAAGATGGCGCGATCGACCTTGAGTACCGGATAAGACGGCGGTGGCTTCGTCCACGCGCGGTCAAGCCCTCGCAACAAGGCGGAGAAGTAAAGGCCCGTGCCGCCCACGATCACAATCGGCACATCATCCGGCACATGCGCCACCCAATTGGCTGCCGCGCGCAGCCACGCACCGGCAGAGAACTCTTCCGCCGGCGTCACGAGGTCAACGCCACCCATGCGGAATTCGGCAATCTCCTGTGGCGAGGGTTTGGCCGTACCGATATCCATCCCCTTGTAAACCAACATCGAATCGGCAGATAGGATGACAGCCCCCATCTCGCGCGCAAGCGCGGCGGCGAGTGCCGACTTTCCGGATGCGGTTGGCCCAGCCAGAAGATAGGCGTTGCGGGTGATGTCCATGGCCAAGATATCAGCGCACCTTCACGAGCAAGATGAACAGCAACGGCGTGAGAAACGCCTGCAGAATCATGAAGCGCATGAGGACCTGCGCGTTGGACCACTTGAGAACGCGCTTGCAATGGTCATGGAGCGGGAACCGCACGCCGTGCAGAAGCCGAACGAGAAAATTCTGGCGCTCTTGGAGCTCGGGCGGGAGCATGCTGGGCGGGCGCACGTCAAGTCCCAGCCTGCGGAAAAGCCGCAACAGCACGAGCTTGCCGAGACCCGCGCCACCATTCACAAGAACGATTGGCGCAAAGGCGAAAACAAGAAACGGGTTCCCTGTAACGAGAACGCCTACGCCAACAAGGATGCCGAGGAACCGGCTTCCTGCATCGCCCATCAACACCTTTGACGGTTCCGCATTCCACCAGAGATATCCACTCAACGCACCGACAACTGTCATGAGAAGAATAGCCCAGCGCGCGGCCATTGGATTGTTGGGAACCAGAAGATAGCGGGCAACAGGCGCATAACCGATCACAAGATACAGAAGTGCCGCAAGACAGACGAGAGAGATAAGCGTGAGAGAACCCGCAAGCCCGTCCACGCCGTCCGAACAATTCGTCGCGTTCATCGTAAACCACAGCAGGAACCCGCCACCCGGCACATAAAGCCACCACGGCAGCGTCCAAACGCCTTTCACGAATGGCATCCACACGTCACTGCCATGGCCCGCGTAAAGGAAAAGCGCAGCGCCAAGCGAAACAGCCGCGTCAAACAACCCCTTTTTGAGCTGCCCCCAGGGTTCTGTCGCCGCGTCGTCTAGGAAGCCAAACGCCATTGCCGCATAGAGACAAAGCACCACACCCATGTCACAGACCGACAGCGGTGCCGCCAGAAGAATCGCAGGCAAGGCAAGAAGCGTGACGATCACGCCGGCGCCTGTCGGCTTGCCCGCCGACTTCATGCCATCCTGGCCGAGAATCGCCTTCCCGTGGTCGTGCGGCATGAGGTGCCATAGTTTCGGCAGCATGTACCACACGAGAAACGCCGCAAGAAACGTGCCAAACGCAAGGAGCAAGGCATGCGAACGCAAGAGACGGAATGGGCCAAAACGACCCTCCAGCAGATATGAAAGCCAGTAAAGCATCAGTTTCTTCCGTTATGATGAAATGCGCCGCATATTGTATCACAAACCTGAGGCAAAATCCCGAACATCTTCGACCAGAAGTTTTTGGCGCATCAGGGAACTTGCCACGCGCCAGGGTGCGTTGGCGATCTTGCTCAACGTAAGCGAAAGCCTAAGACGCCCCTGCTCGAAGGCCGAATCGCCGTGAACAGGCAGCTCGCCAAGTCGCCGACGAATGGCAGTCGCCCACAATTTCCGAAGGAAATCCGTGAGAATCCGCGGAGGCGCCAATTCCGAAAGCGCCGCGCGCTCCTTCGAGAGAAAGACGGACTCAAGCCATTTCTGCTCTGTTTCGTTGAGCGTCCGCCGCAGGTTCGAGAACGCATCCTGATCGCCACGCGTCTCAGCCACGTAGGCCCGCACAAACGAGCGCGTAAGGTCAAGCGCAAAAACCGGATCTGGCGCATAGGTCTCAAGCATGTCGGCGAGCTTGGTATCCGGCCCGTTGCCAAAAAGAAATTCCATGAGGGCGTTTTCCGCTGGTGCCAGCGAGCGGTTTTCCTGCGCGGCGGCATTTTCGGAAACGGCACGCCGCTGGGCGGCGGAACGCGGGACCGTAACGGCAGGATCGACAGGGGTGCGGACGCTTCTCTCATCCTTGATCTTCTCCAAATCTTCTTCCAGCGCGGCAACAGGAATTTTGAGAAGCGTGGAGGCCTCCTGTATCAAACTCGCGCGCACAACCGCGCTCGAGCACCGTTTGACAAGTTGCAGGACAGCCCGCCCGGCACGGGAAATCGCGTCATAGGCATCGGGATTTGACTCCGTCGCACGTGCGACACGTACCTGGAAAGCCACCAGCGACTCAGCGGCGTCAAGGCACGCCTGGAACGCCTCGGGGCCTTTCGTCCGCAAGAGGGAATCGGGATCCTCGCCAGGCGGCAGCCGCGCGACACGCACGGCCATTCCCGCCTCCAGCATGTCTCCGCCCGTTCGAATGGCGGCCTTCTGTCCAGCGCCATCGCCATCGAACACCAGCACAGCAGCATCCGCAACCTTCTTCAGAACTTGCACATGTTCCTTCGTGAACGCCGTGCCTTGCGATGCCACCGCCCGCTCGAACCCGCAAGCATGGCAGCGAATCACGTCGACCTGCCCCTCGCAGACGATGGCCTCACGGATGGGCTTGGCGCCGGCAATCTTGATGGCCGCGCGATCAAGCGCATAGAGAACCTCAGACTTCCGAAAGATGACCGACTCGGCGGAGTTGACATACTTCCCGCCGCGCATTTTCGTTTTGTCCGTCTCAAGGGTGCGTCCCGAAAAGGCAATCACGCGCCCCGCTCTGTCACGGATTGCGAACATGACACGGCCGGCAAACGGAGAATACCAGCGACCGCCTGGATAGCGCGGCGGCCTGAGAACGCTGGCCGCCTCAAGATCCTCGGCAGCAAACCGGTGCTTTTCGGCCCATTTCAGCATCGCCTCCGCGCTCTTGGGCGCATAACCGATCTGGAACCGTTCCACAACCTCGTCACCGAGGTCGCGTTCTGCCAGATAGTTGCGCGCGGCTTCGGCTTCCTTCGCCGTCTTGAGGCAGCGTTGGTAGAATGACGCCAGCTCGGCATGGAGCGCGAGCTGCCGCTTGCGCGTCTCTGCCTGCGGATCCTCTTTCGTCTCAAGCTTGACATTGGCGGCCTCGGCAAGCTTCTTCGCCGCCTCCATGAACGTCAGCGCCTCGTACTTCATCACAAACGTGATGGCGTCGCCAGACTCGCCGCAACCAAAGCAGTGATAGAAG
>JAEEGL013113373.1_pt1 | contig 14369 bp, 14 predicted proteins | sample 9134231 | NCBI WGS metagenome assembly JAEEGL01 (sample SAMN16246548, study PRJNA631951) | gut metagenome | biome: gut microbiome; feature: rumen; material: fiber-attached | host: Bos | place: Iran: Karaj | collected 2018-10
AACACTTTCAAGCTTGCCTCCGGCCATCTTGGTAAGTCCGCCGCTCATGACATTCATTCCATAAAGGAACATGGCAAGACCACCTACTAACCCCGCAACCAGGCTGAACATTTCTAATGAACTCATTTTACCTCCGTATAGACATTCTCCCCTGAGAAGGACATCCTCTCAATGCCTATTTTTCAATATTATTTCTACTGTTACAGCTAATATATTACAGTATTAACCTAAAAATTGCCATAAAATTTGATTCAAAACAATTTTATTTTTAATTACAGCCTGATTTCAAACTTGAGATATTCTCCGTATTTTCCCTGACTTAGTCTTATATCAGTGTTATCTTCGGTTCCCTGATAACTGTGTCCATATATGTTTTCTTCAACTCTGACCACATCTTCCTGATGAAATCCTAGTCTTTTACATAGTCTGATAGAAACTTCATTTTCTTTTTTAACCAGGGCCTGGACATTTTCAAGACACAGAACCTTTTTACCATATTCGAGTATTGCCTTGCAGGCTTCATAAGCATATCCTTGCCTCTGGTACTCCTTACCTATGAGAAATCCTAGTTCTATGTTGTCAAATCCGTTCCTGATAGAGTATCCTGCCCGGCCTATGACGGTATTATCTTCTGCTCTGACAACTGTCCACACACCAAAGCCCATAAGTCCATATACTTTCTCGATGTAGTCCTTTTGATAGCGTTTCTCATCCTCCGGATTTTCAAAAAGACCTTCCATATATTTGGTCATCTCAGGCTCGCGATATAATCTGTAGAATTCATCTACATCTTCTATAGTGGTCTCGCGGATTATGAGTCTATCAGTCCTTATTACTTCCCAGGGATCACCTGCGTATCTCTGATATGCTTTGACAAAAGAGTCTTCGTCGACCTCTCCTATATCTTCAAAAACATATTTAAGTCCGTCGAATTTCTCATCTTTATTGGTGGAATAAATAGCACCGATGCAGTAGTATCCTTTTCCCGTTAGTTTTAGAGCATCAGCATTACTGTCGCATACGATAAGTGTATTCTTTTTACCTGCAGCTTTTATCTTGGAATATGAGGCGTCATCTGCCTCTAGGAGTTTAATATTATATCCACAGTCCTCAAGGTATTGTCCACAACTGACAACCTCTGCCAGGACCTTATTATCTGAAATCGAATTTTTGGAAAGTGAAAAAATGATGTTTTTAAGCAAGTTATGATCCTCAAACTAATAGAAATACATATTACAACTCTATTATAGTACATGGAACCTGGATTTCATATCATAAGAAAGCATGTTGCTATATCAGACCAAAGAGTCGCTCGCGACTCTTTCGCGCCCGAGCGGAATTGCGAAGCAATTAGTTTCATATCCGCGAGGTGCGCATCCATAGCGGAGCGTTTTTCATATATTAGGAAATCCGAAGGAATTTCCTAATATATGAAAAAAGGTCGGCATGCCGGAGAATTCCGACCCGTCGACCTTTCGAAAGTACATATTATTATGATACAGAATGATTTTCTACTATCTGATTCTGAGATTTTGTGATCACCATAGCTTCATTCATAAGCTTCATGAGCTCAAGCGCACTCCTGAAGGCAATGCTTTTATTTTCATCCGCCCACGTGAGTTTTCCTTGCCAGGTCTCATTCTGACAGCGTTCTATCTTTATTACAAAAGTTCCCTTTTCTCCATTATTTTTCATCGAATTCGTCCTCAAATCCCGGATAAAAGCTATCACCATTTCAGTTATGAATTCATTTTATTATATATATTATTGCCGTCACTATGCATATTTTATACTTTATTTTGCCATTTGAATATACGAAAATGCACAATAGATATAAATCTTTTATTACCGAAATATTAAAAAGATATAAACAAAAATAAGACTTCTGGTCATGACTATTTATTTCATCCAGAAGTCTCATGTTCATAATTTGTTTACAATTAATTAAAAGAATGGTTACTCAGAATCATCTTTTAGACATATCCTCTTGTTAATATAATATTGTCAGATGAGTTAAGACAATACCAATTTTAAAAACTTTTTCATAATATGCCAGGTAAGGAAGCTTACCTGGCATCCTCCCTTTTATAGGGCTTTTTTTATGTCTAAAATTACTTGATATTTCCCTGAAGGAAATTCTCCATGTCTGCAACAGCTAATTCCTCATCAGAACCTTCAGCTATAACTGTTACATTTTCGCCTGAGTTAAGTGTCAGAGTCATCATACCCATGATACTCTTAGCGTTAACCTTTTTGGACTGCGCCTCAATATGAACAGTACTGTCATACTTGCTTGCAAGCTGAACAAGTTCAGCAACAGGTCTAGCCTCAAGTCCTCTTGGCAACTTAATTTCGATAGATTTTGTGATCATAATTCCCCTCCTGAATCTAATCCGTTACTTTCCCTTTAACTTATCTGCGAGTTCACTTAGTTTCCTAAGCCTATGATTAACTCCCGATTTACCAACTTCCGGATCCAGAAATCTGCCTAGTTCCAAAAGAGTTGAATCTGGGTGTTCAAGCCTGACTTCTGCCATTTCCCTGAGGTTCACGGGTAAATTTTCAAAACCGTAATGGTCTCTCAAATATGTGATATCCTCAATCTGCTTGGTAGCAGCATTGACAGTTTTGGTGATGTTAGCAACTTCACAATTAACTCTTCTGTTAATCGAGTTGCGCATTTCCTTGACAATTCGAAGATTCTCAAGATTCATGAGACTAACCGGAGCTTCCATTATATTAAGAAGATCTACAATTCCTGCACCTTCCTTAATATATAGTACATAATACTTCTTCCTGCGGACTATCATCGCCTTGATATCAAAAGATTCTATCATCTCCTGAAGGTTCTCTGCCTGCTGCCTTCGGTCGCAGACGTATTCAAGATGATAACCTTTGTTAGGATCACTGATGGATCCAAGACACATAAATGAGTCTCTGAGGAAGGCTCTCTTGCAACAGGAATTTCTAGTTACCTGCGGGCTCATCCCATCGCTGATATCCCTTATGTGACCTTCCGTATCTATCATTCTGATCGCTCCAAGAACAGAATGTAAATCCTTGCCATCAACTATAACAGGCCTGTAAATACGCCCATTTTCCTTGATATTAGGGACATCCTCCAAAATGCTAGTTCCTATATTAAATGCTTTTCGTAATAATGTAAAGAACTTTCTAACCACCAGCGGATTGTCATCATGCAAATAAAGCGCTAGTTTCCCGTCTTCGCCGGCTCTTATGAACCCAGCCCCATCAATTATGGCTGCTATCTCAGCCAGCTGACAATGCCTCGATGACCCGATATGTTTAGATAGTTCCTCTTTTACTTCGAGAGAAAAAGACATATGTCACTACTCCATATGTTCTAAATTATTTAGCCTGTTTAACATCTCTGTGCAACAGCTTTAATCCATAGTTTCCATCAGCGTTCCTAAGTCGGTCATATAGTTCGTTGGCAATCGTCACGCTTCTATGCTGACCACCGGTACAACCGATTCCTACAACAAGCTGATACTTTCCTTCCTGTACATAGCCCGGTATCAGGAACTGTAGCATATCTGTCAGCTTATCCAGGAATTCTCCACAGGCAGGGAAGCTCTTAACATAATCCTGAACTCCCTTATCATTTCCTGTCTGATGCTTGTACTCATCAATATAAAAAGGATTTGGAAGGAATCTTACATCAAATACCAGATCTGCATCTGCCGGAATTCCATACTTAAAGCCAAATGACAGAATCGTAACCATCAATGAATTGTAGCTCTCATTTTTAACAAAGATCCTGTCCAGTTCTTCCTTGAGCTCTCTAGTGAGAAGGTTTGATGAGTCAATAACATAATCTGCTCTCTTCTTGACTTCAGCCAGAACAGCCCTTTCCTTGGCAATACCAACTTCTATCCTGTTACCAACGTCATTAACATTCATAGGATGGACACGTCTGGTTTCTTTATATCTCTTAATGAGAACCTGATCACTGCAGTCCATGAAAAGAACTTCCGTAGGAATGCCCTTTTCCTTCATCGCATCGATCATTCCGGCTACTTCTTCAAAGGCCTGGCCGGCTCTAGCATCTATTCCAAGAACAACTTTGCTGATTTCGTTATCAGGCATAGTGATAAGCTCTGAAAATTTCTCAATAAGAGAAACCGGGAGATTATCTACACAGTAATAACCTGCATCCTCAAGCATATGAATAGCTGTTGACTTACCGCCACCACTCATTCCTGTTACAATGACAAATCTCATTTCCTATGACCCTTCTTCTTTATAATTATAAGGTTTTAGAACTTACCAAGTAAGATTACTTCCGGTTCAAGCCTGACTCCGAATTTTTCATATACAGTATTCTGCACATTGAGAATAAGTGTATAAATGTCCTTGGATGTAGCTTCACCTTTATTGATAACAAATCCGCAGTGCTTGTCAGATACCATTGCTCCGCCTACAGTATACCCGCGAAGGCCTGAATCCTCAATAAGTTTGCCGGCAAAATAGCCTTCTGGCCTCTTAAAAGTAGATCCGGCACTTGGATATTCAAGTGGCTGCTTCTCTTTTCTCTTAAGAGCAAGTTCATTCATCTGGGCAGAAATCTCATCCTTATCCCCCTTCTCAAGTTCCAGAAGAGCTGATATAACAATGAAATCCTTACCTTTTAATGCACTTGTTCTGTAATCAAATCTGAGTGCCTCATTATCAAGCCTGATGATCTCGCCCTGTGGAGAAAGGGCCCTGACTTCTTTGACAATGAGCTTCATCTCTCCGCCATAAGCTCCGGCATTCATGATGACTGCTCCGCCAAGGCTTCCGGGAATTCCTGCAGCAAACTCAAATCCTGTAAGAGAATTGTCCCTTGCAAATGCAGCTATTGCAGAATTCTTAACACCCGCTTCCGCATAAATCGTTTTTTCGTCTTCTAATCTTATATCGGTAAATTTATCTGTAGATATGATAGCTCCGTCATACCCTTTATCAGATACAAGAAGGTTACTTCCATTTCCCAGAATAAAGTAGGGAACTTCTGCCCTTTTGAGGAGGGCTACAACCTTTTTAAGCTGTTCCAGGCTATCAGGCCTTATAAACAAGCTTGCAGGCCCACCAGTTTTAAACGTGGTGTGCCTGCTCATCTTCTCGTTAATATTCATTTCCAGATCACTATCGATCTGCCTAAGTGCTTCTATAATATCGTGATTCAAAAGAATAAAACTCCCATTTATTAATACAACAGCATCTTGGCCGCGCCATATACTCCGGCGTCATTTCCAAGCTTAGCAAGAGCAAACTTGACATCCTTGCAGCCAGGGAATACATATTTCTCAAAGCTTGGCTTCAGGAGATCAAAGAGCATCTCTCCGGCTCTTGATACGCCGCCACCAAGAACAATGATCTCAGGGTTAACAACGCTTGCTGTAATAGCAATTCCTTTTCCAAGGTAATATCCATATTTTTCAGCAATCTGAAGAGCAACCTTATCACCCTTCTTGGCTTCATCGAATACATCCTTGCACTGGAAATTATCAATATGTCTAAGCGCGCTGTCTTCGTCTGTTGCTGCAAGAATTCTCTTGGCAAGTCTTACAGCTCCTGTTGCGCTTGCGTACTGCTCAAAACAGCCGTGGTTACCGCATCCGCATGCATCAGGCTCTTCATCCTCAAGATGAATATGGCCAATTTCTCCGCCTGATCCCTTAGAACCGGCAAGGATCTTCCCTTCGTTGATGATTCCTCCACCAACACCTGTTCCAAGAGTTACGAGAAGCATGTTCTGATAGCCGCGTCCGCCGCCCTTCCAGGCTTCGCCGAGAGCTGCTACGTTTGCATCATTACCGGCCTTAACAGGTAGTTTTAACTTGGAATGAAGCTCGTTGACAACATTGAGATTCTCCCATCCAAGGTTTACAGCCTGGTAGCACAGACCATCTACATTAACAGCACCAGGAACACCAATTCCTGCACCGATTACTTCTGAGTCATCGATTCCTCTTTCGTTCATCTTGGCTCTGATTGCATCTGCAACATCTGCAAGGATAAACTCTCCATTGTTTTCAGTTCTGGTAGGAACTTCCCAGAAATCAACCTTCTCGCCACCTTCTGTCAACAGTCCGATCTTGGCAGTTGTTCCGCCTAAATCTATTCCGAATACGTATCTAGCCACTATTTTGTCTCCTTTATATATAATTACTCATCATCCTCATCATCATCGCTTCGTCTGCGAGCAAGAGAATTCTGAACTCTGTTATAAAGCTCCTGAGCTGCATTATAACCCATAGCTTTCTGTCTGTGGTTAACAGCTGCAGATTCGCAGATAACCGCAAGGTTTCTACCCGGGCGGATAGGAATACGGTGACATACTATCTTATTCCCAAGATATTCTGTGTATTCCTCCTCAAGTCCGAGTCTGTCATACTCTTTATCCTTGTCCCAGTCTTCAAGTTTAATAACAAGGTCGATAGTCTGAGTCTCTCTTACACTTGATACACCGTAAAGAGTCTTAACATCGATGATGCCAACGCCTCTCATCTCAATAAAGTGCTTGGTGATGTCAGGAGCTGTACCGATAAGCGTTTCTTCACTTACTCTTCTGAGTTCTACAACATCATCGGATACGAGACGATGTCCTCTCTTAATGAGCTCTATGGCTGTCTCTGACTTACCGATTCCGCTCTCACCTGTAATAAGAACTCCGACACCATAGATATCTACAAGAACACCGTGAATAGAAATGCATGGAGCAAGTTTAACATTAAGCCATCTGATAATTTCTGCCATAAATGCAGAAGTTGATTTCTTGGTAATGAGTACCGGCACCTTCTCCTCTATAGCTATCTTTATGAAAAGAGGATCCGGAGTAAGTTCCCTACAGAATACCACACCAGGAATGTCGAAGGAAAGAAACTCTCTGTACATATCTTCCTTCTTTTCCTCCGGGAATGACTCCATGTAGGTATATTCAACAAATCCGATTACCTGAAGTCTTGTAGCTTCGAAATGTTCAAAATATCCTGCCAGCTGAAGGGCCGGTCTGTTGATATCAGGCTGACTGATCCTGATCTTCTTGATATCAAGTTCAGGGGTCAGATTCTCAAGCTTCATTTTCTCAATGATAGTTTTAAGACTTACGCTTGCCATACATTCCTCCTTATACCATCACATATTTACATTAAAGAGATTTCTAAGTTCATTGACGATATCTTCTGTATCAGCGTCAATGCATACTGCTTCATTGATTTCTGAAAGAGCCTTAAGGTCGTCTTTATCAGAATCAGTCATCTCATAACCTATAGTATATACCGAAATTCCAAGTCCACCAACTATTGGTGTAATTCTTTTAAGTTCAAAGCCGGCATTCTGTGCTCCGTCTGAAAGAACAAAGAGCATCATGTTTGCATCCGGAACTTCCTTGCTCTTTTCCATGAGCATCTGCATTCCGACAAGAACTGCGTCATAAGTAGCTGTCTGACCGCCAACATCAAGATCTTTTACCGCTCCACTAAAGTAAGCTCTCTGCTTATTGTCGAACTGAGCAATCGGAAGATTGATATAAACTTTATCACTATAGCTTACAAGTCCGATATAGCTGCTGGAATCAATGTACTGCATTGTGCTGAGCAGTGAATTCTTGAGGGACTTGATCCTTGTTCCGTTCATTGAACCGGAAATATCTGTAACAAATACTGCGATAGTAGGACGAGTACCATTCTTGTTGGTCTTCCATACCTTCTGAGCTGATAAGAAGTCACTACCTGTCATTCCATAGTCTTCTGAAACATAGTCTTCATGAAGGTTAAATCCTCTTTCTGTAGCCATTGACTGACTATCTGAAGTGAGGCAAAAATCAACAAACATCTTGGCAGCTTCCAATTCATCTTCGTCTGTCCAAGGGAAAGCATAAACCGGGTGATCATGACGAACACCTGCAGGTGTGTAAACATAATTCTTGAGCTCAGGAGTGTTAATGTATGTCTGCTCCTCCATTACCATAGCATCAATGATTCCCTTAGAAGCTGACTCCTTGAGGATTGATGTTGTATAAGCTGCTGTAGGTGCATTGTTCTGATACTGAACAAGCTGATCAACGGCGTTATCGGAAAGTGGATTCTCATTGTCAAAAGCGTGAAGCATTGAGCAGAGGATATTCATACCTGTTGCTGATGTATATGGGTTTGTATAGGCAAATACCATATCTCCGGCAATTGCTGCCTTGAGAACACCATCCATGGTTACTTCGCCATATTTTTCTGTATAAGAGTCATAAACTTCCTTGGACATCAGAATACCTGCAGTGTTTCCGGCAATTCTGTCTGTGAGCTTGTTAGCCTTGATTCCGTTTGCTACAAGCATTTCACCCCACATCTCATTAGATGGAATGTAAAGATCAGGCTGGTATCCGCCCTCTGTGATATAAGTAAGTGTTTCACCTGATGAAATCTTCCTGATAGAAACTGATACACTCTTGCCATTAACCGTATATCCGGCCTTATTAAACTTCTGTCCAACTGCTACAAGCCACTCATCAGGATAGGACTTTCCACTAAACTCAGATGGAGCAGCTATCTCTAAATTCAAGCTGCCATTTCCTGTAAGCATCATATCGAATGTGTTAATATCTGCAAGAGAATCAGCAACAGAAGCATCTGCCATATCTACGTCAAGTCTTGCCGGAACTGTTGAAGGATTGATCTTCCTGTAAAAAGTTCCAAGCTCTGTTACCGCATCATCATAGCTAAGTGCATTGTTAAGTGTAGTGTTGTTTGTCACATTGTTGCTGCAGGCAGTAAGCGATAAAGCCAGCACTGCTGACAGCACCCCTTTTAAGAATTTGCTTTTTTTCATAATATGTTACCCCTCCAATTACTATATTTTATGCCTTATTAGCTTAGGTTATATCTTCAGTCGTAGGTATGTCTGAGCGACTGTCCGATGGCATCCGCATAATCCTGGATCATTGTAACTGCATCGGTATCTTCATTCTGCTCATTAGTATATCTTGCAAGCTCTAACAGGAACTCTTTTGCGTTATTGAGGAGTTCGTTATTACTCTGAATTATCTTGTCCGCTTCTGTTGTAAACTCTCCTGACGTTTCGAGCGCTACATAGAGGTTAACGATACCTCTGCAGTTATGATATAGAGCATTTCTGGCCTGTGATATTATTTCCTTCATGCTCTCAAACTCTTTCATGTCGTTATATACGAACAGTTTGTCATTTCTCTCAACAAACTCGTCCATATCATCCATCTCTTTTAACAGGATATTACCAACAGGAACAAAATCAACTTCCTCGTCCATAAGCTGCTTAACAAGGCCTCTAACATCCTCTTTCCTCTTACGGGCTTCTTCTTCCTCGAGAGCTTTCTGGGCTTCAGCAGCCTTTTGCGCCTCCCTTGCACTCTTCATATTACTGATAAGTGGAATAAGCGTTGTTACTGCTCCTGCTCCAAATACAGCAATTCCGGCTATCATCAGCAGTCTGAAAAGACCAATTCCTATTGAAATGATGATATCTGCTCCGTTTATTCCAACAACTACTGCCAATATCGCTCCTATAGCTAAAATAACTATTCCCGGCAGTGTACTTTTTTTCTTCATAAAATATATCCGTCTCCCTTTTCAATCATTGCCATGAGATTAACTACATCAAATGTCTTCTTCTGTTTCTGAGCAAGCTTTAACTTTTCCTGCGCAGTTACAGCACCATCTATCTGAGCATCGATAGATTTCATGTATGTCTCTATGGTCGCCTGCGCGTGCTGGATCTGCACATGACTCAGCTGAACCGACTCAGAAATCTCTCCTTGACACTCAGCATCTATTAGTTCTTCAAGTCTTTGACAATCCAACCTTGTAGCCTGTTCGAGTTTGGAAAAAGAGCCTCTGCACACCTTAAGTTGCAGCATATATGCGCTAAGAGCCTTGATGGCAGAACCTATTTCTGTCGACTTGGGTGCTATGACCATGGCATATCTTTTTTGAAGCATATCGATCTGCCTTGGATAACCTGCTATTTTCTTTTGTAACAGCTTGATTTCAAGATCTGACATTTTGATAACTGATAATGATTCCTCTCAACAATCTGTGAGATATTATATATTATTCATCGCAAATTTGCACCCATGAAACATGAGTTTCTTTCCTGTCATAATAAACCAGATGTTCCTTCATCTCTTCATCTGTTACAAGATTAATATCATAATTACCCTTGATGTCATCGCTGCCTGCCGCAGATATTTGAGAATCTATAGTATAATATGCTTCTTTGTCCTTACTCACATAGTATTCTGTAATATCAAAAAATCCTGAAAACCTGAAATCTTCTGCTATCCTCTTAAGCTCATCCCTATTTTCCGGAGCAAAATTTTCCAGTTCCTCATCTTTTTTAAGAAGGGACATTCTTTTAACCCTGTAGTCTCTATAGGCAAGCTCCAGATTCATATTTTTATCCAGCCAGTATTTATAATGATGCTGCCTCTCATGGTCAACTACGTGTGTAAAAGAAAAACCGCCTTCGCTCCCTGCCTCAAGAGTATCTTCTCCTGAAACGCAGAAGGCATTTCCAAATATGATCTTATCGTGTTTATCATTATCTATGGTACATTTAAATGGCACATATATATGCCCCGCTTCTTTGCCCATATTATTATAGAAAGTAAATCTTACAACGCATTTCTCTTTTCCCAGGAGGGCATAATTACAAGAACAGTCAAAATATCCATGTTCCGTGACTAAATCAGAGAGAGCACTTGAAATCTCGGTCAGCGTGTTTCTGTTTTCCATAGGAAGTTCCATCAGATCTTCCCATATATGCACTGCTTTTTGGCAGAACTCATCGTTACAATTTACCGGATTGTCGATTCCTTCAGTTACAGCAAAATCATTTTCTCCGGTAAGTATCCTGTTTATATCATCGTTTTCAGACATAATGTTTGGAAGCTCCGGCATAGTGACAGTCTCATTTGACATCTCTTTAATATCAAGAGTAATGCCTACTTCAACCTCCCTGCCTGTTACAGAGCCGTGTGCTGATGACTTTTCAGTAGACTCATTACCAAATACCACTATCTCTTTTAACTTATTATCATCCAGACAAAAAGAGTATCTGATATTATGGGCATATTGATATCCATGGCACCCTTTACCAAAAATATGTCTTACAAATCCAATATCGCCAGATAATGTCACGTCCAGCATATTCTTCCCTTTATCCTGGGATCTGCTGACTATAGTATCTATCCCGTCGAAGTTCTCAGGAAAAATCGCTTCAACATTTATGAAAGTTTCAACGTCTTTATTGCCATCATACTGATAATATGTGGTTTTCTCGCCATTTTGCGTCTGCTTGTACTGAGAAATACTAACTTGATCAGCATAGCGCTCATTCATCGAAATACTCTTGTCAGAATTATGATTCATTATATCCTTGAAATCTCCGGAATATATTGAAAGATTATTTTCATCATCCTGATAGTATCTACTGTAGGTAAAATTGCCTGCCTTATATTGAGTATGATCATAATAAGTCATCGAGCCATCTTTCGATGAACACTTGCTTTTATCGTTATAGCGATAGCTTCCATCGCATACTATGTATTTTGAATAGTCAAAATCCTCTTTACAGGCTTCAAACAAACGCCTTGCTGTTGTTTCTATATCATTAACCTTATAGGTCTTATCTAAAGGATCAACAAGGTCAAATTCGCATCCGGTCAGAATTGATGCTCCAAGAGTTATCGAAAGTATAAGGCCTAAAAATGATTTTTTCATTTACTGTTTTTTCCCCGAATCCCCATTTTTATCAAGAAGCTGTTTAATTAATAAACAACTAATGGCCTATGCTCTGTTGCACAGGCCAATTTACTCTACTAGTTCTCGCTATGGAAAAAGTCGTAGATCTGTCTTGCTGTGCTCTCTGGGATTTCCGGAACCTGTGACAATTCTTCTACGCTGGCATTTCTGATATCTTCTATAGACTTGAAGTTTCTCATAAGGGCTTTTCTTCTTGATGGGCCAACTCCCGGTATATCATCAAGTGAGCTCTTTACCTGAGACTTGGAGCGAAGTGATCTGTGGTATTCTATAGCAAATCTGTGAGCCTCATCCTGAATTCTGGTGATAAGCTTAAAGCCTTCAGATCTCGTATCTATAGGGAGTTCTACATTGTTATAATACAGGCCCCTTGTCCTATGGTTGTCATCCTTGACCATTCCACATACCGGAATATGGATGCCAAGTTCATCCAAAACCTGAAGGCATATGTTGACCTGACCTCGGCCACCATCCATTAAGATAAGATCCGGAAACTTGGTAAAGCTTCCGTACTGAGCATCAATGTCTCTTACCTCAAGGTCATGTCTTTCTTCTATTCCATGAAGCAGTCGCCTTGTTAGCACTTCATGCATGCAGGCGTAATCATCAGGTCCTGCAACGGACTTGATCCTGAACTTTCTGTAATCACTCTTTTTAGGCTTACCCTTTTCGTAAACCACCATGGAACCGACATTTGCAAAGCCGCTAATGTTGGAAATATCATAGGCTTCCATTCTGTTAAGTCCCTTGATTCCAAGAAGGTTCTCGATCTCTTTAACTGCTCCGATTGTTCTTCCTTCTTCTCTCTTAATTCTCTCTTTATCCTTGGAAAGAACCAGCTCTGCATTCTGCGCAGCAAGTTCCATGAGTTTCTCTTTCTGTCCTCTCTCAGGAACAGTAATATATACTCTGCTGCCCTTTCTCTGAGTCAGCCATTTCTCAATGATCTCCATGTCCTCTATTGGCTCAGGAAGCATCAGCTCTCTTGGTATAAATGGAGTTCCGGCATAGAACTGTTTAACAAAGTTAAGAAGTATCTCTGCCTGCGGATTTTCTGATACATGTGTCATATAGAAATGCTCTCTTCCAATGAGCCTTCCATCTCTTACAAAGAAAACCTGAACTACTGCATCTTTATCATCCGATGCTATTGCCACAATATCTTTATCCTCCATAGAGGAGTCTGTCATCTTCTGTTTCTGGGCAACCACTTTGACGCTAGAGAGAAGGTCTCTGTACTTGGCTGCATTTTCAAAATCAAGTTCTTCAGAAGCAGCTTCCATCTTATCCTGCAGGTCTTTAATGATCACTGTATAGTTACCGTTTAAAAAATCCAGTGCGCCATCAATTCTCTTTCTGTACTCTTCCTTGGAAATAGCGCCGGTGCAGGGGCCACAACACTGCTTCATATGATAGTTGAGGCATGGTCTCTCAAGACCTATATCTCTTGGAAGCACTCTGTTACAGGTCCTGAGTCCATATATCTTATTGATCAGGTCAATTGTGTCTTTAACTGCAGCTGCGCTGGTAAAAGGTCCGAAGTATCTGGACTTGTCTTTTTTCATAAGTCGGGAAAAGAGAACTCTTGGATAATCTTCTGACACAGTCACTTTAATATATGGATAGGTTTTATCATCCTTGAGAAGTGTGTTGTATCGCGGCGAATTCTCTTTTATCAGGTTGTTCTCCAATACAAGAGCCTCAAGTTCAGAGTCAGTTACGATATATTCAAAACGGGCAATCAGTTTGACCATCTGATCTATCTGAGGACCACGTCCAATATTGGCACGAAAATAAGACCTGACACGATTGTGCAGGTTTATGGCTTTTCCAACATACATGATGGTATCATTCTCATCACGCATGATATAAACTCCGGGCTTATTGGGGAGTTTTTTAAGTTCTTCTTTTATATCAAAATTACTCATCTATACAATAATATCACACAAGCCCTGCTCACGATATTGTGAACAGGGCTCTGATGTTTTTTATTTTATAACTTATTATTTGTCAAAATCATTTGGTACATTTGAAAATCTTCCGCGATTATCATTTCCTACTTCCGGCTGATCATTGCTGTCTGCATTTTCACCGGCAGGTGATGCTGTATTCTGAACACCGTCATCTGTTACCTGGGCATCGAATATACTCTGGAACTGTCCGTATACAGGCGCCTGACTCTGATCAGGATTCTGTGGATTTGATGATGAACCGTTATCCTGGTCAAATATCGATGGAGTGTCTGGTGTCTCTTCCTTCTTGGGAGTTTTAACAGGAACATTCTCACCAACAAGTGCTGATTCAGCTCTTGTTGCGTAGATACGTCCACGCTTAGCTGCCTCAATTTCCTCTTCTGTAGGCTCAGGAATATTCTCAACCTCGCGGTATATCTTCATGAATTCCTTACCGGTAATAGTCTCTTTTTCAATAAGGAACTGAGCAATCTTGTCCATAGCATCAAGATGTTCTCTGATGATCTGTTTAGCCTTCTCGTAGCACTCTGCAAGGAGCTTCTGAACTTCTGCATCTACAAGAGTTGCTGTCTCATCACTGCAGTTGAGAACTCTGTTG
>JAEEGL014426512.1_pt1 | contig 14369 bp, 8 predicted proteins | sample 9134231 | NCBI WGS metagenome assembly JAEEGL01 (sample SAMN16246548, study PRJNA631951) | gut metagenome | biome: gut microbiome; feature: rumen; material: fiber-attached | host: Bos | place: Iran: Karaj | collected 2018-10
ATCGCTAAAGTCTTTAATTTCAAGGCTTTAGCGATTATTTTCGAGTCAAACTCGTACCCAGAGCCGGGGTCGAACCGGCACGGGTGTTACCCCATTGGTGTTTGAGACCAACGCGTCTACCGATTCCGCCATCTGGGCGTCGAAGCGGGTGCAAAGGTAAATCAAATTTTTGAATTGGGGACAAAAAAAATGACATTTTTTGCTAATCCTCGGTTTTTTATGAGCGAGATGGGATGATTTGGGGCGGATTTTAGTACTTTTGCGGGCAAAAAAACGACAATAAGCATGGAGAATCCTGATCAGAATCACGTTACAGAGAGTCCGTTTGCGCGTACGGAATTGTTGCTGGGTGCCGAGGCGATGGAACGACTGGCACGTAGCCGCGTGGCGGTGTTCGGCATCGGCGGCGTGGGCGGCTATGTGGTCGAGGCGCTGGCCCGCAGTGGCGTGGGTGCGCTAGACTTGATTGACGATGACACGATCAGCGTGACGAACATCAACCGCCAAATTTTTGCGCTGCACAGCACGATCGGTCGTTCGAAGGTGGACGTCGCCGCCGAGCGCGTGCGCGACATCAATCCGCAGTGCAAGGTAACGGTCCACAAGATGTTCTACCTGCCTGAAAATGCCGATGAAATCGACATGACGTGCTTTGACTACGTAGTGGATAGCCTGGACACGATCACCGCCAAGATGGAGATCGCCCGGCGCTGCCTGCGCCTGGGGGTGACGCACATCTGCTCGATGGGTGCTGCCTACAAGATGGACCCGATGGCCTTCCGCGTGGCGGACTTTGACGCGACGCGCATCGACCCACTGGCCCGCATGTTGCGCAAACTGCTGCACCGCGAGGGCATCCACCACTTCAAGTGCGTCTATAGCGAGGAGGAACCGCATTGGAACCCCGACGTGCCTGTCTATGTCGATGGGAAAAAACAGCCGGGCAGTAACGCATTTGTTCCTGCCGCGGCCGGTTTGCTGATTGCCCGTGAGGTCATCGTGGACCTCACCAGCTAATGCACATTGTTATTTCTTCTTGGACTTCTTGGAACTCTTGCCCGAGGAGCCCTTGCTTGATTTACTGGACTTGCTTGAAGAGTCTTTGGACGCTTTTGACGACTTTCCAGAGGACTTGCTGCTCTTTCCTCCCTTATCGGACTTACTGCTCTTGCTGCCCGATTTCTTCTCGTTGGCGGCAGCCTTGGCCTCGGCCTTGGTGGGAATCTTGATTTTCTCACCTGCCTTGATCTTGTTACCATTCTCAATGCCGTTAGCGCGCTCGAGGTCCTTGACCGAAACACCTGTCTTCTCGGCAATCTTGGTCAACGATTCACCCTTCTGGACAGTTACCTCGGTGGGCTGCTGGGGCTTGGAATGTTTCTTGTGCTTACTGCTGCGCGAACTGTGAGCAGTATTCTCGTTGCGACTGCTGGACTTGCGGTCACTCTTGCTCTTGTTGTACTTGTTGTTGCGGTCATGCCAGTCGCGGTTGTTACTGCGCGATGCACGCTGCCTTGCCGTCTGGTCGTCGCTCTTGACACTGGATTTCCTGGTGGTTTCCTGCATGGAACCAGCGGTATAGGAGCCCTTGTAGGGAGCCTTGGTCGCAGCTTCACGCTCGATGTTCTTGACCTCATCAAACTGTGCCTGCTCGCTCATGGCCAAATCCTCGGCAGGGGCCTCGCCCTGGTCATCGGTGCGCATGGCCACCATGTCATCGTTGTCGGCACTGGCGTTGCTGTGGGCAGGCGCCTTGACCTTGAGGTTATCGCCACGGCGCACCCGCTCGCTGCTCATTCCGTTGAGTGCCATCAATTCATCGGTGGTCATGCCATACTTGGATGCAATGGTCGAGAGCGTCTCTCCGCGCCCCACCTTGTGGTTGATGGTGCGCATCTCGCCTGTGGATGTGATTCCACTGAGGTATTCCTCGGTAGTCGGCGTTTCGCCACCGGGCTCCACAATGGCCCTGTGGGCGTACAGGTCCTCACGATAGTTGTCGATGGAATCCTCACTCATGATGAAACTATAGACCTGCTGGGAGGGCAACACGAGCATATAGGGATGATTGTCGCCAGGGATGACATCGGCACGGAACTGCGGATTGAGGGTGCGGATTTCCTCAATGGGGATGTTGAGCACCTGTGCAATCTGCGAGAAGTGGATGCGGCGGTTCACGCTGACAGTGTCGGTAATGAGCGGCTTGCGCGCCAGCGACGGGCTGATGTTGTGCTGCTTGTAGTAGGTCATCGCATAGTTGGCAGCGATAAATGCGGGCACATAACCTCGCGTCTCACGGGGCAGGTACTCATAGATGTCCCAGAAATCACCCGTGCCACCGTTGCGATGGATGGCCTTGTTGACGTTGCCGGGTCCACAGTTATAAGCGGCAATGGCCAGTGACCAGTCATTATAAATCTGATACAGGTTCTTCAGATACTTGGCAGCCATCTCGCTGGAGCGATAAGGGTCACGGCGCTCATCGACGAGCGAATTCACCTCCAGGCCCAGACCTTTGCCCGTTCCGATCATGAATTGCCACAATCCTGCGGCACCCACACGGGATGTCGCATTGGGGTCAAGGGCACTCTCGACGATGGGCAGGTACTTGAGTTCCAGGGGCAGTCCCTCCTTCTCGAGCGCCTGCTCAAAGATGGGCATATAGTACAGGCTCATGCCCAGCATCTGTTCAACAAGCGTGCGGCTGCGATAGACGTAGCGCTCGATGTGTTTGCGCACCACCTGGTTGTAGGGCAGTTCGATGACTGACGGTATCTGCGCCAATCGTCTGATGTAGGTTTCCTCCCCTACCTCACCGGGGTTCTTATTCTCCACCTCGGCATCCAGCACCGTGTAATTCTGTAAGTACCAGTTGGTCATCATCTTGTGTACATCGGTGTCAAAACTCTCGGGGAAAACGATGTCATCATCGGTAATCGAGTTCTTCAATGAGAGGATGTTGCGTTTCTCACGCGGTCCAGCCACCAGGGTCATGGCAGCAAGCGCAGTCATGAGAAGCATAGTCAAGAGTCGATGTTTTGTCATATCCTATTTCGTTTTTTATTGTTCTGTCGGTTAAAAACTGATGGCACACTGCAGGCCCAACGAGGGCAGACGGCCACCCACCGCCGTGTTGTCGATGGCGGCAGGAGAGACGTCAAGCGTCAAGTCGGGCGAGATGTCAAAGTGAGCCAGTGAAGCGTCAACATAGGCGTCCACGACATTGATCAGGTAAACACCCACCATCGCGATGACGCAGATTTCGCGATATCGCCGGTAATAGTCACGCTTGTTCTTCATCACCTTCTGCAGCCAAGCCTTGTCCAGGTCGCTTTCCTTCACCGTCGGCGGGAAGAAATCCATATAACTGCGCGTGTCGGGGTCATTGTCCATCACGTCGCGGTAGCCCCTGGAGTAATCCTTGTACATGCGGTTGTTCCATGATGCGCCATAACTCAGTCCCACAAAGGCACCCACCACGATGGGCAGTTTCCAGTAACGGCGGTTATAAATCTGTCCCAATCCAGGGCACAGCGCTGATAGCCACAAGGCCCGCTGCGGATCGGGGTTGAAGACACGCACCTGACCCAATGTGGGAGAAGCAGTGCTGTCCATGAGGATTTCCACTCCCTCAAGACCGCGGATGGAATCTATCGAAGCGAAGATAATGGTGTCGCCAGCGGCATTGACTACACGCACGGGCTTGGTGTCGCCCAGATGCACGGTGTCATCCAGAGTGACCGGCTTGCGCACATGATGTCCCGCCACCGGGGTGACAGTGACGACACTATCGTCCTGACTGATGACGTTAACAGGCTCCTGTGCCATCGCCGTGCTGTCGTGCCACATCAGGCACAGCAGGACTGCCACCATGAGCCAGCATCGGTCGAGATATGTCGTCAATTGCTTCACCATGGATATCGTTTAGGCGTTTTTCAGCTGATCAAAGATGCTGATAATCTTCTCCAACTCCTCCTCGGTGGTGAAGGGGAAGGTGATTTTACCCTTTCCTGAGCGGTCGCAGGAAAACTTCACAGGCACACCGAAGGCCGATGACAAGTGACGCTGCAGTATCGCATAGTCCTTGATGTTCACCGTTTTGTTGCCCTGCTGAGCACCGCGTTCATCGTCAGCAGCCTGCTGCATCTGCTTGGCACGCTGCTCGACCTGCCTTACCGACAAGCCCTTCTTGATCGTCTCATTATACAACTTGAGCTGCAGTTTGGGGTCATCGAGTGACAACAGGGCACGGGCGTGGCCCATGTCAAGGGTGTGGTCATGCAATCCCAACTGAACCTCGGCGGGCAGCTTCAGCAGCCTCAGGAAATTGGCGATAGTTGCGCGCTTCTTGCCGATGCGCTCGCTCAAACGCTCCTGCGTGAGCTTATACTGGTCGATAAGTTTGCGGAAGGTAAGTGCAATCTCGATAGCGTTCAGATCCTCACGCTGGATGTTCTCGATCAGTGCCATCTCGGTCACCTCGCTGTCGTTGGCGGTGCGGATATAGGCAGGCACCGTCTCCAGTCCCGCCAGCAAAGCCGCACGGTAGCGACGCTCACCCGAAATGATCTGGTAAGCATTCTCTCCCACACTGCGCAGCGTCAACGGCTGGATAATGCCCAGCTCACGGATGCTGGTGGCCAATTCCTCAAGCGCCACCTCGTCAAAGTTCTGGCGCGGCTGGTCGGGGTTAGGGTTAATCTGGCTGATAGGTATCTCGTTTATGGCCGATGAGCCGCCCGTCTGGATGTCATCCATCGAGATCAGCGAGTCAAGGCCTTTGCCTAAAGCGCTACGTTTCATATTCTTTATTGATCGTTTTTATTGTTGAAGTTATTGTTTTGACTTGTCGCGGGCAATGATTTCCTGTGCCAGTTGGATGTGGCTCGTCGCTCCCCGGCAGGTGGGGTCATACTGGGTGACAGGAATGCCGTGGCTGGGCGCCTCACTGATGCGGATGTTGCGCGGTATCACGGTGTTGAACACCATGTCGCCGAAGTGCCCCTTCAATTCCTCAAAGATCTCGTTGGCAAGCCGCAGGCGGGCATCATACATCGTGAGCAGGAAGCCCTCGATGCGCAGTCCGGAGTTCAGCCTGCCCTTGATGATGCGGATAGTATTGAGCAGCTTGCTGATGCCTTCCAGTGCAAAATACTCGGCCTGAACAGGTATGATAACGCTGTCGGCCGCCGTGAGTGCATTGACGGTAATCAGTCCCAACGAGGGGCTGCAATCGATGATGATGTAATCATACTCATCCCTTATCGTGTCGATTGCCTTGCGCAGTACCCGCTCACGACCCTGCTTCTCAACAAGTTCCAACTCGGCACCCACCAGGTCGATGCGTGAGCCCAGCAACTTGAGGCCGTCCACACAGGTATCAACGGTCGCACTACCCACGGGATACTCGTCAACCAGACATTCATAGATGGTCGAGGACATATCCTTAGGGTCAATTCCCAGTCCCGATGTGGCATTAGCCTGAGGATCGGCATCAATGAGCAGCACACGCTGGCCACTCTCGGCCAATGCTGCCGACAGGTTGATGGATGTCGTGGTCTTTCCCACTCCACCCTTTTGATTGGCTATCGCTATTATTTTTCCCATTAAGTCGGTTTTCAGTCCTTATTTATAAATGCGTTATGATTAAAACAAATTGACACGAACGCAATGAATAATCATTCGTGCTATTGTACTTGTTGCCTGCTGGCGGACATCGTAACGGCTACCCGCCAAAGGCACAAAAATGTTTCACGGGTGCAAAGGAACAATTTTTTAGTCAAAAAACCTTGAAAAAGTCCGTTAAAATGGGTGAATTGTTCATAAATCGCATGAATTGTAAACAAATCGTGGAACATTCCATTTTGTTCCAAAAATCAGGAGAACACACCCATCAATCAGTGCCACAAGAAAATAAAGTGGCCATGTCTCACGACATAGCCACCAGTTGTAAACCTTAAAACATCTTTTTTAACGGGTCGTACCTATTTTTAAAACCTCGACCCGTCTATATCCTAAAAATCACAAGACCTAAGTCTTGGATGATATGCCATCGACCTTCTATCACAGCACAGCAGACAATGCCTTTTTCCAAGCGTCAAAAGCATGGAAACCGGCATGTCGTTGCTATGAACAGTTTTCAAAAAACAAAATTACTAATATTTTTTTAATTCGTTAACAAAAATGCTCGAAATATCTCAGGTGCATCAAATTTTTCTGCATTTTCACCGAAAAATAAATAATTAAATGTAAATTTGCGGGCTTGTAGTTAACCTGATAAACAGTTTATCACTACCAGTTTGATTGAAAGAAACATCAATTCTGTTAAGCCAAACATCAACTACTAAAACCAATAATAAAGAAAATGAGGAAATTAACCACATTGTTTTTGACAATTATGATTGTCGGACTGCAGGCCCTTGCAATTCCTGCACACCGCGGAATGGTGAAGATGCCGCAGCCTGACGGAACTCTCGTAACAATCAACCTCGTCGGTGACGAGTTTTACCACTACAACACCACAGCCGACGGCTATACCATCATGCTCAACGATAAGGGCGCCTACGTTTATGCAAAACGAGACGGCATGACCCTCGTGGCTACCGAAGTGCTTGCCCATGACGAGGGCCATCGTTCGGCTGCTGAGCTCGCCTTGTTGTCTGAACTGAGCAAACACATGGTTGACGAGACCGCTGTTGCAAGGGCTCAAGTTCAACGCGTCAAACGGAATGTTGACCTGTCAGACTTTGACTTTGCCAACTTCCGCGGTCTGGTCATCCTGATTGACTTCACCGACCAGAAGTTTGCTGCCGAAGATCCCAAGACTTTCTATACCGAGATGTTCAGCACCGAGAACCTGACCAGCTTCATCGAGCCATTATCTGGCCGCAGCGTGCCGGTTCTGGGAAGCGTGCGCGACTACTTCAACGATCAGTCTAACGGAGCCTTCGCTCCCCCGTTTGATGTTTATGGTCCCTACAGCGCCTCACGTCCCGCTAACCAGTGCAAGCGCTACTCGACCTCTATCTTCAAAGCTGCCCTGAAAGCAGCCAACGACGAGGTTGATTTCAGCATATATGACAACAACAACGACGGCAAGGTGGATATGGTTTACTTCCTCGTGGCCGGCTACTCCTCAAGCTACGGCGGCAACGACTCGGGTTACCTGTGGCCCCATGCCTCCAACCTCTACTATTCCTATATCTCATACGACGGCAAGTGGATGGACCGATATGCCAGTTCCACCGAGCTTTATGGTTGGGAAAGCTCTCCCTCATCGGTGACTGTCGAGGGCATCGGCACCATCTGCCACGAGTTCAGCCATGTGCTGGGACTGCCCGACTTCTATGACACCAACTATGAAGAGGATGGTGAAAGCCATACCCCCGGTGCTTGGGATCTGATGGCCGCCGGCGCCGACAACAACTATGGCCGCACTCCGGTAGGCTACACGTTCTATGAGCGCTACGCTCTTGGATGGGCCAGGCCCCACACCATTACAGGCGAAGGCAGTTTCTCGCTCAAGGCCGTGAACGAGTCTCGTGAAGGTTACATCCTGCGCACACCCGTTGCCAAGGAGTTCTTCACCATCGAGAACAGGCAGAAGACCAGTTGGGACAGCTATCTGCCTGGCCATGGCATGATCGTGACACGCGTGGACAGCACCAATGTGTCGATTTGGGCTGCCAACGAGGTGAACTGCAACCCTGCTCACAACTACTTTGAAATGTTGCGTGCCGGTAACACCACCAGTGGAGACCTCTCGAGTGACCCCTTCCCCGGCACCACCGGTAACCCGATGATTACCAACGAGACCGCTCCCTCGCTCAAGACCTGGAGTGGCAAGTCCAACCAGTTCATCATCAACGGCATCAATGAGAAAAACGGTGTCATCTCGTTCAATGTGATGTATGAGAACAACCTGCAGATGCTGATCGAGGACTTTGAGAGCATGCCAGCCAATTCCAGCACCTCATCACAGAATGTGGAAGGCGACATCGCCTACTGGTCATTCAACAAGTCGGGTGTACGTGCTCCCGGCGAGGACAAAGCCGATGGCGAGCACAGCATCATGATGAAGTTGCCCAGCCAGTTCTATAGCACCACCCCGCTGTATTACAACTTCTACCAGGCTAGTCTGGAGGTATTCAATACTACCGCTTACACTGCCAAGTACTCACTGGAGTATTCCAATGACAATGGTGTGACCTGGACCAAGGCCCTCAGCTGCTCAGGAAACGATGGTATTGAGATTTCGGCCAAGACCCACAGAACCGGTTACTGGTCCTTGAGCCTGAGCAACCGCAAGCCGACCCTCTTCCGTATCTCTCAGGTGGGCGGTAACAAGAGCGCTGCTACCTATGTCGACAACCTGACATTCTACTATACTGGTGAAGAAGGCGGTCCGTCATTATTCATTCCTGGTGACGTCAACAATGACGGTGAGGTCAACATCGCCGACATCAATGCGGTGATCGACATCATCCTGGGTGGTTCGGCTGATGATGATACACGCCTGCGTGCCGACGTAAATGAAGACGGTGAAATCAATATCGCCGACATCAACGCCATCATCGACATTATTTCGCAGTAACCATTTATTCAAGATATTATGAGAAAAATATTGTTGTTTGTTCTAGGGTTGCTGTGTGTGACAGCACAAGCAATCCCTGCTGATCCTACACCTATGAAGGTCACCCAGCCTGATGGCAGTACACTGACCATCAGACTACATGGAGATGAGTTCTTCCACTTTATCACCACTCATGACGGCTATACCGTCATGAAGAACGATGCGGGCTTCTATACCTATGCCCAACTGGAACAAGGACGCCTTGTGCCGGGTGACCGCATCGCGCGTGATCTGGCTCAACGCACCGCAGCCGACATGATTGCCCTTACCGGTGTTCCCAAAGGATTGACCGACCAGACGTTGCTGCAGAGCGGCCAACGCCGAATGAGTGCCCGCAACCGCGTCATACGCCGCGTGGGAGCCGATGGACTGTTTGACTATGACAAGTTCCGTGGACTCATCATTCTCATCAACTACAATAACAAGAAATTCTCGATGAGCAATCCCACACCCGCTGAATTCTATAATGACATGGTCAACACCCACGACTATACGGGTTACACCCTCTTTGGTCGCCAAGTGGACATGACGGGCAGCGTCAGGGATTACTTCTATGACAACTCGGCCCATGCCTTTGACCCTGTGTTTGACGTGGTGGGACCTGTCACAGTCAACTACTCCTGCACTTACCCCCGCGGAACCAGCAATGCTGATGCCATCTTCAACGCCGCTCTCGATTCCATTGATGCCACTGTTGACTTCAATGACTATGACACCGATGGTGACGGTTATGTGGATATGGTATTCTTTCTCGTGGCAGGCTTCTCGGCCAACTACAGCGGCAACAACCAGAATTACCTGTGGCCGCACATGTACTACCTCTATAATACCCCGCCTCATGACGGTGTCGGCTTCGGCCTTTATGCCTGCTCTACCGAGATAGCCGGATGGGAGGGCTATTGGTCGGACGTGAACGGTATCGGCACCTTCTGCCACGAGTTCGGTCACGTCTTGGGTCTGCCTGACTTGTATGACACCGACTATAGCGGTAGCGGCGGTGAGAGCCGTAATCCCGGTGAGTGGTCCATCATGGCTGGCGGCAGCGGCGGCAACTTCGGACGTAACCCTGTGGGATACAGCCTGTATGAGCGTTACGCATTAGGATTTGCCACACCCAATGTCATCGATTCAGGCGCAGTCATCAACCTGCCGCCCATCGACCTGAGCAATGAGGGTTATCGCCTCAATACGCCCAACAGGAAAGAGTTCTTCCTGATCGAGAACCGCCAGGCGGGCAAGTGGGACCGTTACCTGCCGGGCCACGGTATGATGATTGCCCGTGTGGACTCGACCAACGAGAACATCTGGTGGATGAACGAGGTGAACTGCAACCCCTCTCACATGTACTATGAACTGCTGCGTGCCTCTTATGCAGGAATCGATAGCGAAAGTGATCCCTTCCCTGGTGCTGCCGAGGTGACCAGCATCAATAACTTCACCAAGCCCAGTCTGCTCACCTGGGACAAGAAGTTCAACGACTATGCCATCTATGACATCGTTGAAGAAGGTGACATGATTACCTTTATAGTCGAGCGTGACAGTTCTATTATCACCGCTCTCGAAGACTTTGAGAACATGCCTGTCACCGATAATCCCCGAGAAGTGGGTGTGCAAGGTGTCTTCAGCAAATGGGACTTCGCCAAGTGCATGGTCGATAAGCCCGATGAAGGAAAATGTGCCGGACAGCAGGCTGTCGCCATGAAGAACCCCAGCCAGGTGACGACATCGGCTCCGCTCAGTATGATTCCTTACATGCTGGAATACACGGTATTCAACCCGACATCGATGGCTGCCAACTTCAGGCTCTCCTATTCAACGGATAGAGGCGAGAACTGGATTAGACCCACCGAGGGAACCATCACCGTCGAAGCCCAATCATCGATGACGGCATCGTTGAGCCTGCCTACCGATAAGCCCATCATGATACGCATCAATCAGACTTCCGGCAGTTCCAAGCAATGCTGCTACCTTGATAACATCTTGTTGCACTACAAGGACCACTGGGAACTGGAATATGCCGTTGGTGATGTCAATCGCGATGGCGAAATCACCGTGAGTGACATCAATGTCGTGATGGACATCATTCTGGCAGAAAGTCCCGACACGACAACAACCGAAGGTGCCGATGTGAATGGCGACGGCGAGATCAACCTTGCCGATGTGAACATGATCGTCGACCTCATCTTACAATAAATACCTGAAAAATAAATCTGGACTTCTATAAATTAGCACTTGATTGACAATAAAAACATGGTATAACCATCATAGAATCATCAGTTGCTGGTTTATAGAAGTCCATTTTAATTAGAATAGATCGTATTATTTTTACCTTAATTACTCACCAATAAAAACTATTGACTCATGAGAAAATGTTTATTCCTCCTAGTAATGGGATTGATGTGTTTAGCAGCACGTGCAGTTCCCGCCGATCCGACTCCCGCCCAGGTAACACAACCTGACGGCACCAAGCTCACCTTGGTACTGCATGGTGACGAGTTCCTCAACTACCTGACGACCAGCGATGGCTACACCGTGGTCAAGAACAAGGCAGGTTATTACACCTATGCCCGTCTTGACGGAAACCAATTGGTTCCCAGTAAATTTATCGCCCGCGACAACCGCACCGCAGCCGATAACGTCTATCTCGCCAACGTGCCCAAGTGCCTGACCAGCCTGGCCCAGGTTCTGCAAGGCAAACGCATGCTCAACCACCGCAACGACCTGCTGCGCGGCATCGGTCACGGTGGCAACATGGACTACGACAAGTTCCGCGGCTTGATCATTCTGATCAACTACATCGACAGGAAATTTGACGATTACGTTCCTAGTAACTACACGCCTATTGACTTTTACGAAGCCATGATCAATAGTCATGACTATCAGGGCTACACGCTGCCCTATGGTACTAAGGTTGAAGCAATGGGCAGTGTGCGCGATTACTACTATGACAACTCGTTCCACCAGTTTGACCCGCACTTTGACATCTTGGGTCCCGTGGATGTACCCTACCGCTGCACCGATGCCCATCAGTTCAAGTGCGACTCCATCTTCTTTGCTGCCCTCGAGGCGCTTGACCCTGAGGTGGACTTCAGCCAGTATGACACCGATGAGGACGGCACTGCCGACATGGTATTCTTTATGGTTGCCGGTCACGGCTCGGATGTCACTGCCAATGACAGAGACTACCTGTGGCCCCACATGAAGGATTTCACCGAGTCTCCTGTCCTTGACGGTGTAAACTTCAAGCTCTATGCCTGCTCGACCAATATGACGGGTGAAGAGAATGAGTACTATACCAATTTCAATAATGTTGCCGGTATTGGCACCATCTGCCATGAGTTCAGCCATTGCCTGGGTCTGCCCGACTTCTATGATACCGATGGTCTTGGGAGTGGAGGAACCAACAGTAAGCACCCCATGACCTGGTCAGTCATGGCCAGCGGTTTCAGGAGCAACAACGGTCGCAATCCGGCAGGCTACAGCCTGTTTGAGCGCTATGCCCTGCGCTTTGCGCAACCCACGCTCATTGAGGGAGAGGGAACGATTTCGATACCCGCCCTTGAAAAGAGCAATTCCGGTTATCGCTTGAACACTGCTAACGAGGGTGAGTTCTTTATCATCGAGAACCGCCAGCGCATCAAGTGGGATAAGAACCTTGCTGGCCCCGGCATGCTCATCTGGCGCGTCGATTCCTCCAATGTCGATGTGTGGGAGCACAATCTGGTCAATTCCGATCCCAACCACATGTACTATGAGCTGCTCCGTGCCAACTTCAGTGGAATCAGCGATAGTTACAATGATCCTTTCCCCGGTGTTTCCAATGTCACAACCATCACCAACATCACCGAACCCAACATGCGCACTTGGGACGGCAAGATGAACAAGTATGCCTTTGTCAACATTGCTCAGGCCGACAGCATCATCACCTTTGATGTGATCACAGACCTGTCCAAGGCATCCATCGAAGACTTTGAGAAGATGCCCGTGGGCGAAACTCTCAACGAGCGTGGTGTAGCAGGTGTCTATGCCAACTGGGACTTCTATAACTGCGCTGTGGTGGACACTGCCCAGGTGGGTAACGGTCACGTTGCTGCCTTGAGAAACGGCAGCTACTTCAACACCGCCGAGAACCTGAATAAGATTCCTTCTGTCGTGCGCTTCACCATCTACAACCCCACATCAACGGGTGTCATGATCACGCCGCAATACTCCATCAACAACGGCCAGAGCTGGAAGGGCCTGAGTGAATACCCCTACGAGTTCTTCGCCGCAGCAGGTACAACCATTCAAGCCTCTATCGCTTCTTTGCCCACCAACGTGCCCATCATGTTGCGCATCAAGCAGACCTCGGGCAGTTCATCGGAGTACTGCTTTATTGACGATATCGAGATCAGCTACGAGGCTACCTGGGAGCCCGAAATCGAAATCATTCCCGGTGATGTGGATAACAACAGCTTGCTGAACATCCAGGACGTTGTCGAACTCATCAATTACCTGCTCAACGGTAGCGACACCATCAACCTGGATGCTGCCGACGTGAATGGCGATACCAAGATCACCATTACCGACGTGACCGAACTCGTCGGCATCCTGCTTAACAGCGGCAACAATTAATGTTGCCAATGACGCTGACTTGACTAGAGTGTAGCGAACTTATTAGGACTAACTGAAATTGGGGATGTCTTGCGGCATCCCCAATCTCTTTAGTGCCTACCGAAAACAATTAACTATATATAACAATTTTTTACAGAATTAATTTGTGCAATCCAAATAATGGCAGTAACTTTGCGCCAAAGTTGGAAATATTAATACTATTCATCCTAGATAGACATCGCGTTGTGAAACGCGGTGTCTATTTCTTTTTCATCATATTATATTCCATGAGATTGATTAAAGAAATCTGGTATTTATATATATATTTTATCCAAATCTTTTGATAATTCGGACAAAACACTTACCTTTGCGCTTACAAAAAACTATAAACGGGGTTTTCTGCAAGTATCCTTGTTATTAGATCTGAATCACCTATAACCATAACATAAACAAACGTTTCAAGACTCAATTTCTTTTTACAAACAATAAAAATTTCAACTTGTATTATGAAAAAGTTACTTTTATTATTTTCAGTGTTAGCGTTATTCTCTCAGAGCATTGACGCTAAGAGCATTTCCCCTGCTCAGGCAGAGGCAATCGCTAAGCAGCAGTTTGCTAACTCGACCAGGCTCAACGCTTCCAATGTCAAGATGAGATTGAACTATGCAGCGATGAACTTGAAGGGTGAGACCGACTACTACGTGTTCAACCGTGACGGCGGTCAGGGTTACGTCATCGTTTCTGGTGATGACATGGTCGATCCCGTGTTGGCTTACAACGATCGTGGCTCGTTTGACATCAATCAGGCTCCCGAGCCCGTGAAGATCATGTTTGAGCGTTATCAGAAGAGCTTGGACTTGATGCGCCAGAATCCTCAGGATGCCCATCAGACTCCCTCGTTGAGGATGAACCCCAATGGTGTAGCTCCCCTGTTCTTGAACGAGTATGGTGAGGGTCCCCACTGGCATCAGTTTGCTCCCTACAACAACTACTTCCCCGTTTATAACGGCGAGCATTGCTATGCTGGTTGTGTGCCCATCGCTGTCTCTCACATCTTGAAGGGTTTGCAGTTCCCCGCTTATGGTAACGGCTCGAACACCTTCCACTATGAGCTGGGTGGCCAAATCAAAACCGCTACGGCCAA
>JAEEGL016412382.1_pt1 | contig 14369 bp, 15 predicted proteins | sample 9134231 | NCBI WGS metagenome assembly JAEEGL01 (sample SAMN16246548, study PRJNA631951) | gut metagenome | biome: gut microbiome; feature: rumen; material: fiber-attached | host: Bos | place: Iran: Karaj | collected 2018-10
GGGGCAGCGGCGCGGTGTTTTTCTCCGGCTGTCCCCTGGGCTGCGTCTACTGCCAGAACTACCGGCTCAGCCGGGGGCTGGAGGGGGAGCGCGTCACCGTGGAGGAGCTCGCGGAGATCTTCCGGTCTCTGGAGAGGAGCGGGGTCCACAATCTGAACATGGTCACCGGCACCCAGTTCGCCCCGGAGATCCTCCGGGCGCTGGAGCTGGCGGAGCCGAAGATCCCCGTGGTGTGGAACAGCTCCGGCTACGAGACCGAGGAGACCGTCCGGACCCTCTCCAAGCGGGTGCAGATCTTCCTGCCGGATATGAAATACGCCCTGGCCGACCCGGCGGCGCGCTATTCCAGGGCGCCGGATTATCCCGAGACAGCCCGGGCCGCCATTCGGGAAATGGTGCGTCTTACCGGACCCTATGAGCTGGATGAGGAGGGCATGCTCCGCCGGGGCGTGCTGATCCGGCATCTGGTGCTCCCCGGCCAGGGGGAAAACACCCGCCGGGTGATCCGCTGGGTGGACGAGACCTTCGCCCCCGGGGAGGTGCTCTTCTCCCTGATGGCCCAGTACACCCCCTGCGGAGAGCTGGGGAAGACCCCGGAGCTGGACCGGACGCTGACCGCCGCCGAGTGGGAGGAAGCCCTGGCCGCCCTGGACGAGAGCGGCATCACCGACGGCTTCGTCCAGGATCTGGACGCCGCCGGAGAAGAGCAGATCCCCGCCTTCGACGGCACCGGCGTAAAATGAAGACTCCCGCCCCGCGCTCGGCTGAGCGCGGGGCGGGGCCGTTATACGGGGCAGAACGGCTTCCTGTCCGCACATAAAACCCCGCGGCCGAAAAACCGCAAAAAAAGCTGTTGACAAACGGCAAAAAGAGGAGTATTATTAGCCCATCAACCCAGTAGGCAAAAGGGTAATTAAAATTTGAAATAAAGGAGCGACCCGTTATGTCCAAGATCTACACCTCCGCAGACCAGCTTATCGGCGGCACTCCGCTGCTGGAGCTGACCCATCTGGAAAAGGAATTCGGTCTGAAAGCGAAACTGCTGGCCAAGCTGGAATACCTCAATCCCGCCGGCAGCGTCAAGGACCGCATCGGCAAAGCCATGATCGACGACGCCGAGGCCCGGGGGCTGCTGAAGCCCGGCAGCGTCATCATCGAGCCCACCTCCGGCAACACGGGCATCGGCCTGGCCAGCGTGGCGGCGGCCCGGGGCTACCGCATCATCATCACCATGCCCGAGACCATGAGCGTGGAGCGGCGGCAGCTGCTGGCGGCCTACGGCGCGGAGCTGGTGCTCACCGACGGGGCCAAGGGCATGAAGGGCGCCATCACCAAAGCCGAGGAGCTCTCCAAAGAGATCCCCGGCAGCTTCATCCCCGGCCAGTTCGTCAACCCCGCCAACCCCAGGGCCCATTTTGAGACCACCGGCCCGGAGATCTGGGCGGATACGGACGGCAAAGTGGATATTTTCGTGGCCGGCGTGGGCACCGGCGGCACCGTCACCGGCGTGGGCGAGTATTTAAAGAGCAAAAACCCCGCCGTGAAGGTGGCGGCGGTGGAGCCCGCCTCCAGCCCGGTGCTGTCCACTGGCGTGGGCGGCGCCCACAAGATCCAGGGCATCGGCGCGGGCTTCGTGCCCGACGTGCTGAATACGAAGGTCTACGACGAGATCATCACCGTTACCAACGAGGACGCCTTTGCCACCGGCAAGCTCATGGGCCGGAAGGAGGGCGTACTGGTGGGCATTTCCTCCGGCGCCGCGCTGAAGGCCGCCATCGAGCTGGCGAAGCGGCCGGAGAACGAGGGCAAGACCATTGTGGCGCTGCTGCCCGATACCGGCGACCGGTATCTCTCCACACCGTTGTTTTCCGAGTGAAAACGGGGTATAATCAAGTCCCGGCTTCTCGATCCGGGACTTGACTTTCGCCAAGGAGCGACGACCATGAAAAAAGCACTCATCGCCATGAGCGGCGGCGTGGATTCCAGCGTTGCGGCGCTGCTGACCGCCCGGGAGGGATACGACTGCATCGGCTGTACCATGCGCCTCTATACCAACGAGGACGCGGGGCTGGAGAGCGGCCGCACCTGCTGCTCGCTGGACGATGCGGAGGACGCCCGCAGCGTGGCCTTCCGGCTGGGGATGCCCTTTTACGTTTTCAATTATACCGACGAGTTCCGGCGGCAGGTGATCGCCCCCTTCGTAGAGTGTTACCGCCGGGGCCTGACGCCCAATCCCTGCATCGAGTGCAACGCCCACATGAAGTTCGCCCGGCTCATGGACCGGGCCCGGGAGCTGGGCTGCGAAAAGCTGGTGACGGGCCACTACGCCCGCATCGCGTTCGACGGGGAGAAGTACGCGCTGAAAAAAGCCCTGGACCCGGACAAGGACCAGAGCTACGTGCTGTATATGCTCTCCCAGGAGCAGCTGGCCATGCTCTCCTTTCCCCTGGGCGGCATGACCAAGGACCAGACCCGCGCCCTGGCGGAGGGAAACGGCTTTCGCAACGCCGCCAAGCCGGACAGCCAGGACATCTGCTTCGTCCCGGACGGGGACTACGCCGGCATGATCCGCCGCTTTACCGGCCGGGAGCTGATCCCCGGGGACTTCACGGACGCCGCAGGGAACGTGCTGGGGCGGCATAAGGGCATCGAGTGCTACACCGTGGGTCAGCGCCGGGGACTGGGGCTGTCCTTTGTCGAGCCCCATTACGTGATCGCGGTCCGGCCGGAGGACAACACCGTGGTGCTGGGCCGGAAGGAGGAGCTGTTCTCCCGGCGGGCCTGGGTGGAACGCTTCCACTGGATCGCTGGCGAGGAGCCCGCCGGACCGCTGCGCTGTCGGGCGAAGATCCGCTACCGCCACGCCGAGCAGGCCGTGACGATCACCCCGGACGGCGCGGGCGGCGCGTTTCTGGACTTCGACGAGCCCCAGCGGGCCGTCACGCCGGGGCAGTCCGCCGTGGCCTACGACGGCGACACGGTGCTGGGCGGCGGGGTGCTCTGCCCCTTGCCGGCAGAGGAAAAACCGGCTATAATACATTCATCCCAGGAGAAAAGGAGGGATCGGGAATGATGGTCTCCACGCGGGGGCGCTATGCCCTGCGGGTCATGCTGGATCTGGCCGAGCACTACGGCCAGGGCTACGTCCCCATGAAAGAGGTGGCGGAGCGGCAGGAGCTCTCGCTGAAATACATGGAGCGGATCATGCCCGACCTCACCCGCAGCGGCTGCGTGGAGGGCGTCCACGGCAAGGGCGGCGGCTACCGTCTGCGCCGTCCGCCCCAGGATATCACCGTCTGGGAGATTTTGAGCCAGACGGAGGGAGACCTGGCCCCGGTGAGCTGTCTCAACAGCGACGCCGTGGCCTGCGACCGGGCCGCCGAGTGCCGGACGCTTCCCCTGTGGCAGGATTTCTACAAGCTGACCCGGCAGTATTTCGAGGGCGTGACCCTCTCGGACCTCATGGGCGTGCCCGCCGCGGATAATTATGTGATTTGATATGCATGCCGCCTCCGCTTCTCTCACAAGGAGCGGAGGCGTTTTTTATAGTGATTTACAACAAAGTCCCGCTGTAAGGCGGGGCTTTGTTATTTCGTTCCCACAAAATTATAATGAATAAATATTTATATATTGACTTTTATTACGAATATATATACAGTATAAAACAACACGACACGCATCAGAGAGCATATTTGAGCGGTGACGACATGAACATAGCGGAAATTTTTCTGAATTACTATCAATACTTCCTCCGGGGCACCCGGACCACCATCGTGGTCTCCCTGGTCACGGTGTTCCTGGGCAGCATTCTGGGCTGCTTTGTGGCGCTGCTGCGGCTGTCCCGGTTCCGACCGCTGTCCGGCTTCGCCAGGCTCTACATCACCGTGATCCGGGGCACGCCCCTGCTGGTGCAGCTGTACATCGTTTACTATCAGCTGCATTTCATCCATTATCCGGAGGGGACCTTTCTGGGGGTGGAGCTGGCGCGGATCATGCCGCCCATCCTGGCGCTGTCCATCAACTCGGCGGCCTACGTGGCGGAGGTGATCCGGGCGGGGATCCAGGCGGTGGACGCGGGGCAGACCGAAGCGGCTCTCTCCTGCGGCATGACCCAGGGCCAGGCTATGCGGTACATCGTCATGCCCCAGGCCGTCAAGAACATCCTTCCCGCCATCGGCAACGAGTTCATCACCATGGTCAAGGAGACCTCCATCATCCAGTATCTGGGGATCAGCGATCTGATGTACAACAACGGGATCGTGGTCACCGCCACCTATAATCCGCTGCCCTGCTATTACATCTCCGCCATGTTCTATCTGGCGCTGAACGTGATCCTGGGCAAGGGACTGAATATCTTTGAAATGAGGCTCAAACGCAGTGAACGGTAACGACGTGCTCTTTGAGATCCGGGATCTCAAAAAGAATTTCGGCGCCCTGGAGGTGCTCAGGGGCATATCGACGGATATCCGAAAGAGGGAGGTCGTGGTGGTCATCGGGCCCTCCGGGTCCGGCAAGTCCACCTTTATCCGATGCCTGAACCTGCTGGAGGAACCCACCTCCGGCCAGATCATTTTCGAGGGCACGGACTGCACCGACAGATCCGTAAAGACCCACCGCCACCGGGAGAAGGTGGGCATGGTGTTCCAGCAGTTCAACCTGTTCAACAATTTGTCCGTGCTGGATAACGTGACCATCTCCCTGGAAAAGGTGAAAAAGCTCCCCGCCGCCCAGGCTAAGGAAAAGGCTATGGCTCTGCTGCGGCGGGTGGGACTGGAGGACAAGGCGGACGCCTATCCCAGCCAGCTCTCCGGCGGCCAGAAGCAGCGCATCGCCATCGTCCGGGCCATGGCCCTGGACCCGGACGTGATGCTCTTTGACGAGCCTACCTCCGCCCTGGACCCGGAGATGGTGGGCGAGGTGCTCAAGGTCATCCAGGATCTGGCCAGGGAGGGCGTGACCATGGTGGTGGTCACCCACGAAATGGGCTTTGCCCGCAAGGTAGGCACCCGGATCCTGTTCATGGACGAGGGCGTCATCGCCGAGGAGGGCACACCCGAGGAGATCTTCGAAGCGCCGAAAAACGAGCGCACCCGGGATTTCCTGTCAAAAGTCATCAACGTCATTTGATCCGGGAGGAAACGATCATGCTTGGAACGATAAACTCTGAGATCCTGTTTCTCCAGCAGGAGGACCAGATCAAGGCCGGACTGCTGGATATGAAAATGGTCATGGAGATCACGGAAAACACCTATAAAATGCTGGGCCGGGGGCAGATCCAGAACCCGCCCAAGGTCCACCTGGGCATCCCTGCCGGGCAGGTGTGGGAGTCCTTCTTCAACACCATGCCCTGCCACATCGCCGGGGACATGAACATTGCCGGCGTCAAGTGGGCGGCCGAGTCCAAGAAGAATGCCCGGACTCCCGGCATCCCATACGGCATCGACGTCTCCATCCTCAGCGACCCGGAAACGGTGCTGCCCTTCTGCATCCAGGACGGCACCATCATCACCGCCATGCGCACCTCCGCCGTGGCCGGCGTGCAGGCCAAATACTGCGCCCCCTCCGACACGGAGACGGCCACCCTCATCGGCGCGGGGGTCATCGGCCGGACCATGATCATGGCTGTCTGCGAGGCCATCCCCACGCTGAAGACCATTTACCTGGCGGACATCGATCTGCCCAAGGCCCGGGCCGTGGCGGCGGAGTACGCGGGCAAGTACCCGGTGGAGATCATCCCCACCGCCGACAGCAAGAGCGCCGCGGCCAAATCGGAGCTGATCGTGGGCGAGACCACCGCCCGCAAGCCCTTTATCGACAAGAGCTGGGTCAAGCCCCACAGCGCCATCGTGTGCGTGTCCAACGAGGCAGACACCGACGTGGTCAAGCTGGCGGACGTGAACGTGGTGGACTACTGGGATCAGATCATCACCTTCAAGAACAAGGCCATCACCCAGGTGTACGACGCCGGGGAGATCACCAGGGAGGAAGTGCTGGAGACCAGCGACCTGGTGCTGGGCAAGCCGGTCCGCACCGACGACGAGCAGTTCATCTACGCCTGCTCCCTTGGCCTGGGAGCGCTGGATATCACCGTGGCCTACAAGATCTATCAGAACGCCTCTGCCATGGGCCTGGGCACCAGGGTCCGGCTCTGGGACAAACCCCTGTGGGAGTAAACCGTCAACCGATCCGATCAAAGGAGGAACGAACGATGAAAAAGATCACCAAAATATTCGCTCTGCTGCTCGTGCTGGCCCTGGCTCTGTCCCTGACGGCCTGCGGCGGCAAGAAAGAAGAATCCCCCGCCGGCGCGGTGGAGAAGATCCAGGCCAAGGGCCAGCTGGTGGTGGGCACCAGCGCCGACTATCCCCCCTATGAATTCCACACCGAGATCGACGGCAAGGACACCATCGTGGGCTTCGATATCGCCATCGCCCAGGCCGTCGCCGACAGCATGGGCGTGGAGCTGAAGATCGTGGATATGTCCTTTGACAACCTGCTCATGAGCCTGGCCAACGGAGAATTCGACATGGTCATCGCCGGCATGACCTCCAACGAGGAGCGGCTGAAGACCACGGATTTTTCCGAGCCCTATCTGATGAGCAAAAACCTGATCCTGGTCCGCACCGAGGACGCGGACAAGTACACCACGCTGGAAGACCTGCAGGGGGCCAAAGGCGGCGCCCAGACCGGCTCCATCCCCTTTGACAAGTGCGTCACCTACTGCGGCGCGGAAACCAGCGTCGGCCTGGCCAAGGTGCAGGATCTGATCATGGAGCTCCAGGCGGGGAAGCTGGACGTGGTGTTCCTGGATTACATGACGGTATTGACCTACGCCGCGGTGAATGATAATCTTTCGGCTGTGGACGTGAACATCCCGTCCGAGTCCAAGGGTTACAGCATTGCCGTGCAGAAGGGCAATACCGAGCTGACCGAATACATTAACGGAGTGCTGGCGCAGCTGGCCGCGGACAACGCGGTGGAGGGCTTCGTCGTGGAAGCCCAGCAGCTGGCCGGCATGGAGGAGTAGCATGCCTAAGCTGAGCCGTCGTGTGGGGACGTTTACCGATTCTGTGATCCGCCGGATGACACGGATCAGCGATGAGACGCCGGGGAGCATCAATCTGTCCCAGGGGTTCCCGGATTTCGATCCGCCCCGGCCGCTGCTGGAAGCGCTGGAGGCCATGTCCTCCGGCGGTCCCCAGCACCAGTACCCCATCACCTACGGCTCGGAGAAGCTGCGAAAGTGCATCGCCGACAAGTATTCCCCCAAGCTGGGCCGGACCGTGGACCCGGAGACGGAGGTGGTGGTCACCTGCGGCGGCACGGAGGCCATGATGGCCGCCATGATGTCCGTATGCGACCCGGGGGACAGGGTGATCGTGTTCTCTCCCTTTTATGAGAACTACGGCGCCGACGCCATCCTCAGCGGGGCCGAGCCCGTCTACGTGCCCCTGACCCCACCGGACTTCGGCTTCGATCCGGCGGCGCTGGAAACAGCCTTCGCCGGAGGCGCCAAGGCCATCGTGGTGTGCAACCCCTCCAACCCCTGCGGCAAGGTGTTCTCCCGGGAGGAGCTGCTGCTGATCGAATCCCTGGCGGAGAAGTACGACGCCTTCGTCATCACCGACGAGGTCTACGAGCATATCGTGTTCGACCCCTGGGTCCACACCATGGCCGCGTCCCTGCCCGGGGCCTGGGAGAGGACCATCACCTGCAACTCCCTCTCCAAGACCTTTTCCATCACCGGCTGGCGGCTGGGCTTCGTGCTGGCGCCGGCGGAGATCGCCGAGTGCGTCAAAAAGGTCCACGACTTCCTCACCATCGGCGCCCCGGCCCCCCTGCAGGAGGCGGTGTGCGCGGGCTTCGACCTGGGGGAGGCGTATTACCGGGACGTGAAGGCGGCCTATACCCGGAAGCGGGAGCTGTTCTGCGCCGGACTGGACGAGGCGGGGCTGCCCCACACCGTGCCCCAGGGCTCCTATTTCGTCATGGTGGATATTTCGGAATTTCTGGAAAACCCCGCCTTTCACGGCTGGACGGATCTGCAGTTCTGCGAGTGGATGGTAAAGGCCGTAGGGGTGGCCGCGGTGCCCGGCTCCAGCTTTTTTGCCGAGGACGTGAACCATCTGATCCGCCTCCACTTCGCCCGCAGCGAGGGATCCCTGACCGAGGCCGTTGAGCGGCTGAAAAAGCTGAAAGAGTTTCTGACATAAAAAAAGACTGCCGCGGCATGCGGCAGTCCTTTTTTTCGATTTATATCGCTTTATTCCCGGGTGAGGCGCCTGGTCGCGGCCTCGGCCCGCTCACAGATGGTCTCGGCGCTCTCGCCCACGTGGAAGACCCCGTCCTCGTAGAGGATCTTTCCGCCCACCATGGTCAGGCGCACGTTGGCGTTGGAGCCGCTGTACACCAGGTTTTTCACAGGATTGTGGATCGGACGCATGTTGGGCTGATGCATGTCGATCACCACCAGATCCGCCAGCTTTCCGGCCCGGATGCACTCAGCGTCCAGCCCCATGGCCATGGCGCCGTTGGAGCAGGCCATGCGCAGCACCTCCGAGGCGTCGCATACGGCGGCGTCCTCCTCCCGGAGCTTCTGCAGCACGCATTCCAGATACATCTCCCGGAACATGTTCAGCGCGTTGTTGGAGGCGGGGCCGTCGGTGCCGAGGGCCAGCTTCACGCCCCGGCGCTGCATCTCCGCGATGGGGGCCACGCCGCTGGCCAGCTTGGAGTTGGAGGCGGGGCAGGACACCGCCCACAGTCCCCGCTTCCGGAAGATCTCCATGTCCTCCCAGGTGAGCCACACGCAGTGGAAGCCGCCGCCGCCGTGCTCGAAGAGACCGTATTTGTCAAAGAGGGCGGTGGGGGTCATGCCGTGACGGGCGATGCACTCCTCCACCTCTTTTTTCGTCTCGGAGTTGTGGGTGAAGAAGGGCTTTTTCGTCCGGTCCACCAGCCCCTTCATAAAGGCCAGCAGGTCGGTGCTGGCGGTGTACTCCGCGTGGATACCGGGGATGTAGGAGATCAGCGGGCCCATGGCGTTGAACTTCTCGCAGTCGGACTCGCCCACGGTCCAGTCGTCTCCGGCGGCCAGGGCACCGTTGAGCACCATCCGGAAGCCGCATTCCAGCGAGGCCTCCACGAAGGCCTCCCGCTCGTAGTACATGTCGAAGGCGGAGGTGATGCCCCCGGCCAGGTATTCCAGGATCGCCAGCTTGGTCAGAGCGTACACGTCGTCGGGGGTGAGCCTGGCCTCCAGCGGGAACACCTTGTCGAAGAGCCAGCTCTGCAGCGGCAGGTCGTCGGCGTAGGACCGCAGGAAGGTCATGGCGCTGTGGGCGTGGGCGTTCTTGAAGCCGGGGATCAGCATATCTCCCCGGAGATCCACTTCCCGGTCGAACACCGGGGCGTCCTCCCGGGCGGGGCCCACGTAGAAGATCTTGTCCTTCAGCGTCCAGACCTCCTGGTCGGTGAGGTCCATGCTTCCGTCCATGGTCAGCACTTTGCCGTTATAAAACCGGATCATTTATTCGTCCTCCTTCATCCGGGCGATGGAATCCCATAATAACGCTTTGAACCGGGGGGCGGCGGCGTTCGCCGCGGCGAGCACCTCCTCGGCGGAGAGCGGCGCGGGGGAGAGCCCCGCGGCCAGGTTGGCGATCATGCTCACGGCGCAGACCCGCAGACCCGCGTGCCGGGCGGCGACGGCCTCCACCACCGTGGACATGCCCACCGCGTCGGCGCCCAGGGCGGCGAGCATGCGGATCTCCGCCGGGGTCTCAAAGCTGGGACCGGGGAGCTGTACGTACACGCCCCGGCGCAGCTCGATGCCGTTTTTCTCCGCCGCGCTCTGCAAGATCTCCCGGAGACCGGCGTCGTAGACCTCCGTCATATCCGGGAAGCGCGTCCCCAGCTCGTCCAGGTTCTCCCCCCGCAGGGGATTGGGCACGAAGCAGGAGACGTGGTCGGTGAGCATCATCAGCTCCCCGGCGCCCAGCTCGGGACGCATGCCTCCGGCGGCGTTGGTGGCGAAAAAGATCTTCGCGCCCAGCATGGCCAGCAGCCGCACGGGCCGCACCACCTCTGCGGGGCTGTAGCCCTCGTAAAGATGGACCCGGCCCTGCAGGACCGCCACGGGCACGTCCTCCACGTATCCCAGCACCAGCCGCCCGGCGTGGCCGGGAGCCGTGGAGCGGGGAAAGCCGGGCAGCTCCTCGTAAGGGATCTCGGCGGTCTTCCGCAGCTCGTCGGCAAAGCCGCCCAGCCCGGAGCCCAGCACCAGCGCCACCCGGGGCGTGAAGTCCGTCCGGCAGCGCACCGCGGCGGCGCAGTCCCGGAGAAGGCGCATCTCGTCTGTCTTATTGGTCCTTTCCGCCATGGGTCAGTCCTCCGTCAGATCGGCGAACTCCGCGCCGACGTATTCCGCCAGGGCTTCCGGGTCCACCCGGATCTGGGCGCCCCGTCGTCCGGCGGAGCAGAAAAAGGCGTCGGCGATCAGCGCCGTCTCGTCGATAAAGGTGGGGAAGGGCTTTTTCATCCCCACCGGGGAGCAGCCCCCGTGGACGTAGCCGGTGAGGGGCAGCAGGTCCTTCTGTTTGAGCATGGCGATGGCCTTGACCCCGGCGGTCTTCGCCGCCTTTTTCAGCGACAGGGAGCCGCCGGCCGGGATCACGAACACGAAATGCTCCTTTTTGTCCGACTCGGTCACCAGCGTTTTGAAAAGGCACTCCGGGGACTGTCCCAGAGCCCGGGCCACGGCCTCGGCGTTGGTGAGCTCCGCGTCATACCAGAAGGGCTCATAGGCGATGCCCGCCTGATCCAGCAGCCGCATCACGTTGGTCTTGTCGTTTTTAGCCATGGACGCCTCCGAAGTACGCCTCGATCTCCTGCCGGGAGGCGGAGGCGCTGCCCTGGATCATCTCCGCGCTGCCGCCGCCCCGGCCACGGAGAGCGCCGTTGATCTCCCGGGCCCGGGCGCGCAGGTCCGCGCTCCGGGAGGCGATCACGTACCGCCAGCCGTCCCCGGCGGAGACGAACACCCCGCAGAGCCCGGCCCGCCCGGCGGTGAGCTTTTCCGCCAGCAGCCGCATGGCCGCCGCGCTCACCTCCCCGGCGGGAAAGAGGCAGATATCGTCCCCCGCCGGAGCCGCGCCGGCCAGCAGAGAGACGTATTCCTTTTCCAGCTCCGCGCGGAGGGCCTTCTGTTTTTCCAGCTCCGAGAGCAGCCGCTGCGCCGCCGCCGGCAGCTCCGTCCGGGGGGCGGAGAAGAGCCGGGACAGCTCCCCGGCGTCCCGCTCCAGTGCCGCGGCGTTTTCCAGCGCGGCGGCCCCGGCGGTGAGGGTGAGGCGCACCCCGCCCCGGTGGCGCATGGCGTCGGTGATGCGGATGAGGCCGATCTGCCCGGTGGTCTTCACGTGGGGGGCGCAGCAGGCGCACACGTCCACCCCGGGGATCTCCACCAGCCGGATCTGGCCGGAGAGCTCCTTTTTCTGGCGGAAGGGGATGCGCTCCAGCTCCTCCGCCGTGGGATAGAGGACGTTCACCGGCAGGTCGGCCCAGACGGTCTCGTTGGCCAGCCGTTCCAGACGGGCGAGCTCGTCCGCGTTCAGTTCTTTGTCAAAGTCGATGACGGCGCAGCGCTCGGTCATGTGGAAGCCCACGTTCTCGCAGCCCCACAGGGCGTGGGCGTGGCCGGAGACGATGTGCTCCCCCGAGTGGATCTGCATCCGCTCAAAGCGCAGCGGCCAGTCCACCGCGCCGGAAACGGTCTCGCCCTCCGGCAGCGGCCCGGCGCAGATATGGACGATCTCGCCGTCCTTTTCACGCACGTCCAGCACGGCGGTGCCGCCCAGCACGCCCCGGTCCCCCGGCTGTCCGCCGCCCTCGGGGAAGAAGGCGGTGCGGTCGGTGACCGTCAGCCAGCGGCCCCCGTCCTCCCGGCAGGAGAGCACCCGGGCGGTGAACTCCGGCCGGTGGGCGTCCCCGTAGTACAGCCGGACGGTCACAGCTTCACTCCGTCTTCAAAGGAAAACAGATTCAGCCCGGTGACGGCCTCGTCTTTGACGCGGTCCACGGTCCCGTCCGTGACGGTGACGACCAGCTCGGCGGTGGCGCTGATGACGGCCCGGTTCAGATGACCGCCCACCACCGCCCCGGTGATGTTCCCGGCGGTCATGTGGATGTGGCAGTAGAAGGCGCCGTCCATGGTGTTGATGGTGCCGAACAGGGAGGTGATCTCGTGCTGGCCGGTGAAGGAAAGGGGATGGTACTTCCACGTTCCCACGTCGTACACGCCCACGGTGAAATCGTCGATGGCGCCCAGGCCCCGGACCTCCGCCAGACGGATGTTTTCCGCCCCGGCCAGCCGGCGCATACTGTCAATGATCTCCTCGCCCCGGTCCAGCCGGACGTACAGGGTATTCCCGAAACGTTTGTATTCCATAGCGCGCCTCCGTAAAAAAACGTTGTCCCATATTATACAATAGACGCACCGCTAAATCAAGGTTGCCAAAGCCCGGCCGCAGGCCGTATAATGGTCCCATCTATCCGAGAAAGAGGAGCGACGCCCATGGAGGACATATCCCGTCCGCTGCTGGACTGGTACCACCGTCACGCCCGGCCCCTGCCCTGGCGGGAGAACGTGACTCCCTACCGGGTCTGGGTGTCGGAGATCATGCTGCAGCAGACCCGCATCGAGGCGGCCCGGGGCTACTTTGAGCGGTTCATGGCGGCGTTCCCGGACGTGGAGACCCTGGCCGCCGCGGACGCGGACACGGTGATGAAGCTCTGGGAGGGGCTGGGATATTACTCCCGGGCCCGGAACCTGCACGCGTGCGCGAAGAAGATCGCCGCCGAATACGGCGGGCAGTTCCCCTCCGCGGCGGAAGAGCTTCGCCGCCTGCCCGGTATCGGAGACTATACCGCCGGAGCCATCGCCTCCATCGCCTTCGGGCAGAAGGCCCCGGCGGTGGACGGCAACGTGGTGCGGGTGCTGACCCGGCTGGAGCGCTGCGGGGACAATCCCCTGGACGAAAAACTGAAAGCCCGGTACCGCTCCGAGCTGGCGGAGATCTACCCCGAGGGGGCGTGCGGCGAATTCACCAGCGCCCTCATGGAGCTGGGGGAGACGGTCTGCACTCCCGGGACCCCGGACTGCGCCGGGTGCCCCATCGCTTCGCTGTGCGCGGCCCGCGCCGCCGGGGAGGAGAGCGCCTACCCCGTCATGCCCGCCAAAAAGCCCCGGCGGAGGGAAGACCGCCGGGTGCTGCTGATGATCTGCGGCGACACCGCGGCCGTGCGGAAGCGCCCGGACAAGGGGCTGCTGGCGGGGCTCTGGGAGTTTCCCAACGACCTGGAGCGGGAAGCCCCGGCGGGGGGCTGCCCCTGCGGGGAGGCGGTGCACGTCTTCACCCACGTGGAGTGGCACATGACGGGCTACGTCCTGAACGTGTCCGAGCCCCTGCCCGGCTATACCTGGGTCACCCGGGCGGAGCGGCTGGCGCTGGCCATGCCCAGCGCGTTCCGGTATTATATGAGAGTTTTGGAGGAGATGGGACTGTGAAGATCTGTGTGTTCGGCGCCGCCCGGGATGAGATCGATCCGGGCTTTTTCGCTCTGGGCGAGGCCCTGGGCAGAGCGCTGGGGGAGCGGGGCCATACTCTCGTCTTCGGCGGCGGGGCCCACGGCATGATGGGGGCCGCCGCCCGGGGCTGCGCCGCCGCCGGAGGGGCCGTCATCGGCGTGGCGCCCCACTTTTTCCGCCGTCCCGGCGTCCTCTTCGAGGGCCCGGCCACCTGGTATCACATGGACACCATGGCCGAGCGGAAGAGCGTCATGGAGGACCTGGCCGACGGCTTTATCGCCCTGCCCGGCGGCGTCGGCACCATGGAGGAGATCCTGGAGGTCATCACGCTGCGGGGGCTGGGCCGGATGAAAAAGCCCATCGCCTTCCTGGACCGGGACGACTACTGGCGGCCCACCCTGGCGGCGCTGGAGAACTGCGTGGAGCGGGGCTTCGCCCCGGCCTCCCTGCGGGAGGAATACGGCAGCTTTACCGACCCGGCGGAGTGCCTGGACTATCTGGAAAGGGAGGCCGCCCATGATCTTTGACACCCACGCCCACTACGACGCCCGGCAGTTCGACGCCGACAGGGACGAGCTGCTCGCCTCCATGCCCGACCGCGGCGTGGGGCTCATCGTGGACCCGGGCTGCGATCTGGGATCCTCCCGCTCGGCGCTGGAGCTGGCGAAGAGATACCCCTTCGTCTACGCCGCCGTGGGCTGGCACCCGGAGGAATGGGAGAGCTGGACGGCCGAGAGCCTGGCGCAGATCGAGGCCCTGGCCCGGGACCCCCGGACCGTGGCCA
>JAEEGL017218167.1_pt1 | contig 14369 bp, 12 predicted proteins | sample 9134231 | NCBI WGS metagenome assembly JAEEGL01 (sample SAMN16246548, study PRJNA631951) | gut metagenome | biome: gut microbiome; feature: rumen; material: fiber-attached | host: Bos | place: Iran: Karaj | collected 2018-10
AACTCGATATACCCCTTCAGCGCAAATTTCTTCTTGACGACCATCCACGCGATCAGCATGGACATCAGCGAGGTGATCGGCGCCGCGATCAAAGCCAGTGTGATGGAGTCCGTATACTGTTTTGCGCCACCGCTTGCAAAGGTGTATTCATACCACTTGAGCGTCAGGCTGTAATCCCTGCCCCACAGATTAAACAGAGAGCCGACCGGGATCAGGATGTACAGTCCGATGACGAAAATACTGACAGCGCCTGCGAGGATCGACAGCGGGATCCTAACGCTTTTATCCTCGATCAGGATTCTGCCGCGCGCCGCCTTACCGGTCAGGGTCGCGGTCGCTTTCCGTTCAAGCCAGTACTTCTGCAGCAGGAACAGAGCCATTGTCAGAAGGAGCAGGAACAGAGCCATCGCGGACGCGATGTTCTTATTCAATGCGCCCGTGATCTGCAGATAGATCGAAGTCGCCAGGGTATCATAGTTGCCGCCGATGATCATCGGGTTTGCGAAGTCCGCGATGGACTCGATGAACGTTACCAGGAATGCGTTGCCGATACCTGGGAGCATCAGAGGAAGCGTGATGGAGGTAAAGACCTTCATGCGGGAAGCGCCGATATCCCTCGCTGCCTCCTCGATGGACGGATCGATGTTCTTCAGAAGTCCCTTGAATGTCAGATAGCAGACCGGGAAAAACGTCAGTGTCTGAACGATGATCAATCCGGGCAGGCCGTAAAGAGCAGATGTGCGCAGGCCAAGCAGCGATTTCGTGATGAACCCTGTTCTGCCGAACAGCATGATCAGAGAGAGGGAAAGTACGAAAGGCGGCGAAACGACGGGCATTGTCGCAACGACGTTGAACAGTCCCGCCAAAATCTTTGTTTTTGTCTTGACGTAAACGTCGATATACGCAAACAGCATACCGACGATCGTCGATGTCACGCCGACGATCAAGCCGAGCTTCAGCGTGTTGAAAAATGCGGTCTTGAATGTGACGTAAGTCAGCGTTTCCTTGATGGTATCCAGCGTAAACTGACCATCAGCATTGCGAAGCGCTTCACTCAGAAGCATCACAAGCGGATAAACGATGAACAGCGTCAGAAAGATGACCATAATGACGATCATCGCAATCAGAATCGGATCGTTCCAGAATTTCTTCCGGTCCAGTTTTTTGCTTTGACTGCGAAAATCATGCGGTTTAGCGGCCTTGGCTTCCACTGGGGGCCTCCTTCCTGTTTGATAAAAGCGAAAAGGGGACGGAGGTTAATCCTTCGTCCCCTCCGGGTTCAGTACAGTAACCGTCAAATGCCTGATCAGGACTTCTTCTGATGGCGCTCGTCGTCGCCGACGTAGCTCAGCCACTCAGCCGTCCAATCCTTCAGTTTCGGAGCAACATCCGATACATCGTACGGAACGAGCTTCAGCTTGCTGAGGTCGTCAAGGCCATAGGTCTTCAGCAGTTCAGGCTGGATTGCGCCGGCTTCCTCAGTGATGACGAGGTTCTGCATGGACTGGTAATCTTTGCCCATGTTGACGCAGTCAGCGGTGAGGCAGAACTCGACGAACAGCTTCGCTGCGTTCGGGTTCTTGTCGTTCTTGACCATGGCGGCCGCGCCGACTTCGAATCCGGTGCCGTCCTCAGGAACGATCAGCTGGATGTTGTCATAGCCGTTTGCGATCTGAGCAACACCGTCATGCAGGAAGGAGATACCGACAACGCACTCGCCGGGGCCGACCATCTTGGACGGGCCGGAACCGGACTTGGTGTACTGGCAGACGTTCTTATCGAATGCCTTCAGGTACGCTTCCAGACCGGCGGAATCCAGGTTGTCCGGATATCCGAAACGATACTTCTGAGTCGCCAGGAAGTTCGTTGCAGTCGCGGAGGTCTCGGGGTTCGGCAGAGCGATCAGCTTGTTGCCCTGCGCGTCGGTCCACTTCGGATCAGCAAGTTCCGCCCAGGTCTTCGGAGCTTCGAGGCCGAGTTCCTTTCCTTCTTCCATGTTGAACATGATACCAAGAACACCGGTGTAGATACCGACCCACTCATAATCCTTGTCGATGAACGCGGGGTTCGGAATCAAGTTCTTTTCATTCTCGGGCTTATAAGCCTGAAGCAGGCCGGCTTCCTTCGCTTTGAAGTAGTAGTCGTTGGAACCGCCGAACCAAACGTCAGCCTGCGGGTTGTTCTTCTCTTCCTCGGTCTTTGTGAAGAGTTCGCCGGTCGCATAGCGGGTCTCTTCCGCCGGGATCTGGAACAGTTCCTCAAACTTCTCGCCGGCCGCTTTGACATAAGACTCGTCGCAGGCGCCGTAGACCGTCAGAGTTTCATTGTTGACATGTGCGTTGTAGATGAGCTCCTGGATATAGGGGCTGTATTTTGTCATGTCAACAGAGCACTTACCGCATGCGCATTTGCCGTCAGCTGTGACGAATGACGATGCCGCAGCGGGTGCTGCTGCCGCCTGCTCCGCGGGCTTGTTCTCAGCTGCGGGCGCAGCGGGAGCTGCCGGTTTAGAGCAAGCGATGACACCGAGCATCATGATCAGAGCCAGAGCAATAGCCAATACTTTTTTCATATTGAATCCTCCTCTATTCTGTCCGTGGCGAACCTTTCCGATTCACCACCTGCCCTGCATTTTACTCTACTTTTACCATATTGTCAATAACAAACATGTCTTTTCCGTCACAGCTCTGTCACAAACCGAAGTTCTGCGTGAAACCCATTGTGATGCATTGTTCAGTTCGTTCTCGACTGAATCTCATAGAAAAGATTCGGTATGGTCTCCTTATGGTCCCCGACAAAATGATATCCGGTCCCACCGCGCTGAGGCGGCCGGTTCACGATATTCTTACGAGGACGGTAGTAGTAATGCGGATCGTCATATCCGATCTTCGTCCGGTAATCTCCGAGATCGATCAGGTCAAAGTTTGCTGTTGTGATTTGAAATGTCTGATAGCCGAGGTTGCGGGAAATGGAGATCGCTTTCAAAAATACCTCCGGCCCGATCACCCCGGATCCGAAATTCAAAAAAACGCCTCCGTCCATCTGCGCTACGGAATAGCAGTAATAATGAAAGTCGATCCCGCTCGTCTTCCCGATCGCCGCAAAATCCGCTGTCGGATGCTGATGGATAATATCCGTTCCGAGCGCGATATGGAACGTCGCCGGGATCCCGAGCCGGTATGCCTGATACAGGACACAGTCGTCGCGATACGGGAACTGATCCCTGTGAGTGTCGATATACCATCCGAGAGACTCTCCGTATCCCATATCATGCTCTGCGCCGTACCGGATCGCCTCGTTCATCCAGCGTCCGGTCTCCTCCCACATGCCGAAGGTTCCGTCCTCCAGTGCCGTCGGAACGTCCTCGCTGGTACCGCCGAGATATGCCAGTTCAAAATCATGGATACTGCAGGCGCCGTTTCCCGCGATATGTGTTATGATTCCCATCTTCATCAATTCGATGAGGTATCTGGAAAGGCCGTTCTTGATCACGTGCGCTCCCTGGGACCAGATGACCGGTCTGCCCTCTCTTCTCGCGTCGAGGATCCGGTCGATAAGCTGATCGAAGTCTTTTCCTCCATCCCATACTGGTACAGGATCAATGCCGGGAGTCAGGAGCGTATCGATGCGCACGAGGTTCTTCCGGTTTCGTGCCGTATCGGTTTTTATACCGGAGAAATCGAGATACCCATACTTCATAAAAAGATGTCCTCCTCAGGAAAACATGGCATACAGACGTGTGTCTGTATAGTCAGCGATCATGATGTTCGTACCGAGCCGGATATGCAGTTTTCTCTGATAGGCAGCGGTATCGTCCAGCCGGGAAATGCAGACGGCGCCCATCCCGACGCCCGCGCTGATCTCGCTTCTCCCGTCTCCGACAACAAGGATGCTTTTGCCGGTCAGCCCGAGCCCTTCCGCAAGCTGCCGCATGATAACGTCTTTCGGAAGTTTGTCAGTCCAGGTCGAGCCGATGATATCTTCCACGACCTTCCCCTCGCCGATCTCATACCCGAGCGTGACGGCTTCCTCATGCATGCCCATTCCTTTCTGCACAACCGCTCCGGTGACGAAATAGTTCTTTACACCATGCTCGAACAGAAACCGCATGAACTCCTGCGATCCTCTGATCGTGAATCGGGCTGGATCCTTTCTTGCAAGTTCGAGGTTCCTGTCCCGGCAGAAAGCATTCAAAACTTTCTCGTAGAAAACAAACAGTCTTGGAGTATGCTCCTTTAAAAAGCTATCAAGTTCCGGTGAATCCGGCAGATCGGGAAACACTTCCTCACCCTCCCAGATTCTTCTGATTTTCTCCCTGTTCTCTTCATGGTCGCACGGAACACTTACGGTCCCCGCATCCACCGCTCTCCGCAGTGCCCATTCCATCTGTGTAAGCGCGGACAGTCCGGCGGACTCCACGCAGAACGCGTCCGTTACCGGCAGCGGTTTTGTTCCCGCAAGCGACGCGATTCTTTTTACCTGCTCCTCGCTGTCATATCCTGGATAAACACCGCCGTGTTCCGCATAATCGAGAACGATGCTCATAACCGGAGGCCAGTTCCGGATCAGGGAATGCGTTCCGTCGATATCATGAAATGCGCACGTGATCTGCCTGGGTTCAAAGGGTTTGACGAGTATTTCAGAAGGAATCGGTGATAACGTGATCATACCGTCCGTGCCTCCTTTTCCGGGTTGAGTTCATTATACTATTGGGAAGCCGGAAAAACAATCGTATCCGAACCCGGTCGGGTCTCCTTCTGCAGCATTCCGTGAGTGGCGCAGCACAATAGCACAAATCCCCCGCAACAGCCGAAAAAGGCATAATGCGGAGGATTTAATTGATTTCGGTTTTGTCAGATCTTCAGAAGCTCGCTGTAAGCGCGGAGCGCTCCGTCTGTTTCGTGGGCGAGAACACGCTTTGCAAGCACTTTGCCCAGCTGCACGCCCTCCTGATCGAAGCTGTTGATATTCCAGACAAATCCCTGGAACATGACCTTGTTCTCAAAATGAGCCAGGAGAGCGCCGAGTGACTCCGGCGTCAGCTGATCACCGACGATGATGCTGGAAGGTCTGCCCCCAGCGAACGATTTGTTCGAATCCGCATCCTCTTTGCCGCAGGCAAAAGCCATGATCTGCGCCGCGACGTTCGCGCACAACTTTTGCTGACTGGTGCTTCCCTGGATCAGGACGTCCATACCCGCCTGATTCTCACGGAACCCGATGAACTGCAACGGAACGATATCTGTTCCCTGATGCAGCAGCTGATAGAAAGAATGCTGTCCGTTTGTCCCGGGTTCGCCGAAAATGACCGGACCGGTCGAATAACTGACCTTCTCCCCGAACCGGTTCACAGATTTACCGTTGGATTCCATATCCAGCTGCTGGAGATGGGCCGGTAAGCGGGACAGTGCCTGGGAATACGGTAGGACCGCCGTGTAAGGATAGCCCAGCACATTTCTCTCATATACTCCGATCAGAGCGTCGAGCATGTCCGGGTTTTTCATTGGATCCGGCTCGCATGCGAGACGGTCTTCTTCCGCCGCGCCGTCCAGGAAGCGCTGAAAGATCTCCGCGCCGAATGCCAGCGACAGAACGACCCCACCGACGCAGGAAGTGGAAGAATACCGACCGCCGATAAAGTCATCCATAAAGAATGCTTCCAGATAATCGCTGCTGTGCGCAAGCGGGGATGTCTCGCTCGTCACCGCCACCATATGACGCGACGGGTCCAGGCCTTCCCTGGTAAGCGCATCTTTCACAAAGGATTCGTTCGTCAGAGTCTCCAGCGTCGTTCCGGATTTGGAAACCAGAATGAACAGAGAGCGGGAAAGATCGATCTCCTTCAGGACGGAAGCCGCATCATCCGGATCCACGTTGCTGATGAAACGGGCACCCATCCGGAAGCATCCGTTGGCTTTTGCCCAGTTCTCAAGTGCCAGATACATTGCGCGGGGGCCGAGATCGCTTCCGCCGATCCCGATCTGGACTGCCGTAGTAAAGGTCTCCCCTTTCTCATTGACGATTTGACCGTTATGGACCTTCGCCGCGAACAGCGCAGCCTTCTTCTGCTCCCTGACATAGAACTCACGCTTGTCGACTCCACTCACAACGACCGGATCTCCGAGCTGTCCGCGCGTCAGCTGATGCAGCACGAGGCGTTTTTCGCCTGTGTTCACCACAGCGCCGTTGTAAAGCGCCTGATACTTTTCGATCAGCCCCGCTTCGGACGCGAGTTCCGCCAGGTCACGCAGCACCGCGTCGTCCACTGCTTTCGCGGCGTAATTGTAAACCAGTCCGTTCGTCATGGGAATCTGGCAGTTGGCGACGCGGGAAGCTCCATCCTCCCCGGACATCGCTTTTACAAGGTCGAACTGTCCCTTATGGGACTGCAGTTTCGGATATACAGGCAGTTTATCAAAATTAGTCCATTCTGGCATTGGAATCATCCTCCCATTCATAATCAATCGAAAAGGCCGTTGGATACTCACATGAATCTCGTTTTAAAATAATTATACCACGTTGATGCTTAAGTCGGAATCCTTTTTTGCAAAAACATCACGTTTAATCATCTTCAGTGCTCCCAGTTATCATCATTACTACGGTGCTCGTATTGTTTCTCATCGTCTTGGTGGTTAGTCTGTGTTCCTAAATAACGTAATGTATCTAGATCACTTTCTTTCGAACCTGAACTATGTAATTGACGACTATTTCTATTGGGCTGCCGATTTGTATCAGCAGCGTTTCGACCACGCTTTTCTTCCTGTGCATAGGATTTATTTGTGATTATATCCAGTAATTCTCTCGGTGTAACCACATATGGCACATTTGGAGAATGTTTTTTGTTTCCAGTTACTAGATATGCGTTATCATCACGCTTCTCTAGAACCACTTCGTAGAAAGGAAGATCTTTTTTATCAGGAAGAATCATGCCAGAAGGTGACGGGTTCACCATAATACTGAATCGTTCAACTGCAATGAACCAATTGCGAAGAGAACCCGAATTTCGGCCGCGAGATGACTTCCCGATACTCTCTGATGATAGTCTTAATGAATACCGGAACAATGTCTCCTGTCAGCAGTTTTTCCACTATCTGAACGGTTGCGGAGTCACTTTGGGAGGATAATAATGCTGCCACGATTACGTTCGTATCAACAACCGCATAGCAGATCATTTCTCCAGCTCCTGACGCGCTCGGTTGATCTCTTCGTTAATTTCATCTAAAGACAGATCGCTAATACCATTAGCCGCAGCCTCAGCGCGCAAAGCCCTAAAGGCCTGCAAAGCACCCTTCCTTGTTACTGTATCTGCGGCACATATCTCAAAAGGGATTCTCCTTTCTCTCACGACGGTTCGTGCAAATACATTAATGGCTGTTGACATATTCATCCCAAAGTCTTGACAAAGACTGTCAAACTCCTGTTTTAATTCTTTATCCATGCGGACACTGAAAGTCGCTTGTTCCATATTGGCGCACCTCCTTTTATAAACATCATATCCAATTGTGTTAGTATTGTCAATAATATTAACATATTAGATACCAGTTATGTTCGTTTTCGTGTTAAAACCCAGCACAAAAAAACGCTCATCTTTTCTCGATGAACGTTTCACTCTGGCGCGGAAGGTGGGATTTGAACTCTAAAACAGTACTCCATTTTTGATACAAAAGTGCATTTTTTCGAGACTTTTAGGGCTTTTTGGGGATTGTCGTTTTTATGGTTTTTGATGTCAGAAAACACTTTTTTATAACTTTTTATGTCTTTTCTGACACTTTTCTGACACCAAATAAGGGCTCCGATCAGAGCACTTTTGCTGTCAGGCTGTGCCACTAATATAAAACTATTTATATAATAATTGTTGACAATAACATATGCCATTGATAAACTGAATGTATTAAAATTCGAAGGGAGATCAATGTATGTCAAGGTGTCCATATCTTGAATCGGAAAGCACAGGATGGTTCGGCGGCAATTGGATTTGCAAGCTGACCGGAGCAAAAGTCGGCGATTTAAATAATGATAATAAGGTTAATAATGTCTGCAATAATGACGACTACGATGCGTACAAAGACTGCAGAACATACGATAACAGATAAGATTTAATTGATACGGGAAAACCTCTTCGCTCCATTCTAATGCTTTACACATTGGAATGGAGTTTTTGCTTTCCCAAAAATGCGTTCTGAATCTCATAGAACACACAAAAAAAGAGCAGCCGCATGCCGCTGCGGATCTGCTCTTTGCCTTTCGGAAAGGATCAGGATCAGTGAAAGGAGCAAAAGGATCCTGATCCGGAAGGACTGCCTGATGTGGAGGCAATGATGGAAAAGAGACATCAGGCATTATTGTTCGGAGATTAGAGATCCGGACAAAGGTTAAAACTTGAGGTTAAGGCTGTCCGTTTTTCTTCCTGTGGCTGATTAGAACTTGACCAGCTCCAGACAATCTTTGAATATATGGAGCACGAGCCCATGCCATGGAGGGCGGCGATCCTGATCCTGATCAATACTGGTATCAGGCGAGGCGAGCTCTTCGGTTTGAAATGGGATAAAGTTAATCTTACTGATGGAACGATTGAGATCTGTAATAACATGATCAGATGCAAAGAGACTCATGAGCTCAAAGAAGAATCTCCCAAAACGAAAAACTCGAACCGGATCATCAGGATCTCTTCCGATCTCGTCTTATTCTTGGAAGACTATAAGGAATGGCAAGCTGGACAGCTCGGCGAGAAGTATCAAGACAATGGTTTTGTAATTGCCAGGGAAAACGGCGCTCCGATTAATCCGGATATGTTCACTAAATACTGTTGGGATCTGACAAAGAAGATTGGTTTTCACGTTTATCCTCATCTGTTCAGGCATACACAAGCCAGCATTCTGATCGCCAGCGGACAGCCAGTAACATCAGTACAGAAGAGACTTGGTCATAGTCAGGCATCCACCACCATGAACATATACGCCCATGCTCTGAGGAACGCTGACGAGGAGAATGTCAGAGTCCTTGAGAACGTGTTATACAATCACTCGCAAAGGATCTCTGTCGTGGAAGGAGGCTGATCGCACTTGACCAAAAACAAAGAAACGATTTCGCCATCATGCGACTAATGACGAAACCGATTCACAAACACGTAATCGACCGGGAACTGAAAGACGATCACGCTAAATATTATTATACCGCTGGCGTGATCCTAATGCAAGTAAGCGGCTTGCAGAAAGGAATACAATATGGAACAGAGAACACTTGAAGAGAAAAGACAGAACGTTCAAAGATTGCTTGATGAGGCCAGCGAAGAGAAGATTAATTCACTCTGTCGTTTGTATGAAGCTGGATTCTTTGAACTGCCGGCGGAAGAGATGAAAGCGCTCTTTAATAGAGTCCAGAACATGACGCCGGAAGAACTGGAAGAGCTGCAGCGCATCAAAGAAGGAGCAGATTTGAATGATAATTCAGAAAACTGACACTTTTCTGACACCTAATAGCCGTTAGAAAACGAAAAAGCCCGATTTTCTCGGGCTTTTCTTATTTTGAAATGGCGCGGAAGGTGGGATTTGAACCCACGCACCGGTCACCCCGGTCTACTCCCTTAGCAGGGGAGCCCCTTATAGCCACTTGGGTACTTCCGCAATATTCAGGATAAAATGGCGGAGATGGTAGGATTCGAACCCACGGATGCTCTCACATCAACGGTTTTCAAGACCGCCTCCTTAAACCACTCGGACACATCTCCGTGTCGCATGGTGCATTATACCAAAGGAGGTTTGGATTGTCAACGATTTCTTAGTCTCTGTTCTTTCCGGATATCAGTATCGTTCAATGCAATAGGATCTCCTGTCACGGCAGAGCGTTTCCAGTTCGACTTCCTCTTTCAGGGGCATCGCATAAACAGGCCGGATCAGAGTTCCGCTCATTCCGCACTCTGTCGGAAGATCTGCCGACGCCGTTCCGGACGGTGATCTGAAAGCTGCCGCTTCCAGAAGATCCCGATACATCTCGCCGGACATTGCAAGGCATTCAGTTACTTCTACACGGCTTGCTTCCGGAAGGAAGCAGAGATATCCCTGCCGATCGGGAGCAAGCAGGAATACTCCTCCGTCCCGGCTGTATTCCTCCACGGCGAGCTGCATGTCCTTCCTGTCCCGGTGGAGCATGCACAAATGTCTGGCGCATACCTCTTTATAAATATGAAAAAGAACTTCTGTATCTTCTGTTTCCCCGATCTCCGGATGCTGCGCGCCTGCCTCCGTTGCGCGTATGGAATAGGTCAGGGGACGGAATCCGAATCGCAGATACAGATTCGGATCCACCGGTGACAAGGCCGCGGCGTCATATCCCCGCCGCCTCGCATTATCGATAAGTCGTGTGAGCACTACCGTCATCAAGCCCTGATGACGGTAGGCGGGAAGCGTCGAGACGCCCGAGATCATGACCGTCTGCAGAGACGGGGTCTCCATTTTGACACGACGTCCGAGCGCCATGGACACCAGATTCTCCCCGTCGAATGCTCCGAACGACAGCGTCGGGGTGTATCTTCTCGAAAAGAAGAAGTTCGCAAACGGCTCCGTGTCCTGAAAGATCTCTTGCCAGAGACTTTTTGCGGCAAAGCAGTCCTTTGCCTGCAGCTGCCGGATGATCATTTCAGCTGCCTCCTCCCTGTCGCTCTCGCGTAAACGCTCAGAACGATTCCGACGCAGGCGAGGGAAGCCAGCATATTCGATCCTCCGTAGCTGATGAACGGCAGCGGAATACCTGTGACGGGCATTGCGCCGAGGCACATGCCGATGTTCTCAAATACATGCGTCGTGAGCATAGCCGTGCATCCCGCAGCGAGGCACCTGCCGTAAGTGTCCCTCGCGCGGAGAGCCGTCCGCAGCCAGTGGAAGAACAGAACGAAAAATACCGTGACCAGTATTATGGATCCGATGAACCCGATCCCCTCTCCGATGCCTGAAAAGATAAAATCACTGTGCCAGACCGGTACATATCCGGTCTGGATCAGAGTGCCTTTCACGAAATACCCTTTTCCCCACATGCCCCCGGAACCGATAACCTGTTTCGAATGAAGTACGTTCAGGCCCTCGCCTTTGAGATCACGGGTCGGATCCAGGAATACACGGATCCTGTTTTTCTGCACCTCGGAGAAGAAAAACTGCCATCCGAGCACCGCGCCGCCGATCGCCGCTCCGGCACCCGCTACGAGATAAGCCCAGTGCAGACGCACGGTAAACAGGATCACGACCGCGATGACCAGAATCACCATCGCTGTTCCGAAGTCCCGCTGCAGAAGCACCAGCACAAACGGAATCAGTGTGTACATCGCGCAGACCGCCACGTCTCCAATATTTTTCAGCGCGCCTCGTTTTTCGTACCGCTCGGAAGCGGTTTTTGAAAGTATGACGATCAGAACCACTTTGGTGATCTCGCTCGGCTGGAAAGCGCGGGTTCCGATCTTATACCATCCGAACGCGCCGCGGGTGTTTTCACCCGCAATGACCAGAAGCAGCAGCAGAACAAGACATACCAGATAAGCCGTTTTTGCGAACGGCTTATATAATTCATAATCAAAAATCGCAAGGGGAAGCGCGACCAGCAATGAGATCGCAATATTTCCGATCTGCCTGACGGGGAAGACAAAATGCATCTTCGCCACATAGTCGGCCAGCTCTGTTTCGGTTCCGTCAAAGGGATCACAAAAAACGTCAAGCAACGTGACAAGCCCGAACAGAATCAATGCAGAGACGAGGATGATCGTCAGAACATCGACCTGATACGGGGCTTTGGTTCGCGTCGACTTGCGCGTCATTGAAAGATTGATTCCTCCTTAGCAGAGTGGTACGGTATCTGATTTTAAGTTACGGGAGATCTGTGAGATCGTCTGTTCAGGACTCGTTTTCGGTGCCGCTGATCATGGATTGTAACGCGTAATACGAGTCACGCAGTTCGTCCAGAGAACGGTAAGTGTCGCTGTAAACCTCCAGAAGGACATCCCCGTCGAACCCCTTGTTCTGCAGAATTCGGATCAGGCCGGAAAAATCGAATCCGCCCCTTGGAGGAAGGAGATACTGCATCCTGCCGTTCTCGAGCCGGCAGTCGCAGCAGTGCACCGCGTCGATCCTGTCTCCGAGAGTCTCCGCGAACGTGAAAGGATCATTGCCGCTCCGCACCGCCTGCTTGATATCCAGCGTAAACCGGAGACCATCCTGCTTCATCGCTTCCAGCAGCCGCAGCGCAAACTCCGGCTCCCGGAAAAAGCACCAGCTGACATTTTCCAGCGTCAGGCGGACGCCGTATGACTGTGCCATAGCGCACAGTTCATCGAAGATCGGAGCGATCCGGCTGATCTCCAGATTCTTTGCCGCGCCGGACAGGTGCGCCGCTCCGTGCATGCAGTATCTGCCCGCCCCGAGCCGCTTCGCCGCAGCGAGCACTTTCTCATAGATCCGGAACGCGTCCTGCTTCTGGCGTGGATGCATGGAAAACAGCTGGGCTTCGAACATGGAACTCATCGGATGCACACTGCAGACCGATACCCCGTTTTTCTCTGTCCTTTCCGCCAGCATTTCCACAAAATCGGGTTCATACTCACAGAAGGAATTCAGAAAATACTCAGCGTTTCTGACTCCCCATTTCGCGTAAAGGGCGGGCAGATCCTCGATCATAACCCGGTTATAGAAGCTTGCGGTAGAGATTCCAATCCGCATAAACTGAGATACTGTCCTTTCCGGTTTCCGGCAGTCCGTCAAGGTCCGGCCGGGCGCTTTTATGCCTGATATTTTACCATTATTCTCTATGCATGGCAAATAGTAACAAAATCTTTTTTTCTACCAAATTATTTTTTGAAATGGGTTTACAAAGGCTGAAAAGGGATGTATCATGGAAATGGTGGAGAACGCGGCAGCATCGGAAAAAGAGGTTCGCGCGATCCAGAGATTTTATTGACAGGGGAGTTTAAAAATGATCGATCTTACTATGAACCGTGAGAATCTCAAACGCACAATCGAGCGTGCGAGAGAAAAGAACATCATCATCCCGACCTTCGCTCAGATGCAGCATCCGGAAACGATCCCCGCGCAGATCACTGACAAACTGCCGGAAGTCGGTCTCTGGGACGTCAACCCGCTGAACCTGTTCCGTATCACATGGAAAAACAATCCCGTCGAAAAAGGCGGAGACGGCAAATTCGGTGAAGTCAACTACATCGAAGTTCCGCGTGAACTTTCCGGTGTCAAGGCGCGTATTATCATTCTGGTTGGCAAATGGTTCCCGACCGGCTGCCATAAAGTCGGCGCATCTTTCGGCTGCCTCGTACCGCGTCTCGTGACCGGACAGTTCGATCCTACCTATCACAAGGCTGTCTGGCCTTCAACCGGCAACTACTGCAGAGGCGGCGCTTACAACAGTGCGCTGCTCGGCTGCAACAGCATCGCGATCCTCCCTGAGGAGATGAGCGCGGAGCGCTTTGAGTGGCTGAAGACCGTTGCCGGCGAGATCATCGCGACCCCCGGCTGCGAATCCAACGTAAAAGAGATCTTTGACGAGACGCACCGTCTCCGCAAACGTCCCGAGGTCATGATCTTCAACCAGTTCGAAGAAATGGGCAATCCGCTGTGGCACTATCAGGTGACCGGCCATGCGATCGCTGAAGTTATCGACAAGATCAAAGGCGAAAAAGGCCGTTTCGCCGGCGCCGCCTTCACCTCCGGTTCCGCAGGAACGATGAGCGCCGGCGATTACCTCAAGGAGCTCTATCCCGACAGCAAGCTCGCCGTAGGCGAAGCGCTGCAGTGCCCGACGCTCCTCAATAACGGATTCGGCGGTCACCGGATCGAAGGTATCGGCGACAAGCATGTACCGTGGATTCACAACGTGAAGAACACCGACATGGTCATCGCGATCGATGATGAAGACAGCCAGAAGCTGCTCCGGCTCTTCAACGATCCGGAAGGTCAGAAATATCTCCGTGACGTCGTCGGCGTGCCGGCTGACTTTGTCGAGAAACTCCCGCTGCTCGGCATCTCCGGCATCGCGAATCTGCTGTGCTGCATCAAGATGGCCAAATACTACGAACTCACCGAGAACGACATCCTCGCGACAGTCGGCACCGACTCCTCGGTCATGTACCAGAGCCGTATCCGCGAACTCGAGGAAGCCGACGGCGCTTACGATTTCGTCAAGGCCGCCGCGGATTACGCTGAGCATCTGCACGGACTGCGCACCGACAGCATGGAGGAACTCACCTACATTACCCGCAAGCGCGTCCATAACCTCAAGTACTATACCTGGGTGGAGCAGCAGGGCAAGACGGTCGAAGAACTCAACGCGCAGTGGTATGATCCGAACTACTGGAAGAATGTACACAACCAGATGGATGA
>JAEEGL010593342.1_pt1 | contig 14368 bp, 13 predicted proteins | sample 9134231 | NCBI WGS metagenome assembly JAEEGL01 (sample SAMN16246548, study PRJNA631951) | gut metagenome | biome: gut microbiome; feature: rumen; material: fiber-attached | host: Bos | place: Iran: Karaj | collected 2018-10
GTACTTGAACATCGGCTCCCAGTAGTTCTGGTCCTGGAGGTCGTCGGAGGTGAAGAACGCCGGCATGGTCGGGTCAATCGGAGTAATCACCAGTTGGAATTGCGGTCCGTTGGTAATCTCGTATGGCGACAGCACATACTTATAATTGTTAGCTGTGTTGGTGCCTGTGAATGTGTAGGTTTCGAGGTTGACGTCAAGCTCGATGGCAGCCATTGCCTGGAAAGCCAATAGGACACTCACGGCAAAAAAGAGAGTTAGTTTTTTCATCATAATTATTTTTTATGGTTATAATTTGCACAAAAGTATTGTTTTATTCCCAAATGACAAAACAAAAATAGAAAAACTACCGAAAAAGTATATTTTTTTAACAAACAAGAAGATAACAAACAATGTTATGAAATCAGTTTATAGAACTAGCCTTGATGCCAATGGCCTGCAGCAGTTGGGCCGTTGTGCTGTGCCGGTGTCCGTTGAGGTCGTAGAGGTACTGGTTGATGTCAGTTGGCGCCATATCGCGCACCCGGTCAAATCGCTCGGGGTGGAGGATGCGTGTGAACACCACGCGTTGGATGGCAATAGGGTCGCACGAACTGACGCTATACCCCATATGAGCCGGGTCGCTACCCGGCCCGTTGCTGCTCCAATAGACCACTCGTCCGTCGGTGCTCATTCCCAGGAAGATGACGCTATGCCCCGCTTCCTGCAAATGCCCTTTGATGCCATCATATCCGATGATAGCGCCTCCGTCGTGTCCTCGTGTTTCGTTGCGGTTCCAGAAGATTTTCATCAGGTCGCCTCGCACCGCCTGACGCCAAACGGGATGCGCGCGCCACTCATCGTCGGTTAGGTAACGCTCGGCAGGTGACTCTTTCACTGTATCGTTTTTCGCTCCGCGAAACGCGGTGATGCTGAATCCGGCATCGAGTTCGTTGACCAGTACGCCCAGCGAGGGCCCGTTGGCGTTGCATCGTCCCCAGAATCCTACCCCATCGTCCTGTCCCAAGGCCTCGGGATTCATCTCGTCACGGATGCCTACATAGGGCTTCATATTCTGCCACGCTTCAGGCGATATCACGCCTTTTTTGTCAAAATCCAGCAATGCCTGAATGAGTACGGCATAAGTTGCGCTGGAGCAGAACGAGGGTTGCGCCTGCATCGGATCGAACAGTGGTCTTTTATCGCCCGGCTGCATCTGGAACGCGTCGTGAAGTCCTCTCCACGTGGTCTTAGCAAAGGTGTCATTGGGGTGCCCTCCCGTGTAATAGCCTCCACGCGTCGGAAACTTGTCGATAGCGGCGACGATGGTGCGCTGCCATAACCAATTGACATGGTTTTGAGTCCATGACACATAGTGGGTCGCAGCAACCAAAACAAGTAAGATGATTATTTTTTTCATTTTATCGCACAAATTTCTTGCAAAGTTACACAAGAATCGCTAATTTTGCAAAATGAAACCAAAGAATTGATGAGCGATTTTTACAAGACACTGAAGGGCCAGTCGCAGGGGTTGTATAAGGAGAAGATGAGCAAGTTCATCTCCTTTGCCGAGCCTGTGCAGAGTGCCGATGAGGCCAAGGCCGTAGTCAAGCGTATCCAGAACGAGTATCACGATGCTCGTCACGTTTGCTGGGCGTATATGATTGGCACTGCTCGCGAGGAGTACCTGAGCAGCGACAACGGCGAGCCCAGCGGTACTGCCGGCAAGCCCATCCTGGGTCAGATCAACTCGTTCGGTCTGACCAACGTGGTGATTGCCGTGGTGCGCTACTTCGGTGGCATCAAACTGGGTACCAGTGGTTTGATTGTCGCTTATCGCGAGGCTGCCCGCCTAGCCATCGAGACCGGCGAAATCCTCGAGTGCCACGAACAGGCCCAGTGCCGGTTCACCTTCCCTTACCTGTCGATGAATGACGTGATGCGGCTTCTGAAGAAGTGCGACGTTCGCATCATCGAGCAGGCCTTTGACAACGTGTGCTCGATGACGGTCGAGTGTGACGCTGACGCGATGCCCTCGCTTCGGCAGCGCATCTCAAAGATTGACGGGACATCGCTTCTTAATTGAGAATGGAGAATTTCTTTTAATTGAGAATTGAGAATGGAGAATGGAGAATGGCCACGCCGTGGGCGTGGCATAGTTGACCGATGCGGGGCTTCTTGTTTCTCGTTTCTTGTTTCTTGCTTCTTCTAAAATGTCATCACCATGTTCAAAAAATGTAGATATTTCTTGTTCTTTCTCTGCTTGCTGCCGTTGTTTGTGTTTGGGCAGGAGAGTGAGGCGTTGTCGTTTGTCATCAGCGGCGAGGTACGTGACAATGCGAGCGGCAAACGCCTGGAGAACGTGAACATCACCGCCCCTCAACGCCACCTTGCCACGGTGACCAATGCCGACGGTCGCTTCACGCTCAAGACGGTGTCTCGACCCGACTACATCACCGTGTCGCATGTTGGCTACAAGACGCAACGTGTGCCGCTTCGCGGTTCCACCACGGGTCTGAAGGTTCGGCTTGTTCCGCTTAACATCGTGTTGGGCGATGTTGTCGTCACCAACCAGGATCCACACGTCCTGCTCGCCGAAGCCATCAGTCGTATCCCCGACAACTACGGCACCCAGTCTGAACTGATGACATGCTTCTACCGCGAGACCGCCAAGAAGCGCAACAAGTTCATCCAGGTATCGGAGGCCGTTGTCGACCTATATAAGTCATCGTACGAGAACGGTCCCTACAGCGACCGCGTGGCGATTGTCAAGGGTCGCAAGTTAGTGAGCCAGAAGTCCGGTGACACGTTGGGCCTCAGGATGCAGGGCGGCCCGACCGAAGTCATCTTCCTCGACGTGGTGAAGAACCGTGGCCTGATCTTGAACCATGAGGACTTGACCAACTATATTCTGAAAATAGAACCTCCCGTAACCATTGATGACCGTCTTCAATGGGTCATCAGCGCCAGTCCCAACAACGACATGCTCGAGTATGCGCTCTACCATGCCATGTTCTACATTGACATGGAGACGTTGGCTTTCACGCGCGCCGAACTCTCGCTAGACATGAGTGACAGTGATAAGGCGACGCGTCTGATGCTTGTGAAGAAGCCGAATGGCGTTCGCTTCAAGCCGAGGGAGTTGTCATTTGTTGTCAACTATCGAACAGATGAGGACGGTTTGTCACACATCAGTTATATCCGTTCGACCTACCGTTTCAACTGCGACTGGAAGCGCCGATTGTTCTCCACGAGCTTCACGGCGACAAACGAGATGGTGGTGACTGACCGTCAAGAGTGCCCCAAGAACCCGATTGACCGCAAGGCCTCGTTCGGTCAGCGCGACTCGTTCTCTCAGATGGTGGGTAACTTCAGCGACCCCGACTTCTGGAAGGACTACAACATCATTGAGCCTACCGAGAGTCTGGAGCATGCGATCAAGAAATTGAAAAAGAGCAAGAAATAATAGTAGGGAGCTATATACCTGTAACTTTCACCTGGTGTTTGACACACCAGGCACTTTTTATCGTCTATCGAAGACCAGTCGGGTGCGGACATGGTCGGCATCATCGACGAGGATGTTGATGCGCCAGTCGTCAGGTGCCTGTTCGGCGATGCGCAGTGTGGCATGCTCGCCGTAATGCGTTTCTTTGACAAATGCCATTTCCAAACGCTTCAGCCACCTGTTGTCGTAATAAGACAATTCCAGTTGATTCATGATTAGTTCGAGATAGCGTACTGTGTTGACATGTCGGTTGAAGTCGCACTCCACATAACCGAATGTATGATTCACCTCTCGGCCCTCATCCATATATCGCAATCGACTCTGAGGTTCGATGGGACATGGGCGGTCATGTACGTTCTCACGAATGTAAGCCAAGCTAGCCATGTCTACCGCCGTGCGTTTGTCCAAGTCGATGACCATCCAGATGGTACGCGCGTAACCAATGGGTGTTCCGTCGTGGTTCTGCACTTCAAAGACGCGCTGCGAGAAGTGGTTGTTGTAGTCCTCAATCCATGTGATGAGGGTGTAGTCCTCGTCGACTCGCGGCCACTGGGTCATTTCGACGGTGAGGCGTGAGAGCACCCATGCGTGACGGTTGCGTATGAGGTGTGCATATCCCACACCCCAAGCGTTGGCATGATGTGTGGCGATGTCGATGATGCGTGTGAGCAGCAGCGGCATGGGTAGTTCGGCCTGCGGGTTGCACTCGCCGGCGCTCAGGTAGTATTTTCGGCTGAATTCTTTCATTTGGTTCTTGGTTCTGATGCTGGCCACGCCGTGGGTGTGGCATGGTTGACCGATGCGAGACTTCTTGCTTCTTGTTTCTAAAGATGTGTTGTCTTGTTGAGGAGGTAGTTGTCGAGGATGACTATAGCCGCCATGGCTTGGACGACGGGTACGGCGCGCGGCACTGCGCTCACGTCGTGTCGGCCACGAGGGTGTATTGTTACCTCTCGACCCTGGGTGTCAATGGACGGGATGTCGCGCATCAGGGTGGCGATGGGTTTGAAGCCCACCTCGAAATATATCTCGTTGCCATTGCTGATACCGCCTTGGATTCCTCCTGAGAAATTGCGCTCAAACCGCACCTCCCCGTCCACCATTCGCATCGTGTCGAGCGACTCGCTGCCTCGCATTGAAGTCAAAGCTCGTCCCGCGCCCATGTCGAACGACTTGGCTGCAGGAATGCTCATCATCGCCGCCGCCAGCTGGGCATTGAGTTTGCCAAACACCGGTTCGCCCAGTCCTACCGGGACGCCAGTGATGGAGCATGATACACATCCTCCCACCGTGTCGCCCTCGGCTTTTGCTTGCTTGATTTGCTCCTCCATCTGCCTGGCCGCTGCAATCACCTCAATGCCAATGGTCTTGAGTGCCTGCATGGCGAATGCCCCTGCCACCACGCGGCAGAGCGTCTCTCGTGCCGAGGCTCGTCCTCCACCACGATGGTCACGAACGCCGTATTTCATCTGCCAGGTGTAATCGGCGTGCGAGGGTCGAAAGACATCCTTCAAGTGGTCGTAATCCTCGCTGCGGCAGTCCTCGTTGCGCACGACGAATCCGATGGGTGTGCCCAACGTCTTACCGTTGAAGATACCCGAGAGCACCTCTACCCTATCCATCTCTTGCCGTGCCGACGCACCCTCGGTTTGACCGGGTCGTCTACGGTCTACCACCCGCTGCACCTCGTCCAGGTCGATGTCGATGCCCGCCGGCATGCCGTCGATGATGCCTCCCATCGCCGATCCGTGCGACTCACCGAACGAAGTCAGTCGATAGATGTTACCGAAAGTGTTTCCTGCCATACTTGTCATTTTTTGTCAACTATAATGTCGGACACTGTCGCTCCAACGAACGCCACCAGGTCGGCTGGTACCATCTTCAGTTGCAAGCCGCGCATCCCCGCACTGACGAAGATATAGTCAAAGTCGTTGCACGTCTGGTGGAAGAACGTCGGTAACGGCTTCTTCATGCCAATGGGCGAGCATCCTCCGCGGATATAGCCCGTGGTGGGCAATAGCTGCTTCATCGCAATCATCTCCACCTTCTTGTTCCCTGACACGCGCGCCGCCTTTTTCAGGTCCACCTCTTCACATCCTGGCACGACACACACGAAGTGTCCCGTTCGGTCGCCGTGCAGTACCAATGTCTTGAACACCTGGTGTATGTCCTCGCCCAACGACGCAGCGACATGTTCGGCTGCGAGGTTGTTCTCGTCCACCTCATAAGGCACCAGTTCGTAGGCGACATGCGCCTGGTCAAGAAGTCGTGCCGCATTGGTTTTATTAATTTTCTTCGCCATAGTTTTAAAAATCGTGAAATTTTGGCAAAGTTACAAATAAGTTCTCTACCTTTGCCAAAAAAATAAGATAAAACGATGAGAAAGTTGATTTTTTGCGTCATGTTGGCTTGTGCGTCGTGCCTGATTAGTCATGCGCAGTTCCAAGGAATTGATGTAGACAAACTGTCCCTGCTTGTCAAGCAAGCCTCCACGTTGCCCATGGACAATGCCATTCTTGTGATGAAGAGTACAATGACCGCCCTGTCAGATAACCCGATGGGTTACCGCAAGGCGCTGGAGTTTGCCGAGTCTCACCTGGGCAACCCCGCCGACTCGCTTCACAACGAGGAGCTGTACATCACTTGTCTGGAACATGCAACCCAGTCGTATGTGTTGGGAAAGAGTGAGAAGGACCGTCCGCGTCTGCTGCTTGAGTCGGCCAAGAAGAACCGCATCGGCACCGCTGCGAGCGACTTGGTATACGTGACTCCCGACGGTCAAACGCACCACCTGACTGAAGCATGCGATCAGTACACGCTGGTTTACTTCAACGACCCCGACTGCGATGCTTGCGAAAGAGTAAAATCTCGCATGGAGCAGTCGCAGACGCTTAAGAGCTATGTTGACCAAGGCTTGCTGAAGGTCATCGGCATCTACCCCGAGAGCAACGAGAAGTTGTGGAAGAAATCCACATTCCCTTCTTGGATTGTCAACGGTTGGGACAAAAAGCAGCAGATTGAGAACGAAGGCACCTATGTGATGCCTACTTCGTTGCCCGTGTTCTATTTGCTCGCTCCTGACAAAACCGTACTGCTGAAGAACGAGCCGAGCCTCAAGCGCATTGAGAGTGCGCTAGACAAAGTTATGCTCAGCGCCGACAAGACACCTCAGTCTCTTGTCACCTTGTTGTTCAATTAGACCCGAATCTCAACAACACATAATCGGTTGCGCCGGGCGTCACGACAAATTCGTGCGCGGCGCGATAACCTAACGCCCACAGTATTTTGCCGTCTGCCTCCAGGAGCCAGACGGCGCTTTTTTGTGCCTGTGTGAGTTTAAGGTCAACAAACAAGTCGCTCAACAGCTTGCTACCCTTCATTCCGAAGGGCTTGAAGCGGTCACCCCGCCTCCAGTGTCTCAACACAAACTGGCAGCATTTCATCAAATCGCGGTTGAACGCCACGACGTTCTTTCCATCGACCATTGATGGATTGAAGGGCAGGTTGTCAGTTCTCAACTCTAGCGCTACCGGCAAATCCTCCAATCCGTTCCAGTGTATCAAGTACTCCTCATTCGTTTTATCTCCAACTGCACTTATAACAATAAAATCACGCTCAATAGTTAAAGTCTTGCTACAGGCGTAGAACTTGGCTCCAACAGCCGCCTTCACCGCCTGGTCGCATTGCGCGCGATTAAATCCCATATAGCCAATCATGGCATATAGCATCATTCCCGGCTGCGGCGCTTTGAGCAATTTTTCCTTCCAAATCCTCGAGTTATCGCTAACTTCATCATACTCCAACACGCCTTCCTCGTAACGCCTCAACAGATAGTCTAGCAGTTGTCGCTCGTCGGCAAGATGGCTCATGGTGTCGCGCACACGCAGTTTTGCTCCAGGGAACTGCTCCTCCAGCACTGGCAGCACCACGTTTCGCAGGCAGTTGCGGCGATAGTCGTTGGCGAGGTTTGTACTGTCGGTGACATATTCTTGGCCTATGTCCTCAAGATATTGCAACACCTGCTCACGTGTAATGTCCAACATGGGTCGTGCAATGCCCCTCTTATAGGATTCCATGCCGTCCAGGCCACGGATGCCAGTACCACGCATTAGATTGATGAAGAATGTCTCGACCTGATCGTCAGCATGATGCGCAACAGCCATGCATGGGCAGTGCAGCTCTCTCCTTAACATAGCGAACCAAGCGTATCGCAGTTCTCGGCATGCCATCTCGGTCGACACACCATATTTCAGCTCATAGGCCTTCACATCAAAGTCACGCACATGCAGTTCAACCCCCAACTGTAGGCACAGTCGGCGAACAAATTGTTCATCGCGGTTTGACTCCTCGCCGCGCAGGTGGAAGTTGCAGTGTGCCACCACGCAGTTATATCCCAACTCGAGCAGCACGCGCAGCAGGCAAACCGAGTCTGCCCCACCGCTAACGGCGACCAACAAGCGCGGGTTGTCTTCGGGGGACAATCCTGCTGCAAGTAGGCTCTGCTTCACTTTCTCAATGAGTGACACTGTTTTCATGTTTGCAAATTTACTGCTTTTTGTGGGAAAAATCGCCGCGCCACCGCAAAAAATTTGGAAGTTGGACTGAAAAACATTACTTTTGCAAAAAATTAAGTACATCAATGAAAAAGATTTTTTGTATTGCTGTGTTTGCAGCATTGTCACTATGCGCGCTATCTCAGAACAAGGTTCAGCAAGTGGTGGACAAACTGTCGGACCGCTTCTCGTTCCGCGGTTATGCCCAATTGGGCTGGGAGTATCATGACCAGAGTGACCCCAACAACGAGTTCAAGTTGAGCAAACTCATCATCATGGGTGACATGCGCATCACCGACAAGTGGAACGCGTTCGCGATGTTCGACTTCCGCGGCTTCACCTTGCAAGAGTTGTGGATGAACTACAAGGTTCAGCCTTGGCTGAACGTCAAGGTGGGCCAGTTCAAGACGCCTTTCACCATCGAGAATCCCCTTTCTCCCAGCATCCTTGAGACCATTGGTCAGCCGTCTTTGGCGACGAGTTACTTTGTGATGGGCAAAGGTTTGATGATGCCCAGTGGCGCGGGTCGTGACATCGGCTTGACGGTATATGGCGATGCCGGTCAATATGTGAGTTACAACTTGGCTGTGATGAACGGTGCCGGTCGTGGCAAGAGTGACGACAACTCTTGGAAAGACTTTGTTGCTCGTCTCACGTTCCATCCCACCAAATTCCTGGACATCAGCGCATCAACCATCTTGGGCAAAGGAGCGACCAAGTCGCTGGACGAGACCCATCTTGGTTTAGTGTGGGAGGACAAATTGGTTGAGAAGGACTACACTCGCAACCGCTTTGCCGTGGGTGCCTATCTGAAGACCTCGCCCATCGATGTGCGTGCCGAGTGGATGTGGGGCAAGGACGGCGAGTATGACTCCAACGGTGGCTATGTGACCACCCAGGTCAAGAACATTGGTGTAAATGGTCTGGACTTTGTGGCGTCGTTCGACCATCTGGAGACCTCCTTCACCACCGACCGCTACCAGGCTGGGTTGCAGTACTGGTTCTACAAGAAGTGCCGTCTTCAGGCCGGTTACAGTTACACCAAGGTCAAGGGGTTTGAGGGCGAGAACGGCATCCTGACGCAGATCCAGGTGGCATTTTAAGAGCCTCACCCATTGCCCCTCTCCAGTAGAGAGGGGAATTCTTTCCCCCTTTCAAAGTAGCCCAAATTCTCAACAAAACAAAAAGAAGATGCGTATATACTTTGTTTATATATTAATGGCGATGGTTGTCGGTTGTTCGTTGCCTGCAATGGCACAGAGCGAGAACGACTACGACGAGAGCATCCGCATGCCTGTTCGTCGTCTGCATCCTGAGCGTGAGCGTGAGAAAGCTCGCAAGAAGCTCCAGCAGGAGCTTGACTCGAAGAACAAGAGTCATCAGGATGTCGAAGACTGGGAGGACGCCAGTCAGAACAGCGGCAAGAAGAAGGACACTCGCCGTGTGGTAGGTTCCTCCCCCGCACCAAAGTCCACCGCCGACAAGTCGGCACTCAATGCCTTGTTGAACAAGGACTACTCGCTAGTGCAGTATGTCCCTGCAGCTCCCGTTCGTATGGTTTGGCGCGATGAAGCTGTAACCGAGAGCGAGAACGAGTTGTTGATGCAGTTGAACAAAGAGCGTGTCCAGGCCGGTGTGGTGCGTTATCTGCCCAAGGGCGTTACGATGTCCAAGACCGAGAACGCTTTTTTTGCCTACTTCATCACCGACGGCGCTCGTGTCGAGCCCTTGCGTCTTCGCGTCCAGTACTATGCCGACGACCCGCTGCAATTCAATGACATCCTGTTCACGATTGACGGCTTTGAGTACCGTTACCGCGCCGTGTCGCCCCAACGTGGCAAGGGTACCGGTCGAATGATTTGGGAGTTGAGCGACCAGGAGGTGAGCGCCTCAGAGAAGGACTTGCTTTACGCCCTATCTCACGCCCACTGGGTGAAGATGTATCTGGTGGGTTCTGACGGCACGAAGCATGTGAAATTGTTAACAGAAACGCAAATTCGTGACTTTTATTTGGTTTTGCAACTCTACCGTTTGTTGGGAGGCCGCATTGTCTGATTTTGTCCAAACGCCTTAATTAATGCCCCGTCAAGAGTCTTGACGGGGTAATTTTTGTCCTTTTTGGCCGATTTACAAAGCCAAACAATTTTTTTTCGCAAATTTTTCGAGTTTTATTTTGTAAATTCAAAACTTCGTTGTAATTTTGTGGCGTGAAATCTTCTAATAGGTAATATGATGGAAAAATTCGCTTTTATTCGCAATTATTTGCCTTTGATGGCCTCCGTTGTTCTCACATTGGGAATGACGAGTTGCGCTTCTTTGACAGGCAACCAATACAGTCATCATTGTACTCATACTGGTCCGTGCATTTGTGAGCACATGACACAGGCTGAATATGAGTATGCGCTACGTCAATTGGCTCCTCAACAACAAGACAATTCTGTCGACTCTTTGATTCAAGAGTTGTTGAGCAAAGACTATGCTTTGGTTCAATACATGCCCGAAGAGCGCAAGCGTCTTGTATGGAAAGACGACAGTGTCACCGAGACGACGAACGATTTAATGCCTCTGTTCAAGTTGAACAGCGGCCGCGTGATGCCTCGTGACGTGACCACCGACAACACCGAGAACGGCATCTATTTCTACTTCAACGAGGGAGTCGACGGCACACCCGAGCCCCTGCGTCTTCGCGTTCAGTACTATGCCGACGACCCGCTGCGTTTTGAGAAGTTGCACTTCATCATTGACGGTTTTGATTACTACTTCACCCCGACCAACATCCAGCGCGGCAAGGGTAAGGGTATCATGATTTGGGAGAACAGCGACGACGCCCTGACTTCTCAGGACAAGGATCTGATTTATGCGCTGACCCACTGTGAATGGTGCCAGTTGAAGATCATCGGTGCTGACGGCATGCAGCATGTGAAGATGATTTCGGACAGCCAGTTTGAGGACTTCTACAACACGCTGCAGCTCTACCGCCTGAAAGGTGGTACACTTTAGACGAACATTCTAATACTCAAGGTAAATATATAATAATGGTTTGTACATGCGAGAAGGGTTCCAGCCGTGGTGGCCAGAACCCTTTGCTTTTTTATAGGTACAAAAAAAGATAGTCTAAGCGTGTGTCTTGGGCTATCTTTGTTCGCGTGTTCATCCAGTCACTGGACACGCACGCGCAATAGTTTTAAACAGGAAAATGTTTAGAGCAGTGTGACCTCGACCTCAGTTTCGGTTTCGTTCACATTCACTTTTCCTTCGCGGGCCAGCCAACCAATAGCGGCGTAAACCTCTTTTTCTTTCAGTTTAGTAGCTTTCTTGAGTCCCTTCATGTTGAGGGTACCGTTGGCGTCGTTCAGCGCGTTCCAAGTAGCGCCCGCCCAAAGTCCGATAGTTTCAACGTTCATTTTCAAAAATTTTAATAATACATCAAAAATCGGGCGCAAAATTACATCTATATTTTGAACCATGCAAATTTTTCAGCGAAAAAGTTGTTGTAAAACATAAAAATAATGGTTTTCGGTGGTGATTTACCACATACCTCACGCAGATTACGCAGATATTTTATGTTCTTATGTCTGAATCTAAACGCGAAACAAGCGAAACAAAGCGAAGCAGACAAAACTCTTTTGTTCTTGTGTTCTTTTGTCTGATTCAAGTTTCTTAATTCTTCATTCTTAAACCCGTTGGATGAATTATTTGTTGTTAACTATATACCTGTTGTCCCCATTTAGTTTGTGTTTATTTAATGAGTTTGCAGCGTCACCGAAGGTGACAATTTGAGTAACCGGGGGTGTCGCTAACGCTCCACCCCCGGTTACTCAAATCAGTCGCTTTCAGCGACAAAGCTTAGCTAGGGGACAACAGGTATATAGTTCCCTATTTGTTTAAGCAACTCATTTCCTTATCCTACTGTTGTTCAACCTCTTCGAGGTACTTGCATGGGGTTATTGAAATTTTGCCTCTTCGATGCAAATGGCACATTTTTCAGCATTTTATCGTTTTGTTAATTCATCCAATAGGTTTCTTAATTTATTTTTGTATTTTTGCGGCATGAAAGGACTGGTGGTGAAAAATACAGGCAGTTGGTATGTTGCTCGTGGCGATGACGGCACGTTGACGCAATGCAAGATTAAGGGGAATCTTCGTCTGAAAGGTTTCCGTTGCACCAACCCTGTTGCCGTGGGTGATGTGGTCGACTTCGAGCCTCGTCCCGACGGCACCGCCTGGATTACCGCTATCGCTGCCCGCCGCAACTATATCATCCGCCGCGCGAGCAACCTGAGCAAGGAGTTCCAGATTATCGCCTCGAACCTTGACCAGGCTGTGCTTGTCGTCACCCTGTCTCACCCCGTGACCAACACCACGTTCATCGACCGTTTTCTGGCGACTGCGATGGCCTACCGTGTTCCTGCGTTACTCGTTATCAATAAGGTGGACTTGCTCACCGAAGATGATGACCTCGCGTTGCTTGACGCGGTGGCCGGTCTGTACGAGCACATCGGTTACCCGGTGGTTCGTACATCGACCCTGACCGGCGAGGGCATCGAGACGTTGCGTTCATCATTGGCCTACAAGACCTCGTTATTCTCGGGGAACTCGGGCGTGGGCAAGAGCAGTCTGATTAACTTGCTGGTACCCGGCGCTGACCTGCGTGTGGGCGATGTGTCGGAAGCGCACCACACGGGTATGCACACCACCACGTTCAGCGAGTTGCTTGACCTTCCTGGTGGGGGCTGTCTGATCGACACTCCAGGTGTGAAGGGTTTCGGCACCATCGACTTTGAGAAGGCCGAAGTGGCTCACTACTTCCCCGAGATATTCGAGACCGGCAAGTCTTGCCGTTTTGACAACTGCACGCACACGCATGAGCCCGGCTGCGCGGTGGTTGATGCCGTGGAGCGGAGCCTCATCAGTCAGTCTCGCTATGCGAGTTATCTGAGCATCATCGAGGACGATCCGAATGACAAATATAGGAAACCGTTTTAATTAAGAATTAAGAAATAAGAATTAAGGATTTCTTTTAATTGAGGATTTCTTTTAATTGAGGATGGGGAATGGCCGAGCCGTGGGCTCGGCATAGTTGACCGATGTGGGGCTTCTTGTTTTCTTGCTTCTTGTTTCTTGCTTCTTGCTTCAAAAATACGATATGATTATGAAACAGTACTTAAAAACAGCCTTGCTTGCCGCGTTGGCAGCGGCTAGCGCGTTTTGTGCGTCGGGCTATGACTTCATGGCTGACGGCCTGGCCTATCTGATCAATGCTGATGGGACCACCGCAACGGTGACCTACCTGGAGCGCCGCGTGTCAACTAACTACAACATGCTCACTGAAGCTGTAATTCCCAGCCAGGTGACCGACCCCGGAACAGGCAGAACCTACACGGTGACCACCATTGGTGAGAGCGCGTTCTACAGCAACAAGAGCATCACCCGCACCGTGATTCCGCCCACCATCACGCGCATGGAGAAGGATGCATTCGGTTCCAGCGGGTCGAAGAACAACATCTACATCAATGACCTGGCGCGGTGGTGTGCCATCGAGTTTGCCAACGACGGTGCCAACCCGTTGTATCCTCGCATCCCTCTTTACCTTAACGATGAGTTGGTGTCAGAGCTCACCATCCCCAAGGGCATCACCGTCATCAACAACTTTGCCTTCGTGCGCTGCAAGAGCCTGACCAAGCTAGTGATAAACGCTGATGCGCCTTCAATTGACCGCCACGCCTTCTACAACTGCGCCAATCTGACAAGTGTCGAGATTACAGGCAACGTCACTAAGATTGACTCCTCTGCCTTCCAAGGCTGCAACAAGTTGGTGACCGTGTTGCTTCCCGCCTCGCTTGACACTATTGGCCCGCAGGTGTTCAGTGGTTGTTCTAGTCTGATCAGCATCGTGCTACCGCCGAATCTAAAGACCGTCACTCGTGAGTCGTTCAAAAGTTGCACAGCTCTCACGTCGGTCACGTTGGGCGACCAAGTGGAGATTATCGGTTCATCCGCATTCAGTGGCTGCAAGAAATTGGCCGAGCTGAACATTCCACCCGGTCTACGCGCCATCGGTACTAATGCCTTCTACAACTGCGCCCTGCTCACCAACTTTGACCTTCCCATCACTTGCAGCGACGTTCGGCACAACGCTTTACGCGGCACTGGCTGGTACGAAGCCCAACCCGAGGGAGTGACCTACGCTGGGTATGTCGCCTATGACTACAAGGGAACTATGCCCGAACACTATCATCTTGAGCTTCGCGACAGCATCGTCGGCATCCATCAGTATGCGTTCTACAATCAGAAGAACCTTGAGAAGATCACGTTGCCCTTCAGCGTCTATGAC
>JAEEGL011149147.1_pt1 | contig 14368 bp, 14 predicted proteins | sample 9134231 | NCBI WGS metagenome assembly JAEEGL01 (sample SAMN16246548, study PRJNA631951) | gut metagenome | biome: gut microbiome; feature: rumen; material: fiber-attached | host: Bos | place: Iran: Karaj | collected 2018-10
ATCAGGAGGGACCCCCGGAAGAAGTGGATCCTCTGGACCCACGAGTCGAATCTCCGGAAGCTCATGGAAATCTGCCGCCAGGAGGGATTCATCCCCGACGCCGTGAACGACAACGTGAAGGAGGTCGTCAACCACTACCACGGCAGCAACAGCAGGAAGGTCTTCGTGCAACACTACCTGGATCGCAGGAACCTCCGTCCCGGCGACATCTCGAAGGCGGTCGGCACCCGTCCCGACGGCGGGAAGACGGTCTATGCCATCGACTTCGACGGCACCATCGCCCAGACGGACGACACCTTCCCGTATGTGGAATACGCATACGGCAACGTGGTGGACTTCATCAAGGATGTCATCCAGCCCGATCCGAACCGCAGCTGGATCCTCTACACCTGCCGGGTGGGAGACGCCGAGCAGATCGCCGAACGGTGGTGCCGCGAGAACGGACTCTTCCCCGACGCGGTGAACCACGGCGTCCGCGACCGCGGCAGCCGGAAGCCCAGCGCGGACTACTACATCGACGACCGCAACATGGATTTTTCCGAACTGCGCTGACGGCCGGATCCGAATCGCGGTAGAATAACGTGTCGGTTTTTTTGAGAACAGTACCAGTACCACGGAATGCGGCCAGTTCCTCCGGGCCGTGTCGGGCCGGGCACCGCAGTTGCCCGGCAAGCGCAATGGACGGCAAGTCCGCCATGCGCGTCGGCGGAATACTATCGATGACCACCAAGAAATCCCCCGTTTCCTCCAAGAAGAAGCCATCCGAGCAGAAGCCGGCCGTCTCGAAGCCGGCGAAGCGCCACGCCGCCGCGCCGCGCAAGGCGTCGGCCAAGCCGTCCCCCGCCGAGAAGCCGGCCGTCTCGAAGCCGGCCACGGAATCCTACGTCCTCAGGAGCCAGGTGCATTTCGGTTCGCTCAAGACCTCCGTTCCGAAGGGCACGCTGATCGTCGTCGACCGCTCCGCCGGCAAGGCCGTCATCGGCGGCGCCGAGCATGACAACATCGCCGAGATCGACATGATGATCCGCGCGGGATTCATCGTCCCCGGCAAGACCGAGAGCGTCTCCGAGCCCAGGACCCGCCGTGCCGGGAATTCTCCGGAGAAGCTCGAGGTCGTGCAGTCCGACCAGGATCTCATGGAGGACGACATCGACATCTCCTCGACGAAGAAGTCCGTCCGCGAGGCGAACCGCAAGGCCGCCCGCGGGCCCTCCATCGAGGTCATCCACGAGGAGTCCGGCAAGGACGCCCGCGGGCTGTCCGTCGTGTCGAGCGACAAGAAGATGGCCGTGCGGAAGGCCGACACCGACGAGGAGATCCTCTCCGTCGTCAACGGCGACAACGACGTGGTGGGGAAGGTCCCGTCTCCGACCCGCCCGAAGGGCGTGCCGGCCGCGTCGCTGTCCATGCCCGACTCCAGCGACGACGCCAGCCTGGTCAACGGCGAGCAGCAGGGCTCCGTCGTGAAGTCCATCGCGAAGGGCGCCAAGGCCGAGACCAGGGCGGTCTCCTCCGGCGCGAAGCTCTCCGCCAAGCACGGCGGCCGCACGGCGGATTCCGACGCCAGGGCGAAGGCCGCCGCCGAGGCCAGGAAGGCCGCCATCGCCGCGAAGAAGTCCGAGCACAAGTAGAATCCGGGGGAGCCGTCCCATGCCAGATTTCGAATACGAGTCATATCTCATGGCCAGGGAGGGCGACCCGTCCGACGAGGCGGTCGTCACCCTCCCCGCCGGCTACGACGCGCCGTTCCACGCGTGGTTCGACGGCGACGCGCACTACGAGCTGGTCCGCCGGCTGGACGGCGAGGCCGGCGGCGGCAGGCTCGTCGCCTTCCGGAACAACGTCCTCGACGAGGAATTCGACGTCTTCGCGCCGTTCGGGAAGCGCCTGTCGAGGCTGGTCTTCTCCGACGGCACCGACGCCTCGCCGGTCTGGTGCACGAACGTGTCGATGTTCTCCGGCGCCGGCCATGTCACCGACGCCGCCAGGCTCAACGCCGACATGCGCGCCAGGCAGGAGAAGGCCGACAAGCGGATGAGGAACAGCTACTGGTCGTGCCGTCCCGGCGCGCAGCAGTAGGCGTCTTTGTTTTTTTCGCGGCATCGGGTTCCCCGGCGGCGTCTTGGCCTCCGGGGAATTTTTTTCATTCCCGCCGGGCAAGGAAACCCGCCCAGTTTACGCTTATAATTCGCGTTTTTCTGATGCCTGCAATCCAATTTTTCGAATTGGCCGGTACGCGGCTCCGGCGGGGAATTCTACAGGGGGCAAGAAAGAGATCATGCAGAAGTCATTCCAGTTCACCTCAAGCGACCTCCAGGACGGGCGGCTCTTCGTGCCGTACGTCATGACCATCGACTGCGTGATCGTCGAGGACGCCGCCGGCGCGCCGGTGGATGTCGTCTCCGCCGAGCCGGCGGTGCGCTCCGGCGTGGCGGGGCTCTTCGTGTCGCTCGCCAGGACGCCCGGCCGCATCGACCGCTGGACGGCCACGGCGAAGGACATCTACCAGGATCGTCCGGACGACTTCAGCTTCACGAAGGCGGACCTCCCGGCCGACCTGCGGCTCTTCTTCGCCGGCCTCGCCGGCGGCGTGGCGGTCCACGACTCGCAGGGCGAGCCGCTGGTGCTCGGCCGGCGGATCGTCTCCGGCCCCGACGGCGACATCGGGCTGTCGATCGACTGTTCCGGCATCGGCTCCGAGACCTGGCACGTCCATTTCCTGCGGCCCGACGAGGTGGAGCGGCCGGACTACCCCTTCACCGCCGTCGACCTCCAGGACGGGATGCTCTTCCTCGCCGGCGTGCAGGGCGGGGCGATGGTCTACGACGGCCAGTGGCGGCCGATCATGGTCGACGGCCGCGACACGACGAATGCTGACGGCGTGTCCGGATGGATGCTCGACTGCTCCGCGATCGCCGGCGACACCTGGACCGTGCGCTTCCCCAGCAAGCGGCATGTCCAGCGGCAGGACTTCGACTTCACCGCGGCGGACCTCTCGTCCGACGGCGGGCTCTTCTTCGCCGGCCTCGCCGGCGGCGTGGCGATCCTCGACCGGAACGGCGACGCGCTCATGCTCGACCGCAGGATCGTGCGCAATGAATCCGGCACCGTCGGGCTCCTGATCGACTGTTCCGGCATCGGCTCCGAGACCTGGCACGCGCACTTCTTCGGGAAGCCCGGCAGGGACTGCGACTGCGACGACTGCGGGATGCTGAAGATCGAATACTCCGCGGACCGCCTGGAGTGGCACTCCGAGCTCGCCCCCGAGACGGACAGGTACGTCCGATTCTCCAACGACGGCGGGAAGACCTGGACGCCGGCCATGCCCATGGATGCGCAGGAAGAGGAGCCGTCCTCGTCCTCGTCCTCGTCCTCGGAGGAGCAGTCCTCCTCGTCGTCGGGCTCGTCGTGCATGCCGTCCGGATGCCCGTGCTGCGACCGGTGCACCTGCAAGGAGTCCTGCCCGCACCAGGGGTGCTGCCCGCAGGAGGGCGGCTCCTGCGAGCCGGAGGGCGGGCTCCCGGAAAACGCCGTGGCGTTCACCGCCGCCGACCTCGACCCGAAGACCGGGATGCTCTTCGTGCCATACGCCCTGTGCGACGACGCGGTGCGATTCTACAACGGCCAGAACGAATGCGTGGAGGCCGAGGCATCCAGGGCCGCGGCCAGGAACGGCGTCGCCGGACGGCTCTTCCTCGTCGTCCCGCCGGAGGGAAAGACCTGGCACTACGCCCTCGACATCGAAGAGAACCGCGGCAAGGACGACTTCGACTTCACCGAGGACGACCTCGCGCCGGACAGCCACACGCTCTTCTTCGCCGGAATCGCGGCGGCCGCCGCCATCTACCGGACGGACTGGGAGCGGATCATCCTCGACCAGCAGGTCGTGACCGACGACAACGGCGTCCGAGGGCTGCTCGTGGACTGCTCCGGCATCGGGGCCGACACCTGGCACGCGCACTACGCGGTCGGGAAGCCCAAGCCCTGCGGGGGATGCGAGGGCTCGCTGATGGTCCAGTATTCGCCGGACGCCAAGTCCTGGGACGACACCCAGGACGACGGAGACATCTACATGAGGTTCTCCGGGGACGGCGGGAAGACCTGGACCCCCGCCATGGCAGTCGCCGGGGCGTCCGGCTCCGGATCCGGCTCGGATTCCTACACCGGAAAATACATCCACAACTTCATCGAGCCGATGACCCACGACGTCCCCGCCGTCGCCACCATCATCAACACCATGGTCTATCCGCAGATCTGGATGTTCTGCGAAATCATGGTGCACTACGAAGTCTGCAACCGGGCTTCCGACGGGGCGTACCACTTCACCTACCACCACTGGAACCGCGCCTATCCGCCGCAGGTCTTCCTCAACGGCGCCGACATCCCCCTCGACGGCTCGATGTACACCGTAAACTACGACGAGGGGTACATCACCCCGAAATTCGCCGCCACCTCCGGCGACAACCTCATCTGCACCTACAACTTCTCGTGGTTCACGCCGGAAACCCTCGCCTCGTATATCTACCGTTCCATCGGGACCATCAACTACCACGGACAGGGAGCCGTCACCGACTACACCGTCGAGACCCTGCCGGAGTCGTTCTATGGCATCGCGGCAGACCTCGCCGTGGCGATGTGCTGCGAGAACCTGCTGCTGAGCACGACGATGTGGTATGGTATACTTATCTTCAAAAACACCGGAAACGATTTGTTTGGTGGTGGTGGCAACGACGTCGCCTCCCAGCTGGAGACCATCAAGCGGAATTCCGAGGACCGCGCCTACGCCCAGCTCGAGAACGAGCGCACCCGCGCCCCATATCACCTGGCCAAGCCCACGCCGGCCTACTGGCGGTCGATATCAATGGGCACCGGAATCCGTCCTGGACCGCACGGACAAATCGGCTATGGCAAATTGCGTGGTATTAAGCTGACAAAAGGTACGGGGTATATCGCCGGTCTTGAAAACGGCGACAACGTGCTTGGGATATAATTGTTTGTATTAGCGCCACTGGGCGAGGCATTCCGCCTGGAGCTTTTGGAATCTAAGAACATGTCGATCGCCGGACATGAGAGGATGTACGACTGCGGGAACCTGATCTGTGTGATGTAATTATTGTTCGTCCAGTTCCATATCCTTTATGATTCCCTTCATGTAGTGTAGAATGCTCCAAAGGCCATGTTTTGAAGCATGGCGTTTATTTTGTGAAACGGAAGAAGCAGAATCCATTTTCGGTTTCGGCATTTCCGTTTTTTCTGAAGCCGACACTTTCGACTCTCGAAACGAAATCGTCGATGGTTCCAAAATGGCTGTTATCGTCGAATTTGTCCGCCGGTTCGACGATGATGAGCGGTGCGTCCATTCCAGATTCAAGAATGCGGTAGTCCTCCTTGAAGTAGTCAATGCAGGAATCCAGAGTACCCCAGAGGGAAAGGCAGTGGACGGCCATCTGCATCGACTCATCTTCGATTATGCCAAATCAGGCGCTTTCTTGTGAAATATGGTAGATTCTTTGATATTTTTATGCTTTCCTCGCTGCATTGTCGGAAATTGTCGCTATATTAACGACAGAGTTTAATTGTGATGCCGTCAGGATAAGACGACGCATTAAGATGACAACATGTTTTGGAGAGTGTTGAATGGATAATGAACATAGCAAGGATCCGGATTGGTTTAGTTCACCATCTTCCGGTCTTGGCGCGGATGGCGCGAAGTTGAATGTTGCAAGTCGCTATGGAATGCAGGCCAGTTCGTCGACACGCGAAGTGATACAAAATTCGTTGGATGTAAAACGCGGTGATGAAAGGGTAAAAATAGAGTTTGAATTGAGGGAGATACCGACGCGTCTGATTCCAGGATATCAACGTGTCATAGAAATCAATCGAAGCTGTGAGAAATTTGTGACCTCAATCGGTGAAAAAAACCGGTTCAAGCGAAATCTGGACATGTTGAGCAAAGAAAAGATCGTGGTGCTGAGAATCAGCGATCATGGCACCACCGGATTGACTGGCGTAAAGGATTTCAGGAAAAACGGATGCTTTTTTCGGTTCATGTCCAATGGGATCGGGAATGACGACAACAAGAGAGGCGGAAACAACGGGGTTGGCAAGAACAGCTTTTTCACCTTGTCTTCGCTTGGGCTTGTCTTGGTGTCCACGGTCGATTATGAAACCGGCATGTCCGGCCATCTCGGAAAGATGATCGTGTCTTCTTTCGAGGATGAACACGGTCTGGGTGTCAACAAGAATGGTCAGCCAAAGATTGCCACCAACACCGTGGTGTATCGCAGCGGTGAATATGATGAATCTGAACAAAGCGGGAATCCCGTTGTTCCGGGGCAGTTGGATTTGTGGTATTCACGTTCTTCAGACGATCCTGGCACCGACATCTACATTGTCGGATTGGATATAAAGCCGGAAGAGTTTTCAGAGCAATATGATCGTATTATTCATGAGATAATAACTAATTTCAAAGTTGCATTGGATGATGATTGTTTAGAGGTTGAATTGGTAGGCTGGGAAACACTTTCCAAGGATACAGCAGACAAGGTGGTTGATGGATTGAAAAAGCGTCATGGCAATGAGCCTTCTAAGTCGAAATGGTTAAAATGGTTGAAAAATATAGAAAACTGGCAGGATCTTTCCAGGCAGGAATGGAAAACTTACAACGACATTGTTGGCTTTGATAATCCGGACAACTCCTGCATCAAATTTAAAATGATTGAATGTAAGAACGTAGTAGATAAATGTTTTTGTTATGTGACACGCGAGCGTGGCATGGTGGTTCATCAATTTGAAATCAAACCATGTTTGTTTGGAAACTATATGGTAGTCATTCAAATTGTTGGTGACACATGGAATTCATATTTCAAGAATGTTGAAACACCAGATCATAAGCGTTTTAAGCCGGATCGACAATATCTTTCCAAGGAAGAATTTCAATTGGGCTGTACGAGAATTAACAAATTGGAAGATTTTGTTTATCAAGTGGCCCATGAACTTGTGGGCGACAGCGTTGACGACCAAGCATATTTGCCGTATAATGATGACGACATTGGCGTCGATGCGTTTAACAATTCGCTGAAATCGATGCGATCTTCATGCGGAAAATGCAACAGCACAAAGATGTCGAGTTCCGGCAGCCGGGCGATTGCCAACTATATGAAAAAACCGTCCGGCACTTATGGTAGTTCTGGTAATGGCGGTGGAACCGCACAAGAACATAATGAAAAATCATCCGCATCCCTGAAGAAAGGCAAGAAAATCAAGAATTATATACAGCGTGTGTTGAAGGGATGCGACGGCCCGATTGCAATTGGTTCCGCCAAACTTGGTCAATATCAAATCGGCATCAGGATACCGCGTAATTCGGCTTCTGCGTTTATTTGCTTTGACAAGGAAATGGAGAGTTACAATCACGGCGCGCATTTGAAAGTCAAGGAAGTCATTTCTGCCACCAACGAGCATAATGAAGAAATTGAATGTGAACCGGCCATTACCCCAGATGGAATTCCGGGGATCCGTTTGAACAATGTCAAGCAGAACGACTTGATCAATCTGAGAATTTCTTTTGACGTGAAAAATTTCTGCTGCATAAGGGTGTTTTACTATGAGCATAAATAATTTTAAGCAGTTTGGCATGTCCATGCCGTATCCGGTGCTGTTCCCTGAAGACGTTCCCGGTGCAATCCAAGGGTATGATGGTGGAAAATTTGAGTTTTCCGACGACATGACTTCCTTTGTCGACAATGATGGAAATCGCATCATAGAAGGAAATTTGATGCTGGAACAACCCGAACTGCAATCGCTTATTCAATCCGGGAAAGCCCAGTATGCCGTTGTTGTTTCTTGCCCAAGCACCATGTTCAAGAAGACTTTTTTTCTGGATGATCAGCACATCAAGATGCAAATCTCCAATTGCAGTTTGGTGAACTTTGTTCAGATTCAGGCGGTGATTGTTTTGCGGGAAAAATTGACGGCATTTGATTCTCCGCATTTTCTCGGAAAATTTCACGGCAAGAAATTCTCTTTGGATTTGGGTAATAAATTGGCGGTGTCTTCTATACACAATATCTTGCTGCGCAAGGGAGACAGTGCTTTTAAGCATACCATGATACAGAGGATTTCTCCTGATTTTAAGAAGAAGAATCCGCATGTTTGGAACGGGCAGATTGACTCTTCTGGTCAAGATTTAGTCATATATTTGGATGAAAAGTCTTATGATGCGTGCATTAAATTGATGAAAGACAAAGATTATTCTCATTTTCAAACGCTTTTGCATGACGCGATATACAGGGGAATGGTTGAAATTATTGGAGATTATCAGAAAACCCATGGGGAAGATTGTGAGGAAGAAGACAGTCAGTTCTCATTACCGCTGTGGTCTGATTTAGCAGTGCAGCAAATAAAAGATGAAATGTCTCAACAGGGGTATGCGTTCGACATTAACACTGTGGAGCTAAACAAGAATAACGGAATAAATACACTCTGTTATGCTGTAGACAATGGTCTTTTCAAGCAATACTGGTCAAAGTATCTTGAGAGAGAGATGCGCTTATCAAATAAAACCAAGGAAAAGAATTCACTGGAAGACAACTCACTGGAGGACAATGATGAATCTACATTATTTTAACGTAATCGATCGCGACCTGGATGATTTGATTGTCTTGGAAGATTATCAATCGGGTGATCCTAAGAAATTGATCGACCGGTTGAGTGAACAGGATAAAATCAAGCCGATTGCCAATATAAGTGTACCATGCGAAGACATTTGTTTAAAACTTCCGGAAGGAAAGAAATATGTCAATGACATTGACAACATCATTAAGATTCATCAGGCTCTTTCTGGAATTCCGAGGGATGTCGCTTACATGTGGCAATTTTGGGCATGGTTTATCCACGCCTATCAATGCGACTATGTAATGGCGCGGTCAAGCGTGGAAAGAAAGCAATACACCTGGAACGATGTGAAGCGGATTTTTTTCGCTCACAGTTATGGCAATATTTATCCGCAGCGTGCCATATGGATTAGCCCGATTCCACAGCTGTGGCTGGTTGGAGATTTTCTATGTGATGCTGACAACACAGATGATCCATATCATTTTGTGCGTACCATTTTAAGCGGAAACGCTGACGATCAAATGGAAAAAAGCGGCAGCAGCGTGCAAAGGATGGCGGTTTTTGCTTTCATGCAGGAAGCCGATGTTCGCCTTGGCATACTTGACGGTATAAAGGCATATATTGACTATTGCAGAAAATGGGAGCCGAATAATCGGTTCACACAGGACAAACAGGATGGATTGTGCAGATATTTCGATTCAATCGCACCTACCGAGATCCTGTCCATGTATCCAAGAAATGTTTTGAGACAAAAGACTCTTGAATGGCTGCAGGAGCAAGATGAAAAGATACGAAAGGAAAGAATGAACAATTGTTGACAACCAGTTGATCCAAGATAAGTTGTTTGTTGTTCGCTCCGTTTATCAAAGCAGTTGTTTTTTGGTGGGCGGAGCGAAATGTTTTTAGGTCAGTTTTCCCTTATTACTTCATCTAGAATATAGAATTGCCATGCCTGTGGCATGGAACGGCTTTCATGGAGTGTTTATTGCAATGAAGAGCGACAATCTCATCGTAGCCCGCCGGCTGGTCGCGCTGGCGAGGTCGCTGGCCGCCCGCGAGCATGAGGACGTCGAGGATTTCATCTGCGACAAGGACGATGTGCACGCGTTCGGCGACTACGCCGACGTGGTGCTGATCGGCAAGGACGTCAAGAACCTCGATCCGGACGACGTGTTCTCGGTCGACGACTGGTTCGGCCTGACCTTTGGCGGCAACCAGCGCAGGAACTGGGAGTTCTTCCTGAAGCGCCTCGACGAGCGCGGGAGGTTCCTGAACGAATGCACGCTCAAGCCTGGCCTGGAGTCGAAGACCGTGGCGTCGCTGGGGTTCGCGCTCGTGATCGGCAAGGCCGGCACGCTGCCCGATGAGGACGAGCTGGACGAATTTCTGAACAGCCTGTGCTGACGTGCCATATGGAGAACCGGATTGAAAAGCTGAGTGATGCGGCGTCGGGCGGGCGCGCGGAGTGGATCGTCCCGAAGCCGCTGTGTACGAAGGAGAGCCTGTTCGACGACGACGTGTTGCTGGATGGGCTGGAGGAAATGGGCGGCGCCGCCGACGAGCCGTGGTTCCTGGACGACCGGATCGGCAGGTGGGGCGAATTCCGGCAGTCGCTGACCGGGAAGGACCTCGACGACATCGGCAATTGACGGCCGCCCCGGCGTATTGCCCAGAATATTTTTTTGCGGCGGCGGCGTTTTTTATCGCGGCGCCGCTGCATCGCTGGAATTCGTCGCTATAGTATAGGGCATGAGCGACACTTTCAATTCCAAGGCCGACTGCGCGACGGCGCTGCGCGAAGACGCCTTTGGTCTTCCGCTGTCGGCGGCATTCTACGTCGGCGAGACGGCGTCCTTCGAGGAGCTCTCACGGCAGGTCCGCCGCAGGCCGCTGATGGTCGCGGTCGACGGCGACGGCTTCGAGCGGGACTTCCTTTTCCGGCTGACCGCCTGGCGCCGCGACTGCATCCTCGCGAATCTGCCCGGCCGCGGCCGGAGGAAATTCCATCTGTTCGGGCTGCGGCCGGGCTTCCGCGAGCTGCGCTATTTGCCCGGGATCTTCACCATTGATGCGCCCGGTGACTGCCGCGGGCGGCTGCTGGCGTTCAATCGCTGCTACGGCTGCCCGCACGGCATTGGCGACACGAGCGAATTCGACGCCGATTTCGCGAGGTGGCTGTCGGGCGGCATGGTCGCCCGGACGCCCGACGGGCTCATGCCCTGCCGGGTGGACCTCTCCGACGGCGAGTGCGACGCGATGCCGATGTCCCGCGAGCTCGTGCTCTATCCGCGAATCGGCGGCGAGGAGGCGCGCCGGGCGATCCGGCGCGGCGGCGGGGCGATGGCGGCGCTGGTGTGCTCCGGCAAGGAATTCGTCTTCCGCATCGGCGACGAGCGGTTCCTGCGGATGTTCGAGGAGCATTTTCTCGAATACAACCAGCTTACCGCGGCGAGCTTCTGCCTGCCGCCGGCGGCGGTCCGCGTCGGCGGGACGGTGGAATTGAAGAGGGGCCGGTATCTGGTCGGGCGGTCGAAGGAGCCCGTCGCGGTGCTGTCGGCCAGGGACATGGAGGAGATTTTCTGATGAAAAAGACCGTCCGTCATGGAACGAGCCACGAGTCGCTGTGCGCGAAATGCCCGAAGGGACTGTCTCCGGTGCTGAGGTACGATCCGGCGGCCGGCGAATTTTTCCGGGGATGCGAAGACGTCCATGCCAGGAGAATGACGATGATCGACCTGGATGGACAGCTCAGGGAGAAGGTCAGGATGGCCGTCGGCGAAGAGCTGATGGAGGAGATCTTCCTCCGGTGCGGAATCGGCCAGGAGCCGCCTGTCGTCGACTTTCCTCCCTCGATACTTGTCCATGAGGAGGAAGTCCCGTCGGCGCCTGGAACCGCGGAAGGCCCGCGGTATTTCTGCTGGCTGCCGGAATGCGGCTGGCTGGAGGGTGAGAAGAAGGGGGGCGGCCTGTGGCTTGAATTCAGGAATGCGGTCGACGGCCCGATGCGGGGGCGTCTCGACGGGCAGCTGCCGGATGTCCCGCGGCGGGAATGCCCGTTTTTCTTCGAGCACGAGCTGGTGGAATCATTGAACGGGAGGTCGCGAGATGAAGGATGACTGCGGTCTTGAAAGGATGAAGTGCTGTGCCGAGCACCAGCGGCTCTGCATGGGGTGCCCGGCCGGGAAGACCCCCGCCGTGCGGCTGCGCAACGGCCGGCCGGAGTCGATGAGGTGCGTGTTCGCCGACGTCCGCCTCCGGAATGCCGTGCGGTGGATGGACGAGACCTTCCGCAGGCCGTTTGCCGCCGGGGACGAGAACGGGAAGGAGTCCGAGTCGATGATGAAGATGGCGAAGCTGATCAGCGAGAAGGACATGTCTGATCCGAGGTGGAACCGCTCGATGCGCATGCCGCTGGACTGCGACAGCTCCTCGGGCGGCTCGCAGTTCTTCCTGCTGACGAAGGACGGCTGGAAGGAGAATGCGATGGTGCTGAACGGAGCTTCAATGCCGTCCTGGACCGACTACACGGAGGAGGTCCCGGCCGCGCTCGCCGTGAGGCTCAACCGATTGACGGTAGAATTAGGCTGCGCTCCGTCGTGCCCGTTCGCGCTGGAGCACGAAATCCTCTCCCAGCGGATCAAGAGCCGCTGACATTCGATCTGACAACCCATCAACCAACGGACTCACCATGTACAACTTCGTCAAGTACTTCACGCTCATCGCGGTCGTCGTGTCGCTTTGCTCATCCTGCGCCAAGAAGAAGACGCTCCATGTCTACATCTGGGCGGACTACATCTCCGAGGAGGTGGTCCACCGGTTCGAGAAGCAGTACAACTGCCGGGTGCGGCAGGACGTCTTCGACTCCAACGAGATGATGTTCGCCAAGCTCCAGTCCGGCGGCGACGGCTACGACGTCCTCTGCCCGAGCCACTACTATGTCGGGAAGATGGCGTCGTCCGGGATGCTGGCGAAGCTGGACAAGTCCCGCCTGCCCAACCTCTCGCACCTCGACCCGAAGGTGACGGAGAAGTTCACCCCCGGCGTCCTGGACTACTCCGTGCCGTACTTCATGTCGTACACCGGCATCGGCTACAACAGGCGGCTGCTCGACGACTTCAAGCCGACCTGGGACGTCTTCCTGCGCGAAGACCTCCGGGATCGCATGACGCTCCTCGACGACTATTCCGAGGTGCTTGGCGCCGCCGTCCGGAAGCTCGGATACACCTACGCCGACATCCTCGGCGATCCGGCCAGGGCGCAGGAGACGGTCGCGGTGGCCATGGAATGGCGCAGGAACATCATCAAGTTCGACAACGAGCAGTACAAGAACGGCCTGGCCACCGGCGAATTCCTGGTGGTGATGGGCTACTTCAGCGACCTGAGCCAGATCGTCGCCGAGAACGACGACCTCGCGCTGGCGCTGCCCGAGGAGGGCTGCATGATGTCCTGCGACATGCTGGCGATTTCCGCCAGCGCGAAGGAGCCCGACCTGGCCTACGAATTCATCAACTTCGTCCATGATCCGGCGAATGCCGCGCAGAACATCACGGATGTCTACGCCTACTGCCCGAACATCGACGCGGTGCCGCTGCTGGATGAGGAGGTGCGCTCCGACGAGTCGATCTTCGTCTCCGGCCGCGGCGTCGAGAACGCGGTGTTCATGCCGGAGTTCACCGAGTCCGAGGCCGGAGTCCTGAACGGCCTCTGGAGCCAGATCAAGTCGGGAAACATCAGGCAATAGCAACCTTCAAGCACACGCACACATGCTGCCAGACTTCTTTTCGGATCCAGTCCGCCGATTCTGCTCCGTCTGCGAGAAATGCCACCATTTCATTCCGGTGAATTTCCGCGACGGGCGGAACGGCTGGGGCTGTTCGCTCACCGCGATCGACGACCGCCCGGAGCGCTTCCTGCCGTTCGAGGCGGTGAAGAAGCCGGATTCCGCCGAAAGGTCGCTCAGGCAATACGGCTCCGCCCCGGCCGACGAATCGTGCGTGCAGTACATGCACCTCTTCATGTCCGGAGACGAGCCGGAGGACGAATTCCAGGCGTTGGCCAACAGGAAGAAGGAAGTCTGGTCCAGCATCGTGAAAACAACTGTAGGTGAACTGCCGGTGGAATCCCTGGCATTCTTTTCGGAACGGAAGATGGAACCCGCCAAATGGCGCGCGGAGCATGCCGGCGACGACGCGTATCTCTTCGGCGAAGGCGGGTCGTTCCTCTGGTGCGGAATGGACGCGAAGGACGCCAGATACGACTTCGAGCCGGCGGGGCATCCATTTCTGACGGCGAAGGACGCCCGGAGGATGAGGTTCATCTGGAAGGCCGCCGACGACGACGAGCGGATGGCGATGCTCAGCCTGGTCTTCCTGGAGGCGAACCGCAGGAAGGCGGACATCGTCTATGCCACCACGATGAAGGAGGACGGCTGCGACGGAATCCTGGAACGCGCGGGCTTTGCCGGCGGGCTCTTCCAGACGGGCTGCGGGAAGGACGGCGGATACGCGCAGGTCGTCCAGTGCAGGAGCACATACGACACCAAGGACCGCCGATAGCCGCCCTCCGCGCCGGACGCGTCAGCCGTCCTGGCCGGACTGCGCCTCCATGGCCTCCATGGCCTCCTGGCGGTCGGACCGCTCAATCACGACCATCAGGTTCCGGTTGTCTTTCCCGTGGATGAATATCACGCTCTCGCGCACGGCGAGGGCCAGCTCCATCGTCAGCTCGTGCATGACGCGCCGGCGGAATTCGG